>ERZ1643246.4982-NODE-4982-length-10055-cov-7.884400_pt1 | contig 10055 bp, 11 predicted proteins | sample MGYA00579265_ERZ1643246 | MGnify/ENA primary metagenome ERZ1643246 (study PRJEB29033, sample SAMEA4952261) | chicken gut metagenome | biome: Broiler Chicken; feature: Gastrointestinal Tract; material: Caecum | place: Ireland | collected 2018 | study: Broiler...
AAAAATGCTTATAAGCTAAAAGAGATTACTAAAAAGGAATTTATGGATTGGTTAAAAAAGCAATAATAGTTTAAAAAAATTAAAGATATAAAAATAAAAAGGAATGAAATCGGAAATTCATACAAACGAGAAGAAAACTATCTCTAGAAAAAGATGTAGAAAGATAAATGTTTTTTATTATGTAAGAAATTATAAAATTGAAAAAATTTACATAATGTGTTATAATTTATATAAGTTTAGCAAGTCTAAACCAAGTAACCAAAATTCTCACAAAACAAATGTTAGGAGGAAAAAAGATGAAGAATATTGGTATTGCAAAAATGAAAGAGGAACTTGTACGACTTAATCCAACAGTGAAATTTGATGTTTTAGATACTACGGTATCTCCAATCAACATCATCTATGCAAATGTTTCTGGAGAAAGTCTGAAGCTTCCGAATGGCTATTATTACAACGGAGATAGTATTTCAAACAAAGGAAACACGGAGAATACCTTATATGAGAACTTTTTGTATCGCTTTGATACAGCACACTTTGAGAATAAACCAACTGAGGTTAGCCCAAGTGAGCCTACTAAAGCTAAAAAATCTCTGTTTGCCAGAATTTTTGCCAGATAACCATTGAATCTCTAACTGTTGTAAGACGGATGTGCCACTTGAGGAACAGAATTTGTTCTAGAGTGGCTTTTCTAATTATAAAAATACCTCATGCACCAGTACCAATACGGACTGATGCACGAGGCTTTTTCGTTGTAGGAAAAGTTATGAAACTTTATCCAAGAAGTTTTTCATTGAAGAAATTGTATGCAGCTACTTCATCTGCATCCCGCTTTTTTGCAAACCAACCTCGGTAATCAAGCAACTGCTGTCTCTGAAACTCAATAAGGGATTTTGATTTTGTTTCCATAGCAAGTTTTAACATGTAAGGAGCAGAAAGAACTTCAATCAATTCATCAATATGCATATCGTAACGCTCTATAATATAGTTACAAATCCTTGCAAAATCAGCATTATCCTTATTCTTTACATATTCCTCAGTAGCGAGTTCTTTGGCTTTCCGTTCAAGTTCAGCATAGTTGTCAATAGATGATATAGCAGCTAAACCTCCACACATCTCATCAAGAAAATTGTTCATAAATGTTGTAGTCATAAGTTTTACCTTTCCTTTCTTAATTTTAGGATATTACCTAGATACACTTATATTATACCACATTTCAACGAAAAAGTAAAAAGAAACTGGTTTAGCAAAAATCAATAAAAATTATTGTAATTTATTTTTTGCTTTGATATAATAATTTTGAAAAAGTATAGTTATTTTACGGAGAAAAAAATGGAGAATAGTTTATCAAAAGCATACGCAGAAGTTTTATTGATTCTATCCTACATGGAGCAAAAATATGCTGATATGATACCAAAAAAATTATTAGAATTATTTAATGAAGAAAAAGATAAAAATCATCAGCCTAATATAAATCCTAATATATCTTTAGCAGATCAAAATCTACAAAGAAAAACATTAGCGTTATTAGCAATGTTAAATTTGAATTATTGGTGCAAAGATGAAAATGAAAAAAAAGAATTGTTAAAAATGTATTCCGAAAATGACAAAAAAATAGAAGCAGAAATGAGAGAAAGATACAATCCAGATAATCTATTTAAGAAGAAAGAAAAAGAAGAACAAAATAATGAAGTTAAGCAGGAAAATACAGAACTAATTGAATATAAAGAACAAAACATATTTAAGAAAATTTTAAATAAAATTATGAAATTTTTTAAAAAGTAATTGTTAAAAGGATAAATTATGAGTAACTATAATTATGGAAATGTAGATATAGAATTTAATACTAATAAAATATTTTTGCTATCACAGATATTATACAGAATAGAAAGTTTAGAAAGTAAAATAAATGAAGATAACAGCAAACTATCACATTTAGCTGAAAGCCTTAATAGTTTCAAAGAAATAATTTTGGAAAACAAAAAAGGTCTTGAAGAATTTAATACTTTTAAAAATAATGCTGAAGAAAAAAATATGTGGGCTGAATATGGAGAATATATTGCTAGTTTTGCACAAACAAATATGGAAGAATTACAAGTGAAAAATCCTGAAATGGCAATAGCAATGAGAAATTTATTAGATACAAATTTTTTCCAAGAAGTTGAGCAAATGAATGAAAAATATTCTAAAGAAATGGAAAAAAGGTTTATTGGACAAACACAAGATTATAAAGAAAATGCAGAGAACATTATAGGTAATACTAATGTGAAAAAAATTATATATATGCCATTTACACCTGAATTATTTAGTATAGAGCCTTGTTGTTTATCAGATAAAAATAATAATGGAGAGTTTGCAGTACAATTTACTATTCCAACAGACGAGAAAGAATTTGAAGAAATGTTTGGAATGGAATATACAGAAGGAATAGAAAGTGTAATACTATTTCACGAAAAAATGCACGCAGATATACCAACAAAGAGCAAAGAAAATTTTAAAAATCCAATGCAAAGAGAATTAGATTCACATTTAAAACATACTATTATTGAATTATTGGCAAATGGAGAAATGGGAATAGACATAGCAAATCATTCAAATTGCTTCCAAAGTGTATTTCATACAGGAAAAATAACATATAGAGATAGAACACTTAAAACGGATGATTTACAAGAGTTAGGAATGAAAGATAATGAACTCTTACATACTGAGGCTAATGAAACGGTTTGGAATAATGTAGAACATTTTTCAAAAGAAGATATGGGAATTATAAAAATAAGAGGAATGATGTATCCTTATGTTCTAATGTATAAGAATAGAAATAACGAGCAACAATTAAAAACAGTAGAACAAGAAATTCAAAGAGATACACAAGCGATAGAAAAAATTTATGGAAAAGAGTTTGCAGAAAAAATACAAAATCCAGATTTTTTGAAAACTGTTCAAAGTAGTGTGAAACCATATAACAATGTATTAGAATTTGCTGAAGGTATGTCAAGAGAGCTATTGGGTATTGAGCAAGTAAAAAAACTAGAAAAAACTTTAGAAGAAAATGGAGAAAATGATGAACAAAATTCTGAACATTTAATAACACCAAATACAATCAAACACGATACACAAGAAATAGGATTACAAGAAATAAATAATACTGTTCAAGAAATAAAGCAAACACAAAAACAAAAAATAGAACAAAAACAGCAAATTTCAAAATAATTGTAGAAAGGGTAGATTTAGAATGAAAAATAAGAGTTTAGAAGAAATTGAAGAATTGGTAAAACAAGGAGATTTAGACGCAATGTGCGAATTAGCATATCGAAAGTTTAAGGGAGAAGGAATAGAACAAGATTATAAAGGAGCATTTGAATTATATAAACAAGCAAGTGAAAAAGGTAGTATAAAAGCAACATACAATTTAGGAAATAGTTATTACTACGGAGATGGAACAGAGCAAGATTTAAATGAGGCTTTTAAATTATATGAAAAAGCAAGTAGCAAAGGAAATGACAATGCTACTTATATGTTAGCAATTTGTTATTATTTTGGAAATGGTGTAGATAAAAATTTAGATAAAGCATTTAATTTATTTAGTGTTTTGGCAGAAAAAGGACAAGAAGACGCAGAATATTATGTATCTACTATGTATTATGAGGGCGAAGGGATAGAAAAAAATTTAGAAAAGTCTTTTGAATATATGAAAAAATCAGCAGAAAAAGGATACGAAAAAGCATATTTTTGGACAGGCTATAAATACCTTCAAGGAGAAGGAACAGAAGTAAATGACAAAGAGGCAATAAAATGGTTAGAAAAATCAGTTGAAGTTAATGATGATATGGGACAATGGTTATTAGGAACTTTATATCTTGAAGGAAATGAAAATGGAATAGAAATAGAAAAAAATACAGAATATGGTGTAGAACTTTTACAAAAATCAGCAGAACAAGGAAATGAAAAAGCAAAAGAAGAATTAAAAAAAATAAAACAATAATAGATTGAATTGTTTATATTGGAGGAAAACAAATGTCGATGTTGGATAATATGATGGCTTATTCAGAAATATATGAAATATTAAATCTAATGGAAGATGAAGACAAGGAAAGAGTACCACAAGAAGTTAGAGATTTTTTTGAAGAACAAAGAATGAAAGAATACAAGCCAAATATAAGAACAGATATACCATTAACAGAGCAAAATTTAAAAAGAGAAACAGTAGTATTACTAACCATTTTAGTTATAAATTATTGGTGTGATAGCGAAGAGGAAAAACAGTCATTTATTGATGAATTAGAGAAAAATGAAAAGATAAAGAAAGAACTACAAGAAAAATATAATCCTGATAATTTGTTTAAAAATAGAAAGAAAACTAAAGAAGATGTTGTAATGGAACAAGTAGAAAATGTAGAAATGATACAATATAAAGAAAATCTATTCACAAAATTAAAAAAATGGTTTGAAAAAATGTTTAATAAAAAATGAAAGGTGGAGAGTGTTATTGCAAAATATATCAAGATTTGAAACACATAACAAAATTGGCGAACTCATAAAAAAAGTACAAGGAATGGAAAGTAATACAAAAGGCTCAAATAAAGAATGTTTTTTCATTGATGGTTATGCTTTACTAAAAACGAAAAGTATAAATGAACAAGAGTTGCAACAAAAAATGAAAATAGAAAAACAATTAAAAGAAAAAGGAATAAATATAGTTCCAACATTAGAGTATCAAACTGATGGTATAGATGATGGATTTGGTTTTAAGAAAGGATATATTTTACAGGAGATAGCAGATGGACAACCATTGCATAAAAGTGTAAATATGCAAAGAATGAACGAAACAGAACTAAAAGAAGTAGGAACAGAATATATAAGTACATTAAAAGCATTACAAACTGAAAGACAAGAGTTCTATGATAAATTTGTATCTGATTGGATAGAAATAACAAAAGCAGGTTTAAAAGTAGACCCATCAAAAACAAGTAATTTTTATTACGAAAAAGGCAAACAAATCAATTTTATAGACTTAGATGTTGGCGAACGATTTAAAGGAAATATAGAATTAGAAACGATATGTGCAGAAATGGCAGTAGTTATAGCAGACGGTTCAAAATATTATAATTCATATTTTAAGGAAAATCCTCAAATAATGGCAACAACTAATGAGTCACTATCTCCAATATTTAAAAAACTAACAGAATCTTTTGTTAGACAGGGACTAGATAAAGAGCAAGTAAAACAGATATTAAAAGGTAGATTTCCAGAAGTGAATTTGGATGAAAAAGATGGGCATAAATTAGAGCAAACACCAGAAGGTTTGTCACAAGCACAAGTTGAAAGAATGCAAAAAGATAAAGAGACAAGAGAAAGAACAGAACAACTAATGGAAAAATTTAGAACACCAAAAATAGAAACATCAGGCAAATTAAATAGAACGACATTGAAAAATGATATGAAAAGAAATATTATGGTAAGACAAATAGACAAGTCTGAAAAAGAAAAACAAGAAATAGATTATGATAAAAAAAGAGCATTATTTAAAAGGACAGGAAAAGGAATACAATTATCAGAAAGAGAAAATCAATTGCTTGAAGAAATGGAGAGACAAAAAGCTCAAGCAGAAGCGGAATACAATAAAAAACAAGAAAATAGAAAAGGTCAAGGGCAATTACATTAAAAAATATTAAAAGTTAAATTAAAATGTAATATAGAGGAATTCAAATGGATGATAAAGATAATATTGTTTCAAAAGATATAAATATAGATAAAACAGTATATCAAATTTTAAATGAGGCTTATCACGAATTTAAACAAACTTATGGAGAAAAACATAGTGGGCATATTAAAGAATTGATAGAGAGTATTACAGATAAAGTAAAAATAGCACCTTATTATTATTCTGGTGCTATTGCTTCAGCACATTCTGAAATGGGTGTTGTTTATACAAAATCAGATAAACTATCAGCAGTATTAAAGCACGAAATGTGGCATATATATAATAATTCAGCACAAGATAGAGAAAAATCATTACAATATATTCCTGAAAGATATATGGAGCAGTTAGAAAGTAATGGGTATTTAAGAAAAACATATCAAACAACAATGGAAGAATATAAGGAAAAATGGAAAGATGAGCCAGAAAGATTAGAATTTTTACTAATAGATTATGAAAAATATAAAAATGATAGATTTGATTTTGATGATAGCCCAGTAGAAATGTGGACAGAATGGTTTAATAGTAAAACACATTTGAAAGATATGCAAGATAATTTTTGGGATTGGGGAGATGGATATTATACGAAAAGTCGTTCTTCAGATTCATTTTATGATTCATACATAAACATTGCTGATATGATATCGTGCATAATTCCAAAAGAGAAATTATTAGAAATGTATTTGCAAACAACAGATTATAAAACAGATTATTCATATCCAGAGATGTTAGAAGAATTTGATACAAAATTTGCAGAGGCATTAAATAAAAGCCAAAAAGAAGAATACAAATATCCGTATTTAAAAATTATATTAGATGTAAAAACAATTTCTGATAATGCAAGGAAAAATCCAACAGTTGCTCGTGAGGCATTACAAAGTTGTATGACAACCTGTTTTAATTCATATCTTATAAAATTAAACAATATTCAAGAAATGGATATGGAAAAAGCACAAAATATATATTCTGAAATCAAATATATGCAAGAACAAATGGTATGGAATACTGATATATCCAAAATGCAGGAACTTGATTATACAAAAGCAATGGAAAAAATACAAGAAAAATTTAAACAGCTAATGCAAGAGATGGATATAGAAAAACCAGAAGTTCAAAATATGTTAGAAACAATAGATTATAAGGAAAGTAATCCATATGTTTTTATAGAAAATGGAGAGGAAATATCAAAAAAGATTATAGAAACACAAAATGACGATAAAGGACAATTAGTAGATATAAATGGATATAGAGCAAATGTAGGAACAGAAGGAATAAAAGGTAATTTATATTCCAGTTTATTTACATTATTAGGAGATGAAAAATATAATTTATTATTTGAAGATTTTAATAATGGAACAGATAATATACTTTTAGATTTTTATAAACTGATTGAAAGTGCAACAAATGAAAGTGATATTGTAAATATTTATAATAAGATATATGAGTTATATGCTGATAAATTGGAAAGCACATTAAAGACTGATGAAAATATAGCATTTTTATTTGAAAGATATAGTAAAGAAATAGTAGAATTACAAAGAAATGCTTTATTTGATGATAAAGAGCAAAAGTATTTTCCAAAATTAGAACAAATTATAGATATTTACCAACAGAAAGCACACATATATGAACAAGAAGTGGATAAGGTTACAGAAAAAGAAATACAAAAATATCTATCTGAAGGAAGAACAATAGAGCAAGCTACAAAGTGGGCAGAAAGAGTTCCAAATATGTATAAAAAAGAATTAAATGAACAAAAAGATAGACTGAATGAACAAAGGAAAAATCAAGTTACAGAATATAAAAGATTACAAGAAGAAAAACCAACAGAAGAATTAAAATTATTTTCAGAACAGGAGATAGGTAAAAATACAATTAACAGAGATGTTTCAAGAAAAGAACAAGGACTAAAACAAATACAAGAAGATGAAAAAATGCTTGAGTCTAATGAAAAAAATCAAAATGAATATGCAGATGATTAGGAGAAATATTACATTAAAATGGAGGAGAACAAAAGATGGAAGAAAACTATCATAAAGCATACAAAGAGGTAATTGAAATATTAAAATATGTCCCTCAAGAAAGTGTGAACAAAATACCAAAAACAATGCTAGAAACTTTTGAAAAGAAAATGGACAAAGATTATGTATTTAATGTTGATATAAACAAGAGTTTTAAAGAACAAAATTTATTAGAGGAAACAAAAGATATATTTGCAGTCATATTTAGAGATTATTGGGCAACACCATATCAAAGGGAAAGAATAAAGGCAAAAGAAAAATATGATAGGCAAAAAATAGAAGAGGAAAAAGCGAATAAATACAATCCAGATGATATCTTTAAAAATAAAGAGAAAGACAATGTAGTAGAGAATAATAATCTACCAGTAGAAATAAAAAAAGAAAATTTTTTCAAAAAATTAATATCTTTCATAAAGAAAATAATAAGAAAATAATTTTATGAACTATATAAATTAGTAAAAGAAGGGAAGAATATGTCAAATATTGATTTAAAAGATATTATTAGTAGGGTAGAGCAACCTACTTTTGATGATGAAATGATAAAAAAATTAGTTGATGGTATGAAATCTATTGGTCAAACAATGAGTTTTTATGATTATATACAAAAACAAACAGCAATTGAAAATAATGTGGGAGCAATAGATAAAGTAGCTGAACAAGAACTTTGGAATAAAAAGACACCAGGATTTAACCAAAAGGGACAGTTTAGGCATATGGGTAGTCTGAATGATATAGATTATGTTATATCAAGATTATATATAAATTGCAACAAACAAGATTTGATGCAGTTGGCAAAATTATTTGTAGATAAATGTGATGAAAGAGAAATACCAAGTTATTTTAAATATTGCTCAAATAAAAGCAATAGAAGTGACCAAATGGTAATTTATAGCAATTTAAAAGAATTGGACGATTATATACAAATCTTACAAGAAATTGGTAAAGAAAATCCAGAAATGATTGAAAGATGTGGACAACCACCTTTATTAACAGGAAAAATTGATAAATGGATTGGTATTGGAGATGAGCCTTTAATAAGTGGAAGTAGTTTTACAGGAGAAAGAGTAGATGTTATAGAAAATGTATTAAAGAAAGTTGTTCCAAGAATAGAAGAAGATGGATTTACAATATATAAAACAGAAGAACTTGATTATGATCTGATTAGAGAAGAATTAAAGAGAACATTTGCTAAAAGAGGAATAAATATTGATACACTCTCATTTAATAATAAAAATTTACAGTTATATATGTCAGATGAACAAACAAGAACAACTTATGATGAAAAACAAAAGCAAAAAGCTGAAAAACGAAAGCAAGAAATTGAAAAAGATAAAAGAGAGAAAATGGATATTGTTAAAGAACAGATTAATATTTCTGAAATTAAATTATTAAAACAAATGGGAATTATGCCAGATGCGATGGATTCAATGATTTCTGCTACAGTAGGGAGATATGGCTTTTTAACAGATATATATAAGGTTAATGTAAATTCTGCTATTATAGACATGTATGGACTTGATTCTCTAAATTGTATTATTACAGATGATTTTAAAATTCAAGTATTTAGAGGACATGATAATATATATGATTTACCATCAGAAATACAAGAAAAATTGGCTTCTAAAATGTTATCAAAAGTAACTGATTATTATCGCAATTATTTTACTAATGAACAAATGAGTTTAGAAGCTACATTAAATAGATACAAAGAATTATCACAATTATCTAGAGGAGAAAGTGAAGAAATAGATATAGAAAGAACAGACTTGTATACTAAATTAAAAGTGTTGTCTGGAGGAAAAGCATTTTTTGAAAGTATTGGTATATCAAAGGAAAATATCGAATTAGTTTGTGATACAACACAAGATTTTTTACAAAAAATAGAACAAGAAAAATCAGAAATAAAAAACAGAGATAATATTACAGGTAGAGAATTTTTGCAAACTATATTTGAAGAAGCTGGTACAACTGATGTTTCAGAATTAAGAAAGATATATGAAGAACATAAAGATTTTTTTAGTGATATATCAGATAAAGATTTAGAAATAGTTTTAGCTAATTTTGAAAATAATGAAAAAATTTTTACAGAACAAGATATAGGCAAAGCAACGATAGATAGAGAAACAACAAGAAAAGACAAAGCACAGAGCCAAGAAAAACAGGATGAACAAGAAATATTTAATGTAAAAGAAGATGAAAGCCAATTAGATTAAAAAAGCATTATATAGAATAGCCTAGATATATTCTAGGCTAAAATTATTCTGTAACACAATCAATTTTAACCCCATTAAATTCAATAAAATCTTTTTCTAAATATTCTTCAACAGTAGATTTATCAA
>ERZ1643246.4983-NODE-4983-length-10054-cov-4.117612_pt1 | contig 10054 bp, 9 predicted proteins | sample MGYA00579265_ERZ1643246 | MGnify/ENA primary metagenome ERZ1643246 (study PRJEB29033, sample SAMEA4952261) | chicken gut metagenome | biome: Broiler Chicken; feature: Gastrointestinal Tract; material: Caecum | place: Ireland | collected 2018 | study: Broiler...
TGCGGCCTTTCTGAAAATACTTACAGACAAATTCTGCTGCTTGCCGCCAGATTGTCACGTAGATAAAGTCAGTTTGCCGATCAGCACCAGCTTTTTTATATTGACGGTCGATGGCTAAACAAACGGTTGTAAATGGCACGCCGGCAGCAGTGTGCTGTAATTCCGGAGTTGCCGTCAATCTCCCCATTAAAATTACGACATTTAGCATGCTGAGATTCCTCCTTATACTCACTGAAATTGATCTACGGTAACACCTTGCGGATTTGCCACAGACATGTCATCGATCAACCACTTGCCGTTTGTCAATACGGCACGACCAGAAATCAACATCACATTTGTGGTGGCGGCCTGATTATTTACAGAAATCTCGAGTGTACAGACGGCCATAACAGTCTGGTGTGTGCTGTCCACAGTGTGCGTGTAACTCTTCACCACTTTGCAAGTGGATGTATATGTCTGCGATGCAGTTGGCGCAGAGGCGGCACCCGAAGTAGCAGAGGCAGGCGGTACGTCATGAGCACCGTCTACCAAACCACTGGACGGCGAATTTGGCGCATATCGCTTTTGGGCGTTGGCTGTCAACGATCCCTTGATTGCGTCGTACCTTTGCGTTTCCGTTGAATTTTCCGGAACGGAGTAATATTGCTCGACAACAGTTTTTAAAGCCTGTTCGGCGCTCGCGCCAGCAGTTGCTGCTGGCGCAGCCGAAGATGCAGGGGGATGTGAAGCTGCAGAAGAAGCCTGTTTTGGCTGACTTGATGTCGGAGCTGAATCCTCTTTTGTGTTTGAAGAAGATGGCTGAGAAACGGTAATCAACGCAGCTTGCAATTGATCTTTTAGCTGTGCATTTTCGGAGTTCAAAGTGGCCGCCGTATCATTAGACACGGCGGCCTTTTTCGTTACGTTGTAAGCATAGGCTGACATGCCGACAGATAGCGCTGCCAGGATTGCAATGAGAATAATACTGAAACGATTTCTATTCATGCGGCCAATCTCCCTTTCCAAGTGGCGTTAAGAAGAATAATATTTTGTGCTGTTTTTGCCGTGGTTCCTGTAGATGTCTGATAGAATTGCATCGGATCAATGGGATTATCGTTTTGCCGGATTTCAAAATGCAGGTGCGGACCAGTGGAGCTGCCGGACGTTCCAACGTAGCCGATTACTTGTCCGCGTTTCACTGTGTCGCCGACTTTAACCAGGATGCTGGATGCATGTCCGTACCGCATCACGATTCCGTTAGCGCACTGGATATAGCAGTGATTTCCGTATCCACCACCATCGGTGCTGCCGATATGGCCGGGACCGAAACCTGTAGCAGCGCGGATTACTGTACCGTCCGCAGCTGCGACAATTTGCGCACCGTAAATGTTTCCGTCTGATATATCAATGCCCTTATGATACTCACCATCACGTTGGCCAAAGGGGGAGGAGAGAGTGGTATGGCCTGGGACCGGCCATGCGTATTCTCCTGCAATTACAGAGCCGCCTGTCGCTGAATAATAACGCAGAACATGGTTTACATATTGCGCATCGCCAGAGTGGCTTTGCGCATGGTAGGCATCTGCTAAAGCTTGCGTCCAGATTTTTGTACCGGGCCAGTTGTACGCTTTGACACCATAATAAAAGCCGACGCCGTAATTATATATTTGCAGCGCTAATTTGATGTGTTCCATATCGGTGGGGCCGGTCGCACCTGCAAGTTGCAGAGCTGCGTGTAGCTCCTGGATGCCACACTGAATTGAGTAGAGAGGATCGGTAATACCATTAGGTACATGTGGATACTCTGTGTTATATCCGCCCTCAGAAGCTTGCATTGGGTCAAGCCCAGCGCCACCGCTTTCCTGCATCATTACAGCCAATATTAGTGGTACATAATCGTTCATGCCATACTGTGCTGCATATGTAGTGACGGTGCTTTGATATTGCAATACTTGTTCTGATAAGTTTATATTGCTTCCAGCTCCACCACTACCTTGTCCTTGTGACGAAAAACTGCCGCCCAGAGCACCTAAAACCGTAGTAAGAATTATAATAGCGGCGATGATAGATACGCCTAAAATTCCAAGAACCGGACTCAGCGCCGCCAAAATAGCCGTGCGAATAGGATGCTTTGCGGCGTTTTTAATGTTCAGTAGATTCTGTATTTTCAATGGATCTACACCTCTATCCCGTCGTCGTATGCCGGATAGTCTTGTGATTTGCGAGCTTCCTGTTCTTGTTGTGCAATCAAGCGCTGCATCTGGTCGAAAGCAATCTGATTTTTGATGTGGCCAATGTCTTTTCGCAAAGCTTGACGCAGGGAATAGATGGCAGCGTTTAACTCGCGATACGGGCTAAACCGACGCCGTATGCGAGCAAAGCCAAGTCGCTTTGAACGCGCATGAGACATTGCAGCATTTCTCCCACCAGTAGTTGACATCTTTCGCATTTGCGTCAGGATGCTGTTACCGAATCGCGTATAAAGATCCTCCATCTTTGTTTTGCGGTACTGTTGATACAATGCTCGGTTGCCTGTGCCGTAGGCTTTCTTCAGGATTGCTTCCTGTTTGTCCAATGCCAAGGTCAGTTCACGCATATCCGCGCTGCAATATCGCTCGATAAACGCTTTGCTCAATGCGTCGATCATCGGACGGTACGGCTTCATTGCATTCATGTTATATTTCCAGGTACGTCGATCATGCGGAAGCACACGGTAAAGGTCTAAAAACTGTTTGCGCAGCTGGAAATCGTTTTCGAGAGCATCACGGTGAGGGGAATGAATAATTTTATCTCGAATGATTTGATTGATATAATTGAGTTCCTCTGAGCGGTTTACAATTCCGTTTACAACCTGTGACTTCATGTCATCCAATGTCGAAAGCTTGATCTTACCGCGCAATTCTTTTTGGTCGTTGAATTCAATTTCTTTCCGCGTGGGATACGGTTCTACGACAGCGACATGGATATGGATATGCCGTGTATTGTAATGAATGGCAGCAACCCATTTAGCTGATTGCTCCATATCTTCATCGTGCAGCATAGAACGCATTGCCTTGCGCGTGAGTTCCATCATCTTGTCCACATTGAGCACATTCGTTTGTGAATCATACAACCCCTGTTCTTCAAGAAAGTCATTGCGGAAGCTGATAACATTTTCCCACATGACGCTTCCGTTGCTTTGTGCCAGTGTGAATTGGTCTTTATAAAATTTCTTTTGATCTTTCGTAAGATAACCACCGGAGACAGAAAAGAGACTGCTGACACGATCTGATGTCGGATCAAACCCAAGCAGATCTTGCTGTTTTTTAGGATTGTCCATGTAGTCCGACATAAAAGCAGAGTAATTTGGATAGGCGATGTTACGCCTAGCATCTTCTCTATCTAAGTAGTCAATGAACTTTTTGAATTGCTTCGATCCAGCTGTTACGAACTTTGACGCCAGGATAACGCCTGGCGCAACGTTTTCGTCAGACAATTATTCCGCCTCCATGCTTCTTTCGCTCGATGCTTTTCCGTTCCATGGCGCGTGTACGGTTGGCTGCACACTCTTGCTTCTGCACCTCCCGGGCGGCTTTCAGTTGCGGTGTATCAGCCGGATAGCTTGCACCACTCGGGCAAAGATCCGCGCACAAGTCGTTGGCCAACATGAGCGTTAGAGCACTGCTGTTTGCCGCAGCTTTTACCGCGCCGCGAATTTCGCTGACGGTGGGAACGAGGTATTCCAGCATATTCATAATCCTCTGTTCATCAGCATTTTCTCCGCATACTTTTTCATATGCAATTTTAAGAATTTCGCGTAGTATGTCAGAGTCTTTATTGAGTCCCAATTTTTCTCCGATTTTCTTCCACTTTTCATTTTCAAGCTCGTTCAGTCTAAGCGTTTTACGATACAAGTAGTTATCCATGTGAATTCTCCTTTTCGTTAGATATCAGAGCGGAATACGCATCGTCATTTAGTTCTATAACAGCGCTGATCCGCTCCAATAATGATTGATTTTTTTGAATGATTTCACCCTGGGCGGCAATAACATCAGTCACTTTTTGTAAGAGTTCATGATATCGAGATTCCATGTCAGAGAACTGCGTTCCAGTGACATATGCGGCCAATATTTGTGTCACCAGTTCGTTTCGTGTAATTTTACTTTTTTTAGCCTGTTTATTGAGCTGATCAATGATCGTCTGATCGACATCGCGTACCAAAAATGTGCCGGTATCCATTGCTAAGTCTCCTTTAGAATAAAAATGGTGACAAAATTAACTCTTGATGGCCGCAAGGCATCAAAGTGCTGCCGAAATAGCACAGTGCGTCAAAATGCAGCCAAAAAGGCGTCAAAACGCCGACAAAATAACGCAGTGCGTCAGAATGCAGCCAGAAAAGACGTCAAAATGCCGACAAAATAACGTAATGCGTCAAAATGCCGCCAGAGAAGGCGTCAAAGCGACGCACAAGGTGGCGTCAAAATGACATCATTTGTAAAGGCGTCAAAATGCCGCACTAAAAAAGGCGTCAAAGTGACGCCTTTTATCTTGAAAACGAACCTTTATGAAGTAATGAGCATAAGGAAAAAATGATATCGCAAATGCGATATGCTAGGCAGAGCCTAGCTTTTACTGATATCTGACGGATCTAATTTTGCGCACAGACCAAAAAGGCGTCAAAGTGACGCCGGAGCAGGCGTCAAAATGCCGCACAAGGGAGGCGTCAAAATGACGCATCAAAATGCGTCAAAATGGCGCACTAAAAGAGGTATTGTAATTTGCGGTCTACGTATTTACTTTTTAGCCTCGTCAAAATATCGGTTTTAGCTTGTTTTTTTGGAAGCAAGCAAGGCGACTTTCTTCTCGATTTTCTCTTGAAGTTTTGCAACTTGTTCCTGCAAATCGCTGTTTTGCTTGTTTAGATTATTGATGACTTCCTGTCTGTTTGCGATCCTTGAATCCGATTGCTGCTGCTCATCATCCGTCTCAAAACTTTGATTGCTGCGGAGCGTATCAATGTCTTTTTGTACGCTGTCAATGGTTTCGTCGTTTTTCGAAATTTGGTCATTCGCAGCCTTAACTTGAGACTGCAGTGTAACCAAAGATTTTTGCAAGCACTCAACGGAATACACGTCGGGTGTCTCTTCTTTTAAGGTAGTATTATTTTGGACGCTGTCTGTAGAAGCATAAAATACGCCTTCCGACTGTTCTATAGTCGCGGAAGACGTTTGCGGTTGTATGACCTCGGTTGCAGCATTTGGATTGCCCTGCTCTGCTGCTTGAATGTCATTCATGTTGTCACTCATGTGCAGAGACAGAGCCGCCCAATTACTCGGCAAATCGCTAATTGTGACCACGACATAATCTTCATCGCTGTATGCAACTTTGCAGGTGTCAACCTCAACAGCCGTATTGTCAGTGCCCGTCCTGTAATACAGTTTTGGGGTGAATTTGAGATTAGAAGAATAACCTGTGTCACTGGTATACTCAACCTGGAACAGCACTTGCATAAATGCTTTATTTGGATTATAGCTCCACTCTTCGAGTATGAGAGAGACGCTTTGAGACGTCGATACTTTCGTACCAATCTGTGTACTTGACGCCTTGTTTGTGTATGGAACCCAAAGGTTTGTCGTGCAAAAGAAAATAAAAAAACAAACAAAAAAGACGCAGAACGCACCGTATCTGGTAGCAGCCCGATGCTGTGCGGCCGCGTCCTTGATAAGGAGCCGGTCTGCGATTTTTTGAATCTTATCGGTCAAATTACACACCTCCCTGGAAGAGCTTTTCTTCTTCAGGTGTAATGTCAATCTTCAAGTTAATCAGCGAACCTGTACCAAGAAGATAGGCATTGCCCTGTTGAAAGTCAGGGATAGCGTTGATCTGTCCGGCAGTCAATTCACCATGAAAAATCGTAGATAGAAGCGACTTTGTATTGCTGTCCTGACGCATAATAAACTTGTATTGTAGCAGCTCGAAAAGAACTTTGAGTGCCTCCATTGCGCTGGTATCCGTTGAATCTGGGGCAAAATCACGGATGTTCTGGCTTGCCAAAATAGGCGCGGTCAAATATTTACGTGCAATACGCGCCACGTCAGTCACGAACTTCAGAACCAAGGTATTGCGTGTGTTAATAAAACGGTGCGCCTCGTCAACAATCAGAAGCACCTTGTGGACGTTTTCAATAGATACACCACTTTCTATTTGTACCTTACTTATGCTGCCAATGCGGATCATGTCTTGCAACATCAGAGAAAGAATGTTAAACAACTGTGCATTGAATACACCCTCTTTCATGCTCGTCAGTGTGGATACATTGTAGACGATAATCTGCTGGTTTGTGAGATTCGGCAAACTTGTATGCGTGTTAAAAATCTGTCCGAAGTTGTGCACCAGATTACCAAGGTTCAGCTCGATTCGTTGGAGCATTGCACGTTTTCCCTCCGGCAAATTTGGATTAAACGTATAATTTCCGTGCGAGTCAATGATGTATAAATCCTCCTGAATGAGCTGTAATAGATCACCGAGCGTTGGATATACGTCGGGATTCAAACCTGTTATCTGCATGTTATCACCGACAGAAGGACCCCATAACCCCCACTTTTCATATAGCATGCGCGCATATGATTCAAACATCTCTGCGTCTTCTGGAGGCGCGGTTGGAGCTAAATAATTGTACAGGTTATGCAGCTTTGACAAGTGCATTGAGAAGTTCGTGGCGTTATCTTCAGCAGATGCGAAAACTTCCGCATAATTGATTCCACCCTCACTTCCATCCATCGTAACAACGATACCACCCAATGCGTTACACAACTGCGTAAACTCGCCAGAAACGTCTAGTACACGAATGTAGTCGCCCAACAACGCATGCTTTTTCATCAACAGTTTCAGGAGTGTACTTTTACCTGCGCCCAGGGCACCTGCGACAATCGCACCAAAAGATAGGCGCGTGCGTGTCTTGTTGAAGAGATCAAAAAACACGTTGCCGCCAGTTGCCGTATAACCGAGGTAGATGCCTCGTGGATCGTCGAGACGTTCTGTATTGTATGGGTATCCGATTGCGGTGCAATGCGCCGTAACGCCCAAAGGACGGCGATGTCCAATGTCGTTTTCCTGCACAGTAATTGGATTGAATAGGGCCGTATACTGGCTGTGTGTTTCATGAAGAAACACACTTGCTTTGAATCCGTTGCTATCCAAAACCTTGAGAAGCATGATGACTTTCTGCTCGACTTCTTGTGGGCTTGTGCCATAGACGTAGACACGCGGTTGCATCGTTTTAATGATTTCATTCTGTTGTGTCAAGCGCGTCATAAGAGCGTCTAACTGTACCAAATGGTACTCTGTCTCTTTGTATTCGCTCGCAATTTGATCGTTGCGTGATTGCAGCTCAGATATAGAATGATCGATACGTTTTTTTGCTTTATCTTTGTCTAGTGTTCCAATATCCAGCGTAAAAATTGCGTCGTATATGGAAGCAGAACCAGCGTTCATGCCGGTCATTTGCCGTATCCAAAAGCGTGTGACTTCACCTGGAAACTCGTAAATTTCTACGCAGCACATATAGGCTATACCGGACTTTATGTAGCGCTCATCGTGTGTTGTCAGGTTGCCAGTGGGTTGGATGGCAGAGATTAGGTACGGGTTGTAGCCGTTGATAATCACGGACGGATCGTTTTCTAAAATCTCCGCCTGATTATAGGAAAGCGTCTTTTTATTCGCCATTATGTGTCACCTCATTCGTCAATGTATGTGTCCAATGCAATTCTCAAGCTAAGCTGCTTTCTTGTCCGCCATTTTGGTTTACTTCATCTATTTCGTACATTTCGATTTTGTCCAGCGGATTATTCAAATGGTGAAATAAAGAGATTTTCTGCTTATAGGTAAGTTCTTGTACCTCCAGAACAGAGCGGCCAAGTAGTTCTTTGGCTTCTGAAAGTTTCTGCGTGTTTTCTGCAAACAATACCAGGAAGGAACGTTCCTCACTGGTTGTTTGATCGAGTTCCTGTAAGCGCTCTATTTCTTGCAGAATGAGCTGTTTCATAGAAGTGCTTTCGGTGCGGTTGTAAACACGCCAAAGGAACGATTGGTGCGACGATGTATTTACAGGGGAGTATAACTGGATAATCTTGATGTCGATCATCAGAGTTTGATACAGTGCAGTGCAACTGTTGACCATAACATCCCAGTCGGACTGATCGCAGTTTGTCAGGCCATGTCCGTTTATCATTACAATGTCCTCAACCAGGTCGTCTGCGCGTGTAAAATAACTGGTTTGGCCACGGGTACCCTCATGATATTCTCGAATCGGCATTACGTCTAAAATCGTGCGGGGAATCGCTCTCAGAGCATCTCTGGCGGCCTTTTTTCGCGCTTTGTCGGTAACAGCCTTTTCTTGTGCCTCGCGCTGCTGATCTGTTGCAGCATCAACGCCTTTTGAACGCGCTGTTCGAAACTTAATCCTTGCCATGTGTCAAAATCTCCTTTCTGAACGTCAGAGACCGGATGGGCCGCCGATCCCTCATAAGCATTACCAAAATAGCCTGCCAATGTTGTTTACCTGGATTGGTTTTGCCCGCCGGAAGAATTAAATAGACGGAGACAATCGCCGCGAAAATGATATATCCAATGAGCACAGGAGGGAAAGGTGAAACAAATCGGGAGAATGTATAGAAGAACAGCGCGCAGAGGCATAATGCAGCTAAATCTTTCATGTAAATTGGCTTGTGTGCAATAGACCCCAATTTGATGTCTTCAGAGAGTTCTTTTGGGATTACTTCAAAATTATTTTCATTTGAATAAAAATCGTTATCATCCATTATCAAGATACCTTCCTTTACGATTTCTTATCAGGATGCGGGCTTTTGTTCTTCACTGCTGGCCTTGCACCAGAGGGTGGCGTCACAGTATGAACAGGATCGATAGAGTTAATATCATTGCTCCCTAGTTGCTTTTTTGTCCCCACACTGGTCGCTGGAGAAATACCGCCCGGTACATTACCACTATCTGCACTCTGCCCGCCAGACGACGTAGCAGAAGAGACAGGAACAGCCCCGGATGGTGTAGCATAGGGACGCACAGATGGCCTGCTCACAGGACTTATAGGAGCGGCCCCGGAGGAAGGAGCGCTGCTGGTCGTAACGGTCTGTGCGCCAGACATGTCAGGCGCAGCAGGAAGTACGCCAGAAGAAGCGGGAACAGCTCCGGATGGTGTAGCATAGGGACGCACAGATGGCCTGCTCACAGGATTTATAGGAGCGGCCCCGGAAGGAGCGCTACTGGTCGTAACGGTTTGTGCGCCGGATATGTCAGGCGCAGCAGGAAGTACGCTGGCTGAAACTGGGACAGCTCCAGAAGGCGCAGAGAAAGCCCGGGCTGCCACATGATTTATACCATTTACAGGAGCAGCGGCAGAGGGAACAGGAAGCACGTTTGGAGTGCCAGGCACTGAGGGAACAGCCGTAGAAGAAACGGGTGAAGTTAGAACACTGGACGGTCGAGTGACGCTCGCCGCACTACTCGGTGAGACAGGAGCAGCTGGAGAAGCTACTGTTGCACCAAAAGGAGCAGGACGCGGTGCATCCAGGTTCCCAGTGCTACGTGCGTTTGCGCCGAATGGAGATGGTGCACCGGGCGTATTTGGCATATTGGAGTTTTGGCCAGGACGGTCTGGGTACAAACCGTTTCCGGTTGACATATCAGAAGAATTTATGCCAGCGCCTCCAATAGGGCTAGGACGAGAATTAGATGTAGCGTTGCCAGTGCCATTTGAACCAGATGCATTATTTCCTGCATGACCGGGCCGATTATTCGTTGCAGCGTTACGATCACTGAGGGTACCCATGCTAGCGCCAGAAGAATTTTTACCCAAAGGTCCAGGGCGATCGTTAATCGCAGTACCGCCATTTCCGACTGTCATATCAGCAGCATTTGTGCTGGCCATAGGACTGGGCCGATTATTGGTTGCGGCGTTACGATCACCGATGGTACCTATGCTAGTGCCAGAAGGATTTTTACCCAAAGGCCCAGGGCGGGTACCGGGCGCAGTGTTGTTATTTTCTGCTGTCAAATCAGCAGCATTTGCACCGGAGACATT
>ERZ1643246.4985-NODE-4985-length-10052-cov-4.008803_pt1 | contig 10052 bp, 6 predicted proteins | sample MGYA00579265_ERZ1643246 | MGnify/ENA primary metagenome ERZ1643246 (study PRJEB29033, sample SAMEA4952261) | chicken gut metagenome | biome: Broiler Chicken; feature: Gastrointestinal Tract; material: Caecum | place: Ireland | collected 2018 | study: Broiler...
CTGCGAAATACTGTTCAGCACAGATGTGTAATTGTATAAAATTTCCGGAGATGAGAGCTCCTGAATGAGAGCTGTAATAACCGCCATTTGGTTTTTTCCGCGCGCAACATCTCCCTCAGCAAAAGAATATCTCTCTCTCGCAAATGCAAGCGCCTCAATTCCCGAAAGATGATTTATTCCCACAGTATAATGTTTAATAGGCTCAACCGTGAAATCATACTCAGAATACACATCTATGCCTCCGAGAGCATCTATAATCTGCTCAAAGCCGCTGAAATTGATTCTCACATAGTAATCCACGTCAATTCCGTAAAGCATTTCGAGCGCTCCTATAGAGTTATCAACCCCGTAAATTCCCGCATGCGTAAGCTTATCCTTAGCCCCTCCGCTGTTTGGCAGCTCAACGTAATAATCTCTTGGGGTATTTATAAGCTGAATATGCCTCGTCTTTGTGTTTACGACGGCGAGAATATTTACATCGCTTCTGCTCGTCGCTGTCACGCCGCCAAAGGTATCTATACCGGTGAAATATACAATAAATGCGTCAAGATTTGTCTCCTGCTCAGGAACAATATTTATATACCTCACTATCTCCGAAGAATAAATCTGTTTTATGCGCTGTTCAAAGTCACTGTACTCTTCGGTTTCAGCAAGTACTGCTATATATGCCTTATTCATGACAAGCGCGTTAATTGTTTTGTCATAGAGCGCATTTACCGCCTCTGTTATACCGCCGAACTCAGCAGCAGATATATCCCCTGCTACTTCTTTTATCTGATCCAGCATGCTCTGTGACGCCTCAATATCACTGTCATTTAAATATCCCACAGAAAATTCCTTTAAATCGCTGATTTCCTGCACCTCACTGTCGCTGAGCACAACTATTACCATCTCCGTAACCTGTTTGTCTGAATCCTGCGATACGTCATTGATAGTTGAATCCGCTTTATTTAAAACATCAAATCCGTAAATCATCACCGCTGACAAAATCAGAGAAATAATCAGCATAACAATTCCTGCCCAAAGCTTTCTAGACGAAAAAAACGTCAGTACATTTACAGCAATGAGACAAGCAATCATAATTACAAGATATAATACCGGCATAACATTCATACCGATAAGTTTCCCGATTACAAATCCGTCAACAATCAACTGAAGAACAATAGCAGCCCATAAAATATACTTAAACCGAAATTTCTCTCTCATTTCGTGTGTTTCTCCTTATCCAACCGAAATATCAAGTCTGAAACGTTTCTCAATCATTTTCAGGTATCGCTCGTCATATCCCGCAGCGACAAGCATCGGAGCATAAGCGTCTCTTCCTCTTATATTAAACATATAATCATACTCCCCAAAACTCTGTAAATACTCTTTTGCAAAATCAAGGACACCTCTTTGGATTTCACGTATGCCTTCCTGATTATAATCCAAATCACCGAACATGAAAATGGGCAATTCGTCTTCCCTCTCATATGAAAACCCTTTGAACTGTCTTGTCGGAGATGACAAAAGCAATTCCCAGTACACATTATAATTCTTGTTTAAATCATGCTTTTTAAGCAAATCTCTGTTGCTAGTCTGGCTGAACAGATAGGAAACAATCCTCCCTGACATAAGCTGTGCCTCACTTGCATCCGGCTCTGCATTATACATTGTATTAGTTCCTGCTATTATTCCCGTAACAGAACAGCCAAGCTTCCAGACTTTGCCGACAAGATAGTCAAGTGCTGCCGCGCCGCTTCCCGCCCAGCCTATATCTACTGCCGCCGCAGTCTTTGAGTCTCCAAGCAGCTCTGAGTAATATGCCTTAGCGCCCTCATGCTCTTTCTCGTAGATATCAATAACCTCATCCCAGTGTTTTTTCAGAAAGTTCTTTACCTTATCAACATTTTTATCAGTCAGATACTCCTCTTCCTTTAACCCTTCCTCCCAGAGCATGCCGCTTAACTGTTCAAGCTCCATTGACTCAAGTACATTTTGAAGCGAAATGTTTTGATTTACCTTATGATACAGAAATCTTCTGAAAAAATCATATCTGTTAAAACATGCTGACAGCTTAGTGGCAGCCCGCCTTGACCAGTATGCGTATTCGGCAGAATCCTCCGGATACATCTCGTCGTATACCTTCTTTAAAATATCGCCGTCCCTCGACAAGAACAATATTTTTTCAATTCCGTGTAATTTACAGTAATCATGAATAAAATGACAGTAACCCACAACAAATAATCCGCCGTATATATAGCCATATTCATAATCAATGCTGTATACTGCATTTTTACAATAAAGATGATTGTTTACTATTCCCCTGTAAGCTCCGCCTATTGCATAGGACATATCATATGGCCTGTAAAGAAGCGTATTCTTATTGACATTAGGATACCAGAGCGTATCAAAACCATGCCTGCCTGCCATACTCACATCACTGTGAACATTATCGCCTACATGAATGAATTTTTTTGTTCCGGCAGAAATTTCTTTTTTTACGAGCTCAAAAAGACTTCCGTCTGCCTTGCTCTTTTTATGCTCACATGACACATACAGATTTTCAAAACCGTCATACCCCTGCTCTCGCAGCATGTTTTCAAGAAAATCTCCCGGCAGATACATATCTGACAATATAAAAATGCGCTTTCCCATATCCTTTAGGCGTGAATAGACCTCGAGCATAAACGGGTTGGCATAGCAAAAATTCTTTTCAGCCGCAAGTTCCTCCGTCATTCCATCGTCGGCGGAAATTCCCACCTCATCATTAAGAAGTTCCCATATGTCCCTGAGACAGATTTCATAAGTTTTCTCTCGCTTATATGCCTCCTGCCTTGCCTTAAATTCCATTTCTGTTCGTATTCTTTTGAAATCAAGATATCCCAGACGTTCACCTATGAAGTAAAACAGATCTGTCGGCTCTGAGAAAGGTCTGAAAATCAGAGTGTCAAATATATCGAAAGAAATTATATCATATTCTGACAGTTTTTTCACAACTTTTTCTATCAGCTCTTCACCAAAACCGCAAAGCTCTCTTCCGTTGAGTTTCAGGCAATCACCAGCATTTGACTCGCTTTCTCCCGTGACAAGTTTCTTTTCTTCATACATTTCAAAGCCGGATTTCTCTCCGAGCCAACGGCAGAAAAAAACATAAAAGCACAGATTCAGCCACAGCAAATAGAGCCAGGAAAATATTTTCCCGGCTCCGTGTGTATTGTCGTGAACACGATGATACCGTTCTTTTATGCCAATATGTCTGTTTACCAAAGCACTGTATATCTTATATCTCATCAGTTCCCATACCTTTTATAAGCCTCACATACTTCCTTTGGCTCTCCTACCATTTTAAGCTTGCCCTTCTCAATCCACACAACCTTTGTGCAGTTCTCCAAAATTGAACTCAGAGCATGTGAAACCATTAAAACGGTAGAGCCGCTGTGGATCATTTCCTTTATCCTTGCAAGACTCTTCTTTCTGAAAAATTCATCTCCGACACTTAAGACTTCGTCAAGTATAAGAATGTCAGCCGCGTCGCCTACTGTGGCAATCGCAAAGCCAAGTCTTGAAACCATACCTGAAGAGAAATTTTTGACCTTCTCTTCCATGAAGTCTTCAAGCTCCGCAAACTTAACTATCTTATCATAATTCTCGTCAATAAATTCTTTTGTATAACCTATAATAGCACCATTCAGATATACATTTTCCCTCGCGGTAAGCTCATAGTCAAACCCCGTACCAAGCGTTAAGAGCTGAAGTCTCCTGCGGTTTGTCCTGACCTCACCTGAGGTAGGTCTTAAAGCACCCGATACAATCCTTAAAAGCGTACTTTTGCCTGAGCCGTTTGTTCCGATAATTCCAACTACCTCGCCCTTATATACATTAAAGCTCACATTGTCTAGAGCCACAAGCTCTCTGTAATTCATATTGCCCTTAAGCTTCTGAATAAGATATTCCTTAATACCTGATGAGTTAAAGGTTGCAATTCTGAACTTCATTGTCACATTCTTAACCTCAATCACAGGCTTTGCGTTTCTCAAAGCTTTGCTCTTTGAGTTTCTTGTTCCCGCCGGTCTCTGTGATACAGACTTTTTCAAGTCGGATATTCCTGATGCCTGCTGTTGTTTCAACGCAAGGCGCCTCAGCGACTTCTTCCTGTATCGTCTGTTAGAGATTGCCGCCGCCGCAACAACTATTACTATTACAAACAGTATTGCGAGCACTCCTATAAGCACATATATTACCGTGCGCATATGTTCCTCTGACGAATCTCCTGAAGCGTTCCATGCATTTACATTTCCATCGGATGTAACACTGCAAAATGAGGCGCTTCCATCCATTTTAAAAGTATAATAAATGCCCCTGCTCGACGCATATTCAGCCGTAAGTCCGTCAGGAAGCTGCGTACACGCTTCGACACTTGTATAGTAATATTTCTGGTCATCCGTAATTACATAACAAGGAAAATAATTTCCTGTCATACTGTTATATGAGTAAAGATACATAGCGCCGTACTCATCCATAAGATATACAAATCTGGTATTGTAATCCGAAGCAGCAAGATATGTCACCAGATGATTTTCATATATATCCGTGACAGTATTATATGTCCAGTCAACACCGACCGGCATATACTGTGCGAGATTGACGATATACAGTGTCTTTCCCTGGATACTGACCGTTCCGCAAATAGGAACCTGAACATTTATTCCGAACTGCTCCTGATTTGCACTCTGCATTACCGTATCCGTTCCGCCGACACGAATAATAGATTTGGCGTTATTGGAAATATCATATCTTTCAGCACTGCCATTGACCTCTGCTGATGCGCTTCTAACAAAAACTTCGGCTGCCCCGCCGCTTATTGCCGTAAACTGAAGCGAAGCCTGGACAGTGTCCGCATCTGCGTTTCCTGAAAGTCTTATTACCCCGTTATTCTCACTGGTACCGCCGCCCTCATATCTGAGACGGTATCTGTCATACACAATTTCAATATCATAAGCGCCGATATTATTCTCACAGTCTAAACTCATCAATACATTTACTGTATCACCGTCTGCTGCCACATAGCTTTGTTCATCAAACGAAATCTGACCGTCAGCCGCCAATACATCCAACGGATTAAAAATTCCTGTCCAAAAAACGCAGAGGAATGCACTGATTACAATTAAAAACTTCTTTATTGTCATCTCTGTTTATCCTACACTTTCTCCATAACCTTATTATCATATTTTTTGAAAACACAGTAGCCCACAATAAAAATAAGCAGTCCCCAGCCGACAGCCCTTACCCAGACTAAAGGCTCCGGAAGCTTCGCGTACATGACTATGTCCCTGACAAACGCAACATACGCATATATAGGGTTGTTTTCAATAACAGCTTTCATTATAGGAGTAAGATTGTCAACGGGATAAAACAGCGCCGACACATACATCCACAAAGTAAGAATAACCGAGTAAAGATGCTGTATATCAGGGAAAAAAACATATACAATAGATAAAATATATCCTATACCCATTGAAAACAACATCATAAAAAATATCGGGACCGGAAACAGAAGCATATAAAAACTCGGCTCAATTTTAAATAAAATGAGCATCAGCACATACGCGATGCAGGTATACAGAAAATTCACCAGCGCAGCGTACATCCTGGACAGAACAAACGTCTGTTTAGACAGCTTGACTCTCAGCAACAGATTTCTGTTGTCAACAAGCGCCGACATCGCCGAGCTTGTCGCGCTGCTGAAAAGCTGCCATATGATTAAACCCGTGAGGTAATAAATAGGGAAATTTTTTATATTATGCTTAAATATAGTAGAAAATATCATTGACATAACTGCCATAAACAGCAAAGGATTCAATACGCTCCACACAATTCCCAGATATGAACGCGCATATTTTCTTTTAACCTCTCTTGAAACAAGCTGGCGAAGCGCAAATATATATTGTTTTCTCTCTGCGCGTCTGTTTATCTTATCTTTATCTTTCATTTCAATGCCTTTCTCACATACACAAAGTATTTATAAAACCTGGCATGGCGAAGATTTGCCCTCTTATTCCTCCCCACGGAGGCGATACTGCCCTCTATCCATGCACTTTCATGTATGACTTCTTTCTTAATTCCAAGCATTATAAGCAGCTTGCGAATAAATCGCTGATTTTTTATATCGCTTTCCGATAAATCTTTTGACACCATCTGCAATGATCCCTCAAGCATGTCATCAGAAAAAAGCAGGCTGCCAAATGCTTTAACCTCTGCCTCAGTAGGATTGCCCATCCACAGAGACATTAGTCTGTATAACATTTTAATTCTGCGGCGCTCTTCCTTACTGTTTTTAAAGAACAGACTTTTACCCGGCTGTCCTGACCGCATTTTATTATTATTACATATATTGCATAATAATGGAAGATATTTTTTCAGTGCATCACTGTCTGCCTGTATTTTAACGGCATTAACATTCTCCGGCAAGTCAAATACACAAGTGTATTCTTTTCCATGTTCAGAATATCCGAGAGTCATCCCCTCCGGTGAGGAGGTTACTGCCTCAAACAATGAGTTGCTGAAGTAAACTTTTCTTTTCAGCCCGTTTTTAGGCATAAAATAAAAACCGTGATATAAAAGGCCGCTCGCTGCGGCATTATCCGGCACCTCATACAGTCCGAAATAATACCCCTCCGCCGATATATCAGGCTTTATACTGGCAAGCAGATTTTTAAGCGACTGCTGCTGCGTTCCGGTCCAGCCGCTGTCAACAAAAGCGTACGGAACGTCATCAAACAGTCCTTCCTGTCTGAAATACCCCACAGCCGCAGGATATGCCTCCCTCGAGTGTTGATAAATGTACTCAAACAGCTTTTTCTGCTTATAAAGTTCTGACTTCAAAGACACAATCTCCTGATAATTCAGAATATTTTTATAACGGCTCTGCCAGCCGCACAGCATGGCAATCTCCATAGCCTGCGAATCCGTCAGAGCCGCTCTCTTCATAATTTTTTCAAAAGTTACATCTATTCCGCCTATACATATTCTGTCAAGACACTTTTCTCCGAGAAGATGATACTCCGGCACTCTCAGCGCATATCTTGACACTCGCAGATAACGGCAGTCTATATCCAGCCCCATAGCCTTTACAAGCTCTTTGGCAGCAAGATACATCTGCCAACCATCCCTTGCAAGAAAATAAAGACGTTTTTTGCCGCTCCCGGCAGCTTTTTGAAGCGTCCACGCAGTAAACTCAATCAACACAGGCGCCACACAGTGGAGATAATACAGCTGTGGGAGGTCTGCGTCATTATATAACTCTTCGTACTGACTGAGTGCCTCTGAGTACATCGGCTGTTCCGCCAGTATTTGCTTGTATAATTTCAGTCTCTGGGCGTTCAATGTTTTCATATCTCTTTCTCTTTATAAACGATAATAATTTTGTAGGAATAAAGCCTGCCGCAACAGGTCTTATACAGTAAACCCATCCAATCGGAAACATCATATGCATAGAAGAAAAATTCCTGTATCTTATTTTCATTTCATTAACTCTATACTTGAATTTTCTTCTTTTAAAGGAATTAGCATCCTCCCTGTACTGAAAAAGTACACTCTGAATATTGTACCCCTTATAGCCAAGCTGATACAATCTCATAAACATCTCATAATCTTCACATCTAAGCGTTTCTCTGGCCTCTGAATAGCCACCTGTATGCTTAAACAGCTCAGCTCTGTACATTACTGAAGGATGTATGTACGGTGAAAACATCAGATAATCATGTTTATCCGGATACTGCGGCATAATCCGCTCTCCCCAGACCCCTCTGTCATCTATAAGCTGCGCGTTGCAGCCGCACCAGTCGTATTGTGTATTTCTCTCAAGGAAATCATACTGTATCTGAAACCTGTCAGGAAGAGAAATATCGTCCGCGTCCATTCTGGCTATATACTTTCCCTTTGCTATATCAATACACTCATTGAGTGAAAACGCTAACCCGTGATTCTTCTCCTGACCTATTACAACAATACGTTCATCTCTCTCAGAAAGACTGTTTATGTAATCTGAAACTTCAGGATCCGACCCGTCATTATATATGATAAACTCAAAATCACGAAATGTCTGCTTCAAAACTGAATCAACAGCCAAATTAAACTGCTCTAAATTCCACTGGTTATACACACCCATTATAACCGAAATTTTCTTTTCATAAGTCATGTACAAATCCCTCTTAAATAACTACAGCTCACAATCTACATATACCAACATTGCCAACTTTAACCATTGTTATTCAGTCTGCATATAAACAGACTTCATTATGTACTCTGTTCGTTCAAGTGAAAAATTTTCTGCGGTTTTTCTTGCGTTTTCCGCCAATCTTTTTCTTAATTCATCGTTATTATACAACCTCATTATTGCTTTTGCAAAACAAACCGATGTATTTTGAATACAAACCAGCCCGTTTTGCCCCGAATTCATGTATTCTCTTGTTCCCCTGTTATCCGAAGCAATCACGGCAACTCCGGCAGCCATCGCCTGCAAAGCTGCCATTCCAAGTCCTTCGCGCACGGACGGAAACACAAAACAGTCCGCACTGGCAAGAATATTCTCAACATCACTTCTATATCCTGCAAAATTTATGTATTCATCTAATCCAAGAGCCTCAGTCAGTTCTTTCAGTCTTTCACTGCTGCTGCCTCTTCCACATATAGTATAATATATCTTCTGTCCTTTTTCTACTGTTAATTTTTTGTCATAAATATACTTTAAAGCTTCAATAACAACCTTGTGATTCTTATTCTCATTAAGTTCTCCTATAGAAACAATATGAAATGCGGTATCAGGAACACCAAGTTGTTCTCTTATATTCCTGCCATTACGCAGGAAGCGTTCAGGCTCAAGCCCGACACCGGGAATTTTAACAGCTTTTCCGCATGAATTCAAGTGGAAATTATTAGCCCTCGCATAATCCTCAGAATTTATTGTGACAATTACATCCGTAAAACGTGCAAGCAGATGCTCAACTGGATAGTAAAATATCCAGTTAAAAACAGGCGCTCCGTCATAAAAATGAAAACCATGCGCCGTATATATAACCCTCGGCGACCTTACGCTTAAAAGCGCTGCTATTCTTGCCAGTACCCCTCCCATAGGGGTATGACAATGAAGCAGGTTAATTCTCTCTGAATTAATAATTTTTACCAGCTGCCTCAATGCTTTGAGGTTGCGGCTTAATGCCGCGGGACTTTTCTGTATACATATATTATGCAGCACCATACCGCTTTTTTTAACCGCTTCAAAATCAACGTCATACATGGTCACGTCAAAATTCGCCGCATAGTGCACCTCGTACCCAAGCTCCCTAAGCAGCTTAACGTCATTCATCTCAAACTGAGGCACAAATCCGCCGACAGTCGCCACTAAAAGCGCTTTTTTTGTCATTTTAATCATCCCCTGATTTTAACTTGCTCTCTATGAGAACACTGCCGCTTTTAAATTTGTAAAATCATACATTATCAGCGGTTTCTTATATCCTATCACAAAATCACTCTGCTTACATTATATTTCTCTTCCGATTTTTAATTTCTTCTCAACTCCGTCATCATACAGATAATATTTTAAAAGCTGCGCTGTATGACGCAAAAATAATTTTTTCTGTTTCTGTGTATATCCATGTCTCATAGCGTATTTAATCTTTTTTTCTATTATTCTTCGATTGAAAGCTTCATAAGTACAGCCTTTTCCTTTAAGCTGCGTATAGCCAAGCATTACAACCGGCTTTTCACGTATTAAAGCAATATAGGCGCTCTGCGATAATATAGTAACAATAACATCCGCTGTGTCAACTACAGAATTTATATCAACCTCTGAGACAACATCCACCCCCTCCGATGAAGTTATGGTATCATGTCCTAAAGCTGCCATAATGGGATGCGGCTTATATATTAAATTCCATTCATTCTTTATGGCAAGCATTTGAATATATTCAAGCGCCTCCAGCGTTGACGAGAAAACAGGCGAGTGATACTTTCTGCTGTTCCTGCCATATGGTCTGAGACCGGATTCATAATCATTCTGCCCCAGATAGACG
>ERZ1643246.4986-NODE-4986-length-10052-cov-3.967190_pt1 | contig 10052 bp, 8 predicted proteins | sample MGYA00579265_ERZ1643246 | MGnify/ENA primary metagenome ERZ1643246 (study PRJEB29033, sample SAMEA4952261) | chicken gut metagenome | biome: Broiler Chicken; feature: Gastrointestinal Tract; material: Caecum | place: Ireland | collected 2018 | study: Broiler...
TGACCACCACTCGTTTTTCCATTCTGCCACCTCCTCATTTACCGCCTGTTCCAGTTCTTCGGGAGACATAAAGTGGATCCGGTAAGAACGATACAGCATATTTTCCGAATTGCGTCTAACAAGATGGGTAAATAGCTCCTGTTCCTGTGGCGAACAGGAGCCATAGGCAAAAATGACCGCGTCCTTTTCCGCGACCCTGCGCTGGACATGGTGCGTCTCCCCATGATGCAGGCGGAGAAAAGCCTTCTGGATAGGAATGGAACGCTCCAGTAGGGTTTTCATCACGGTATCATAACCCCCATATTGAATATGACTGATATAGATGATTTTTTCGCTTTGCGCAATCAACGGATACACTTTTGTCGCATCGTCCCGGATGACGCATTTTCCAGGGGTTTTCACCCAACACCCAAAGCATCCGATACAATGCGAGATATCAAGCTGGGAAAGATCTACAAAATGGGCGTCCTGTATGCCGGAGAGATCTACATGCAGAGGAATATCGCTTAAAATCAGTTTCATACTTTCTACCTTTTTTGGAAAATTTATAAGAAAATAGCTTTTTGCCCACAAAAAGGGGACAACCGGTTACGATTTGGCAGGATTATATCATAAAAAAACCAAAAAGAAAACCCCATTTCCATGTCCGTCTATTTTCCCCAAAATTCCCGCTTCCATACAGGCGAATAAACAAACCGGCAGATGGTGAAACTGTTTGTAAGAGCCAGTCAAATTTTTTACAGTAGGAGGCCGCTGACAACAATGCAAAAGCAGATTCTGATTTTAACCACTACCAGCGATTTCCTTTACAAATTTGAACTGGACAATGTGAAAATTCTTCAGAATATGGGGTACACCGTTCACTATGCAGCAAATATGAATGAGCCCCATTACCTATCCAGTAAAGGGCTGTTTGAGAAGCTTGGCATCCACGCACACCATATCCCCATTGCAAGATCCCCTTACCTTTTTCATGACAACAAAAAGGCACTGTACCAACTGATAGATTTGATACGGATAAACAATATTCATGCGGTTCACTGCCATACTCCGGTGGGCGGGCTTTTAGGACGCCTTTGCGGGGAACTGCTGGGAAAAGAAGCACCCGTTATTCTTTACACAGCGCATGGCTTCCATTTTTATAAGGGCGCCCCCATGTACAATCATCTCGTCTATTATCCAGTGGAAAAGCTACTGGCCAGAAACACGGACATCCTGATTGTCATCAACCAGGAGGACTACCAAAACGCCTTAAAACTCCCTCTTAAAAAAGGAGGACGTGTTTACCGGATACCGGGTGTGGGATTAAACGGGCGCCTATTCCATCCAATATCTGGAAAACAACGGGCACTGTGCCGCCAACGGCTTGGGATTTCCCCCGAGGAGTGTTTCCTTATCTCGGTTGGGGAACTCAATGAAAATAAAAACCACCGCGTTATTTTACAGGCTCTGGCAAAAATGCAAGCCAGTTCCCCGGAGCCTCTCCCTATCCGATACGGCATCTGTGGGGACGGCTTTTTCCGGGAGAGAATTCAACAGTGGATCGTAGAACTTGGGCTTGAAAACATGGTTACCCTGTATGGGTTTCGTTGCGATATCCCTGAAATGTTGGGCGGAGCAGACGCCGCTGTCTTCCCTTCCAAACGGGAAGGACTGGGAATGGCAGGCCTGGAAGCGCTTGCCATGGGAATTCCTCTACTGGCATCGGATAACCGGGGAACAAGGGAGTACATGGAAAATGGAAAAAATGGATTTTTATACGCCTATGACGATGTGGACGGGTTTATCCAGGGAATCCAAAAAATTTGTGCGCTCAGCGCACCGGAACGCAGGAAAATGGCAAACTTTTGCATTGCATCTGCAAAACCCTTTGACCGAGAACACGCAAATGCAGCCATGCGGCAAATCTATGCGGATGTCAGCAGACGGGTGGAGTACAAATTTAGACGAATCTTCTCAGCCCAAGGTCAGCATCCTGATGGGCAGCTACAACCCCCGCAATAAAGAATACCTGTACGCTGCTATACGCTCGATAATCCATCAGAGCTTTCCGGACTGGGAACTTCTTCTCTATGACGACGGTTCCGATAAACCCTTTGCCGCAACCCTGAGAGATGTCTCCAAGATGGACAGGCGGATCCACTACCTGCGCGGTGCTTCTAATCAAGGGCTTGCCCACGCACTCAACCAGTGTATTCGATACGCCAAAGGAAAATACCTAGCACGGATGGATGACGACGACCTTTCATTGCCCTTGCGATTAGAAACACAGGTTCGGTTTTTGGACAACCAGCCGCAATACCAATGGGTGGGGTGCGCGGCATGGCTGTTTGACAAAGACGTCCCTTGGGGAAAACAGGTAATGCCAAAATCCCCTCAAAACGGGGATTTTCTGTTCAATTCCCCCTACATCCATCCCACTGTGGTATTCCGCAGGGAGATCTTTACCCTGGCAGGTGGATATTCCTGCGCCCCCTCTGTTTTACAGTGTGAAGACTATGAGTTGTTTATGCGACTGCATGCTCTGGGATACCGGGGCTACAATCTACCGGATACGCTGTTTTGCTACCGCGAAAACCGAGATGCATACCACAGGCGTACCTATGCGCGAAGAATACGGGAAATGAAGGTGCGCCTGAAGGGATTCCAGCGCCTGGGAATTTTAAATGCTTTTTCTTTTTTCTATGTGCTCAAACCTCTACTGGTGGGACTTCTCCCCGTGGCAGTGTATGACGCCATGAAAAAGCGAATCCACAAACACCGTTGTTCAAAACAAGAAGGGGAACATTCACATGAGGACTGAACCACAGATGAAAAACAGGCGCGTACGTTATCAAGAAATTTTACAAAACTCCCCGGTACTGTTTTCTCCTATTCACAAAATGGAAATTCCCAAAAATGATCCGATTTCTATTGTCGCAGGATATGTCCTTGCCCCCGCGCTTTCCGGATTTGTCCAATGGCTGCTTGCGCAGGCGGAAAAGAATGGGATCCGGCGTCTCTATTTTCTTGCGCGGGATGGATATTTTCCCTGCCAGGCTGCCAGAATATTTTGTCAAACCCTAGACATTCCCATCGAGTGCCGCTATTTAAGCGTTTCCCGGTATTCCCTGCGCCTTCCATTATTCCATCTGGATCGGGAAATGGCGCTACATGATATCTGCCGAAACGCCATACATGTCACCATAACAAAACTGTTACAAAGGGCGGGAATTAAACAGGAAAACCACGAAAACATCCTTCAAACGCTTGCTCTTCCCTATGGGGAGAAACAGCCTCTTTCCCGTGCAGATCTTATAGCCATCCGTCAGCGTATGGCCCACTGTCCTGAATTTTTGGAGGCCATGGAACACGCGTCTAAACAGGCGTTTCCGGCCCTGATGGGATATCTGAGACAGGAGGGATTGTTTGAGGACGTCCCCTACGCCATTGTGGACAGCGGATGGCTTGGTTCCATGCAGAAATCCCTACAAACGATGCTGCGCCTGCAAAAAGAGGGGGACGAACTGCAGGGATACTACTGGGGGTTGTACCGGATTCCTACCGGAATGCACCGAAAAAACTACCACTGCTATTTTTTTGAGCCGGAACACCATTTAAAAGAAAAGGTGTTTTTTAATAACTCTGTGTATGAGGCGGTTTTTTCCGCACCGCATGGGACAACCATCGGGTACCGAAAAGAAAACAAGCAGATCTCCCCGATATACGGGGCATGCCCGAAAAAGCAGATACAGTTCCTGCACCGGATAAAGCCAATTTTCGATTCCTATCTCCATCTGATGGCAAAAGAATGCTTACCAACTATGGATAATCGGGAATTTTCAACACAGAGGGAAACCATTGGTAAGCTCCTCGCCCTTTTTATGTGCCGTCCGACTAAATCTGAAGCGTCTGCTTTCGGAAGCCTTCCTTTTTCCGATGACGTCCTGGAAAATGGAGAACGGCCGCTGGCAGCCAACCTGACTGAACAGGAACTTCAGGCAGGACATTTGCGTGCAAAGCTGTTTGCTACGGTGAATCCTGGCGCCGGGAGATTCCAGGAAAGCGCCTGGTACGAGGCAAGCGCAGTGCTCCATTCCTCCCGTGCCAAGCGGCATTTGCGCCAATATACGCTTTACAAATACCTACGCCATTTTAAAAGGCCATCCGGTGAAATGAGGAGGAGCAGAAATGTCTGATTTTTCCATTGGAAAGCAGTATGCCTTTGTCATCCAGCAGTTGACTTCGAGGGAAATCAAACGAAAGTATGCGCGCTCCTATCTGGGAATCCTATGGAGCGTACTCAACCCTTTACTCTCCATGGCGGTACTATCCCTGATTTTTTCGCAGCTGTTCCGGCGTTCCATTGAAAATTATCCCATCTACTACCTGACCGGATACATCCTGTGGCAGATGTTTACTGGGGCGACCACTGCCGCCATTTCAACATTGGTGGACAACAAGCCTCTGCTTTTAAAGGTAAAATTCCCTATGGAACTGTTCGTACTCACGCGGGCCTACACGGCGCTTGTCAATTTTCTGTATTCCGCAGCCGCCTATGTCGTTATGCTCCTTGTATTTCAGATTACCCCGAAATGGACCATGTTGTTTTCCCCTGTCATCATCCTACTACTGTTTCTGTTTTCCCTGGGACTGTCCTATCTTCTGGCGGCAGCTTATGTGTTTTTTGGAGATATAAGACACTTGTACTCCGTATTCCTAACGCTCTGGATGTACTGTTCCGCAATTTTTTACCCAGTGGAACAGCTGGAAGGGGTAATCCGGGTAATCATCCTCTGCAACCCGCTCTATGCCTATATCCATTCCCTGCGCGGTGTGGTTATGGAAGGGGTCTTGCCCGGTGGATGGGAACTTGCACAGATGTTTATGTGGGGAATTGGTATGATGGCGGCGGGCATGTTTATCTTCCGCCGCAGTAAAAACAAAATTATCCAAAAACTTTGACAAAGGTGGTCTCCCCATGCAGAAAAATAGAAGCAAAACAATTCCCTCTGTGATGGAAAACGGGCCGGAAATTCTTGTCAAAAACGTCACCATGCAGTTTCGGCGTGCAAAGGATGAGGCTTCCAGCATCAAGGAATGGATGGTACGTACCATCCGCCGCCAACACCGATACGAGACGTTTACCGCACTGGACAACATCAGTTTCAGCATTGAAAAAGGAGAAGTTGTGGGAATCCTTGGAACCAATGGTTCTGGAAAAAGTACCCTGCTGAAAATTATTTCAGGGGCGCTGATCCCCACCAGCGGAAGGGTCTGGGTGGACCGGAAAAAAGTCCAGCTGTTGACACTTGGCACCGGTTTTGACATGGAACTGACCGGAAGGGAAAACATCTACCTCAATGGGGCTATCATTGGGTATCCGAAGGAGTTTCTGGACGAAAAATTTGACGAAATCGTACGCTTTGCCGAACTCGAGGGGTTCATGGAAGAAAAGGTACGCAATTACTCCTCCGGTATGGTTTCCCGCCTGGGATTTGCCATTGCCACTATTGCGGACACACCAGAAATTTTGATTCTGGACGAGGTGCTCAGTGTGGGCGACCTGTTTTTCCGCAAAAAGAGCGAGCAGAGAATTCGGGAGATGATACACAGCGGATCAACTGTGCTGATGGTCTCCCACTCCCCTTCCGTCATCCAGAATAACTGTACCAAGGCCATCTGGATTGAAAAAGGGCGTCTGATGGCAATTGGCGACCCAGCAGAAATCTGCCGGGCTTATGAAAAGAGGGGTCGGACATGAAAGAGCGGATATATCGCTTGTTGGTAAACCGGATCCCGGGAATCCGTTCCCGATATATACAATTCCGGGATCGGGGCGCGGGACGCCTTGCCGGGCTTTTTTACCTGTTATGGCTCTATATCCGGTATTTTCTGCTGTTTGATAAATCACTCCGAGTGCCCGAACACATTTCCTATTATGAAGACAGGCGGCTCTATCGTAAGGACAGCGAATCCTCCCTTTCCTATGAACTTTGCCCTCAGGAATACGCAAAAAAGCTGATGAAGTATGACCTTATCTCGTTCGACATCTTTGACACTCTGATTTTGCGACCTTTCTCCGATCCCACCGATCTGTTTTCCCTCATGGGAATGGAACTGGAATACCCAGATTTCCGGCGGCTCCGTATCCGGGCGGAAAAACATGCGCGAGAGTTGCATAAACAGGTAGGCGGCTCTCCAGAAGTCACCCTGGAGGAAATTTGGAAGGTATTAGAAAAAGAGACCGGTATTCCCGCGGAAAACGGAATTCTGGTCGAAAAAAAGTGGGAAACCGCCTGTTGCTATGCAAATCCCTTCTTTCAGGAAGTGTTTTGTCTCCTGAAAAGGCGTGGAAAGCGGATGATCGCGGTTTCCGATATGTACCTTACGGGAAATTTCCTGCGCGAGCTACTCATTCGGTGTGGATACGAAGGGCTAGAAGAGGTCTTTGTCTCCTGTGATGCGGGCCAATCCAAGCACAGTGGAACACTCTATCAGAAAATACGGGACGTCTATGGCGTAGACTGCTACATCCTTCATATAGGGGACAATCCCTACTCTGATGGAAAGCAGGCGCTTTCAAACGGATTTTCCACCCTGTTATATGAAAACTGCAATACTGCCGGGAACCGCTACCGCGCACTGGATATGTCCGATGTCACAGGAAGTATGTACCGAGGGATAGTCAATGCGCAGCTCCACAGTGGGCTGTCCCGCTTTTCCAGGGAATATGAATACGGGTTTGTCTATGGCGGACTGTTTGTCACAGGGTTTTGCCGGTTCCTCCATGAATATACACAGCATGCCCACATAGACAAACTTCTGTTTTTTTCAAGGGACGGCGACGTGTTGCTAAAAGCTTACCGCAAGCTGTATCCGGAACAAATAAAACAGACAGCATATGCCCACTGGTCCCGGCTGGCCGCAGTCAAACTGACCGCTAAATATTACAAAAACGAATATTTTACCCGGTTTCTCACCCACAAGGAAAATCAAGGATACTCCATCCGGCGGATTTTTCAATCCATGGAACTGGAGGATATGGGGGATGGGTTTTGTCAAAGTGTTGGGATTTCCCCCGACGAAGTACTGACGCATAAAAATGCCGGCGACATCCAAAACTATTTAGAGGACAACTGGTCCCAAGTACTCTCACATTATGAGGGAGAACAAAAGGCTGGCGGCCAGTACTACCGATCCCTTTTGGACGGATGCCAGCACGCAGCGGCGGTTGATATTGGCTGGGCGGGAAGCAGCGCTGTGATGCTTAGAACTGCCGTACGCCGGTTGTGGGGTATTCCCTGTAAAATTACCGGTATACTGGCCGGAACCAACTCCGGCCTTAGCCACCAACCTGAGATTCCCGAACCATTTTTGATAAGTGGGGAACTAGTAAGCTACCTGTATTCCGCGTGGCAAAACCGTGATTTATGGAAATTCCACGATCCAGACAAAAATCACAACCTGTACTGGGAACTGTTGCTCGGCTCTCCCCAAGGCAGTCTAAAAGGTTTTTCCCTGGATGAAAACGAAAACTGCGTTTTGCACTTCAAACGGCCGCCAGAGCATGGAGATAAAATCCGGGAAATCGATCGGGGGAGTTTGGACTTTGTGGAACAGTATCGGCAGATAGAACATCGGCTTGGAATACAGATCCCCATCAGCGGAAGGGACGCCTATGCCCCAATGTTGCTCGCACTGAGCAGGAAAAACAAAAAATTTATGCGTGATTTGGAGGGACTGACAGATGAAGCTGGCATCGGATAAAAAAGAGGACTCCTCGTTAGTGCTATACCACGCGGTCAGTTCCTATCAACTCCTGGAAGTCATTCTCCATCGAGCCGTCTTCCATGAACATGACCGGGGCGTCCTCTTTGTACCGGATTTCCTCATAAATAAATATCCCCAAATACAAAAACGGAGAGCTTTGCAGTTTTTTGATGAGATCTACCTGTTTCCTTATCTGAAAATACCCCACGAAAGTGAACGCCAGGTATTTTCAGATACTGCCCGCTCATTTCACCAGATTTGTCCCCATGATATTACTGAGTTTTCAAAAATTTATGTTGCAGGCGCGCATTTTTACTTTTCCCTATACCTGACCGCAAACCGGATCCCTTTTATCTTTTTGGAAGATGCGGCCGGCATGCTCAGCCGATGGGAAGAATTGCCGCGGGCACTTCAAAAACAATATCCCCTGCACGCAGCACTTGCACAAAAATACGGGCTGTTTGACGGATCCAATCCCAATATCGAATCGATTATCTGTCTCAAACGGGCGCAGACATTTGATGTATCCGGGGAAAAATACCAGGACTTCTGTGTGGAGGACGTTTTGCAGAGTCTTCCTCCCTATCGGAGAAGGAAACTAATTCGGTTCTTTTTGAAGAGAAAAATCCGCACAAACGCACAGGCGATCCTGCTTACCCAACATTTTGCAAACCTCGGGATCATGAACAAAGCGCAGCAGGAGTCCCTCTACGATAGACTGGCAAAGGGGATCCTTTCCAATACTCTGCTTGCGGTCAAAAAACATCCCGACGACGCCCTGGACTACCATAAGATTTTTCCAAATGCTGAAATTTTGCCTGGAATATTTCCCTGTGAACTGCTCCCCTATGTCTTTAATAACCGGCCAGAATTGCTCTATACTTTTGACTCCACCGGATGTGAAAATTTAAGAAACCACTTTATTATTCGAACCATAAGAAGGGATTGCCATGTCGAATAACTGTGTACTGATTGTCGCCAATTCTGTGTATCAACTGTTAACAGCAGTCCATATGAAAACCTCCATTCTCAATGGACGAGAAACCGACCTGCTTGTCACCAATGTAACCCAAAGTCTCAGCGACTGCCTTCCACGGCTGAAAGAATCCGGGCTTTTCCGACGGGTCATCTTTGGTACGACAAAGGATCTGAGTAGGAAATATGGTGCCGCAGGAGGCGAAAAACTCACCGAGGTATTTGCAGATATTCCACGAATTTTCCGCTGGGTACTCAATGAGGAACTGGCGGATTATTCCCAGATTTATTTTTCTAATTTTGATATTTTTACCCGTATGCTCGTCTGTGAATACGATCACGGGGACTGTGCCTTTTTCTGTTATGAAGACGGCTTTTCCTCTTATGTCATTGATTTTCTGCGGGAAGACCGTGCCCCGGTAAACCGGCATGAACAGGCAAGTAAAATCAAAGAAAAAATAGAGGGGTACTTGTTATATGAGCCGGGGCTTGCCATGCGGGGAGACTCCATTAAAAACAATGCCCTGCCCAAAATGGACCCCCATGATCACAGGCTCAAACAATTGCTCAACTTTATTTTTGATTACCACGGTACAAAAGAACCTGCAGATTTTATTTTTTTGGAGCAGTCTTTCCGTGCGGAAAACATTCCATGCAATGACCTGGATCTCATGCGCGAATGTCAACAGGACGTAGGGACAAGCCGATTTTTAGTCAAGCCCCATCCCAGAAATGAAAATAATATTCCTCTCCAGCTGGGACTGACAAGAAAATACCCAAACAATATCCCCTGGGAACTGTTTCTCCTCAATGAAGGGGCACAGGGAAAAACGGTCATCACGGTATGTTCCAATGCTGCTTTAAGCGGAAGAATCCTGTTTGGGATGGATATCCCGACCGTGATGCTCTACCATCTGTTTGACGGAAAGGTTTTGTGGAAGGAAAATGATATTTTACAAAAATTCTTAAGAAAGTTCCACCGACAGTTTGCAGGAAAAAATTACTATGTCCCCAATACCATTTATGAACTGCGGGCAATTTTAAACTATTTGGGAGGCAGCCATGAGTAACCCAATCAAAGTTTCTATTATTATTCCAGTTTACCAGGTGGAAAATTATTTGGAACGGGCGGTGGATTCCGTTCTGGCGCAGACACTGAAAGAAAAGGAAATTATCCTTGTCGACGATGGCAGCGAAGACAATTCCCCTCTCCTCTGTGACCGGTATGCCAGGGAATACCCTGAACTTATCCGTGTTATCCACAAGGAAAATGAAGGGCTTGGCTTGGCGCGCAACACCGGCGTTGAGGCGGCACGAGGGGAATA
>ERZ1643246.4988-NODE-4988-length-10048-cov-13.052237_pt1 | contig 10048 bp, 8 predicted proteins | sample MGYA00579265_ERZ1643246 | MGnify/ENA primary metagenome ERZ1643246 (study PRJEB29033, sample SAMEA4952261) | chicken gut metagenome | biome: Broiler Chicken; feature: Gastrointestinal Tract; material: Caecum | place: Ireland | collected 2018 | study: Broiler...
TGCGCTCGGTGTAGATATAGGTGGCCATCTTGGGGTTCCAGCGGCGGGTCTGGTGACCAAAGTGGACGCCCGCCTCGAGAAGCTGCTTCATAGATACGACTGCCATAGTAAAGTTCCTCCTTTATTTGTTGATTCCTCCATCCGGTTCATCCGGAGCCGGCCAACCACTGTTTCCAGGAGCACCTGGCCCCCCGTCCACGGATGTGCGTAATCACATACCTGGATATAATATCACAGTCTTTCCCATTTTGCAAGATTTTTTGCTCACAGCCCGAAAAAACGGGGCGGGAACCCATCTCCCGCCCCTCCGGGCCCTTATTGGCCGTTCATCTGGGCACTCATGGCCTGGTCGAAGTGCTCGTTGATCTGCTTGGTAAACTCCAGTGCGGCGTTATAGCCCATCTTCTTGTGGCGGTTATTCATGGCGGCCACCTCAATGATTACCGCCAGATTCCGCCCCGGCTTCACCGGCACGGTGAGGGAGGGCACCTGCACATCCAGAATGGTGGTATACAGGTTCTCCAGGCCCAGCCGGTCGTACATGGCCCCGTCCTTCCACTGCTCCAGGTTGATGACCATGTCGATCTCCGCTTCCTCCTTGACGGCGCTCATACCAAACAGGCGGCGCACGTCGATGACGCCGATGCCCCGCAGCTCGATATAGTGGCGGATCAGCTCGGGGGCGGTGCCCACCAGTCCCCGGGTGACGGTCTGCTTGATCTCCACCGCGTCGTCGGCGATCAGCCGGTGGCCCCGTTTGACCAGCTCAATGGCTGTCTCGCTCTTCCCTACCCCAGACTCGCCCAGCAGCAGCACACCCTCGCCGTACACCTCCACCAGCACGCCGTGGCGGGTGATCCGGGGCGCCAGATAGGATTTCAGGGAGGCAATGATGGTGCTCATCAGCACGCTGGTGGTATCCTGGCTGCGAAGCACGGTGCGGTCGTATTTTTCCGCCATCTCCATGCACTCCGGGAAGGGATCGATCCCTCTGGATATAATGAGGGCCGGGATATCCTGGCTCAGCAGGCGTTCAAAGCGCTCCCGCCGCTGATCCGGCGTCAGTCCGTCCAGATAAGTGGCCTCCACCCTGCCGATCACCTGGAGCCGTCTGGGATCAAAGTAATCGAAAAAGCCGGTCAGCTGCAGGCCGGGCCGGTTCACGTCCTCCGTACGGATGGGAAGATCCTCATATCCCTCGCCGCCCCGCAGCACCTCCAGATGAAACTTCTTGATCACTTCCCCCAGTTTGACACTATATAAACTCTCCATCGCCGCTTCCTCCTTTTCTGAAGTAGGTTTTCCTGGGTGCATTATATCATTCCTCTCTCACAGAATGCAACCGCTGTGGGGCGCCATTTGTTCTACAACTGTAGTTGACACTTTTATTCTATCATTGTAGAATAAAAACAATAGGAGGTGTTTTTCATGAAAAGCATGCGCCGATTGCCCGACGCCGAGCTGGAGGTCATGCAGGCCCTGTGGCGGTGTACGCCTCCGGCGTCCCGCATGGATGTGGCCGCCGCCCTGCCTCCGGACCGCCCCATGGCGGCCACTACCCTGCTGACGGTGCTCGCCCGGCTGGGGGAAAAGGGCTTTCTCCGCACAGACAAGGAGGGCCGCAGAAGTCTCTATACCCCGCTTGTCTCTCAGGCCGACTATCTGGCCGCCCAGAGCCGCACCTTTTTGCAAAAGGTATGCGGCGGAAGCCTGCCCGCCTTTGCCGCCGCCCTGTGCGACAGCGGCCTGACCCGGGAGGAGCTGGATCAGCTGCGGGATTTACTGGAGAGGGATGCACTATGAGCCCAGAAATGACTTATCGCCTGACTCTGGCTCTAGTAATGGGCCTTCTCTTTACCGGGCTCCTTTACTGGAAACGTCCCGGCCCCGTCACCACCTTTTCCGGTAAAGAAAAACACCGGTACACCCCCTATTTCGCCTACTGGCTCCTGCCCGGCTTTCTCTTTCTGATCGTCTGTTTCCTGCCCCTGATGCTGCCCCGGGGCGGCGGGAGCAGCTTGCTGGGGCTCTTGTTTCAGACCTTTCTCCACCTGGCCCTGTACAACAGCTTGCTGCTCCTGCTCCTTCCTTTGCTCCGGCGGTTCCTTCAGCCCCAGACATGCGTGGTGCTGTGGTTGCTGCCCAACTATCTCTATCTCTGTATGAGTTCAGACAATGTCCAGCTTGACCGACCCCTGCTGATCCTCCGCCTGCCTGCCGCGGCTATCCGCATCGGCTGCTGGGTGTGGGCGGCCGGTTTCGCGGTGGTGCTGGGCTGGAAGATCTTCTCCCACCTGCGGTTCCGCCGCCGCATCCTGAAGGATGCCCTGGCAGCCGCCGATCCCTCCACCGCCAGGCTGTGGGAGGAGCTGAGGCAGTGGGCGGGATACTCCAGCAAACGGCTGCCCCTGCTGGTCTCTCCCGCTGTGTCCACTCCCCTGTCCATCGGCCTGTTCCCCTCCATCATCCGGGTAGTGCTCCCCCAGCGGGACTACACACAAAGGGAGCTGGACCTGATCCTCCGCCATGAGCTGGTCCACATTGGCCGGGGAGACAGTACGGCCAAGTTTTTTCTCGCTTTCTGTACCGCCCTGTGCTGGTTCAATCCGTTGATGTGGGCCGCTATGAAGCAGGGGTCGGAGGACCTGGAATTGAGCTGTGACCAGGAGGTGCTGGACGGGAGCGACGAGGAGGGACGGCGGGAATATGCCCGGCTGCTGCGCACCGCCGGAGAGCAGGCCGGCTTCACCACCTGCCTGTCCGCCTCCGCAGCTTCCCTGCGCCGCCGCCTCCAGCGGGTTCTCCATCCCGCTCGCCGTTTCATCTGCGGCATTGCGGCGGGGCTGGCTGCTTTCGGCCTGGTCATGACCTTTGGATGGGCCACTCTGGCCTATGACGTCACCGGACAGGAGGTCTTTTTCCCCGGCGACACCAGAGAACACTGGAGCATCTCCAGCATCGGTCTGACGGACGCAGGCAACTGCCAAGCCGCCGATCCGGAGGCTCTGATGGACTATCTGGCAGGGTTGGAGCTGGAATGTCTGGCTGGGCAGTATACCTTCCCCCGGCAGGAGCGGGAGCTGTCGATATTCCTCTCCGGCCCCGATGGGGTCCGTTTCCTGTCCATCCGGGACGATGTCGCCCAGTCGTTCCCGCTGGGTACCGCCTCCTATGAGGGGGGAAACTGTTATCTGGTGGCCGGCGGGGTAAACTGGACCTATATAGAAAGCCTGCTCAATCCGGAATGAGCGGGAAATACCTCTGAAATTTTGAAAAAAATGCTTGCAATTTTCGCCGGGTTCTGCTATTATATCATTCGATGCTTTATGAAAAGCGTATCCTGACGAGCGAGGAGGTATAAGCGAATGGCCAAATGTGAGTTCTGCGACAAGGGCGTTGTGTTCGGTATTCAGGTTTCCCACTCTCACCGCCGCACCAACCGTCCCTGGAAGCCCAATGTGAAGCGCGTCAAGGCGATTGTCAACGGCACGCCCAAGCACGTCTATGTGTGCACCAGATGCCTCCGTTCGGGTAAGGTCACCCGCGCTATGTAATGCATAGATCGGAAAGAGGTCAGCCTTGCGGCTGACCTCTTTTGTTTTTTCTCTAAGAAATACTTACCAGGCTGTCCAGGGGAACGATACAGACATAGGTGCGCCCGGTTCCGAAGGTAATGGGGTCGCCCTCCAGATCGGTGTAAAAAAGCTGCCCGTCAGGGTAATCCTTGCTCCAGAGCAGATCGATGGCCTGCCCGCCGCAGGCAAAGTAGCCGGTGCCGCCGCTGGACAGGTCCACCGTCATATGGCCCAGACTGTCCCCAGTATTCCGGATGGATGTTTTCAGCACCACCACATTGGTCACCCCCACCTGCTCGCCGGTGTCCCCGTCTATGTAGGCCTCTCCGTACTCCTCAATCAGATAAAGCCCGCTCTGGGGGTCATATTGAAACTCTCCGGTCTTATAGTGGGAAAAAGGCACCTGCAGATGGTCTGCGGAAAAGCCCCCGGAGGGGGTCCCATCCTCTGTAAAGTCCATCTCATAGACATAGCCTTCCTTGTGCTCCTGCCGCAGGTTGGTGTAGCCGGCAAACCGCTGGATAATGGCCTCCCCGGTGGTGACCACGGTATGCTCCAGGCTGTAGCTCTTTTTCCGTTCCGGGTCCCGCCACATCAGGTTTCCGTTTTCCTGATTGCTCAGGTAAGGGCCCCGCACTCCATCCAGAGCGGCCACCCCCCACTGGCTGATTCTGGTGTAGGCGTCCTCACTGCCGCCGGCGTGGATGAATATGGCGTCATGCCCCAGGGCAAGCTCCAGATAATAGGGCCGGGCGGAGCGGATGGAGCCAATCTTCCCTACCCCCTCCACAGACTGATAGACTGCCAGCATCCGGGTGATCCCACCCTCCGCCGGCACCTCATAGATGATATCGGCCTGGGACTGCCCCATCTGAGGCAGGGCCTCTTTCAGATTGTTGAGCATGATGGCCACCGGGCGGCGGTTCAGCCACTCCTCCCCGATGGGCAGGCCGCTGAGGGGACTTACCGGCCCGTCATAGGGCGTGGGACTGGGTTCCGCCGTCACTTCCACCGCAGGAGTCGGCGTGGGGGTGGCCGTCTCCTCCGGCAGGTCTCCTCCCCCGCTGCAGGCGGGCAGCAGTCCCAGCAGAAGCAGCAGTGGAACCACCCGTTTTTTGCTCATGGAAAACCCTCCATTCTAGTCCCTTTTTTCTATGATACCCTACCCGTCCCGCCCCGTCAAGGGCGGGAAAATCCCCTTGTTATTTCCTGCCTTTTTCGATATAATAATGATTACTATAACCAACAGTCCCCCTGGAAAGGAGCAGCCCTATGCCCCGTTACGGTTTCATCCACGATAAGCTGGAAATCAAGTTTCTGATTCTCTACCTCATGGCCCGGGTCGCCACCCCTGTGGATTTTCCCACCCTCACCGACCTGACCATGTGCGACGACGGCGTGGACTATTTTGAGTTTGCCGAAGCGGTGGCCGAGCTGGTGGAGTCCGGGCATCTGACGCTGGAGAACGACCGCTACGCCATTACGGACAAGGGCCGGGAGAACGGCGCTGCCTGCGAGAGCAGCCTGCCCTACTCGGTGAAGCAGAAATGTACCGCCAACCTCTCCAAGGTCAACGGCGTCCTCCGCCGCAACGCCCAGGTCCGCGCCGAGATCCTGGACCGTCCGGAGGGCGGGCTGACGCTGCGGCTGATCCTGGACGACGACGCGGGCAACCTGTTTACGCTGGAGCTGCTGTGCGGCTCCCAGGAGCAGGCCGACCGGCTGGCCGCCCACTTCAAGGAGCGCCCGGAGCACATCTACCACCGGGTGCTGGAAGCTCTGCTGGAAGAACCGGAATAAGATAGAGGAAAAGAGGCGTCCGGCCGTGCCGGACGCCTCTTTTTTCAGTCATCCATATCGAAGGGCGGCAGATCTCTGCTCTGGGGGATGGCGTCCCCTTCAAACTCCAGCTCGTCAGGGACGGGCTCGGAGACTGCGGGCGCCATATCCTGCTTGAACTGCATCTCCTGCCACTGCTCCTTGGTAATGAGCACCTGCCGGGGCTTGGAGCCCTCAAAGGGACCCACCACTCCCTTCTCCTCCATCTGGTCCACCAGACGGGCGGCCCGGGAGTAGCCCAGCTTCAGGCGGCGCTGAAGCATGGACACGGAGGCCATACCGGTCTCCACCACCACCTCGATGGCGGAGGGGAGCAGCTCGTCGTAGTCGTCTCCCACATCCTCGGGGGCGGAGCCGCCCACACCCTTGCTCCCCTTCTCCTTCTCGGCGGCATGCTGCTCGATGTCGTGGATGATCTCCTGGTCATACTGGGCGGTGCCGCTGTTCTGCTTGATGAAGCCCACCACGGCGGCCACCTCCTCGTCGGAGATCAGGCAGCCCTGGACCCGCTGGGGCTTGCCGGTACCCAGGGGGAAGTAGAGCATGTCGCCCCGGCCCACCAGCTTTTCCGCGCCGGTGGTGTCCAGAATGATGCGGGATTCCAGAGAGGAGGCCACCGCAAAGGCGATGCGGCTGGGGATGTTGGCCTTCATCAGGCCGGTGATCACGTCGGCGGAGGGCCGCTGGGTGGCGATGATCAGGTGCATCCCGGCGGCACGGCCCATCTGGGCCACCCGGCAGATGGATTCCTCCACCTCCTTGGCGGCCACCAGCATCAGGTCGGCCAGCTCGTCGATCACCACCACGATCTGGGGCATCTTCTCCATGCCCTCGGTCTTGGCGGCGTGGGCGTTATAGCTGGCCAGGTCCCGCACCCCTACCTCGGAAAAGGCCCGATAACGCTTCATCATCTCCACCACCGCCCACTGGAGGGCGCCGGCCGCCTTTTTGGGGTCGGTGACCACCGGGATCAGCAGATGGGGAATGCCGTTATAGATACCCAGCTCCACCATTTTGGGGTCCACCATGATGAGACGGACCTCCTCCGGAGTGGCCTTGTACAGCAGGGAGATAATCAGGGAGTTGGTACACACCGACTTACCGGAGCCGGTGGTACCGGCGATGAGCAGATGGGGCAGCTTGGCAATGTTGCCCACAATGTTTTTGTTTCCGATGTCCCTGCCCACGGCAAAGGACACCTTGGAGGGGTTGTCCCGGAACTCCCGGGAGTCGATTACGTCGTGAATGTGGACCGGAGAGACCAGCTTGTTGGGCACCTCAATGCCCACCATGGAGATCTTATCCGGAATGGGGGCAATGCGCACGCCGGTGGCGCCCAGCGCCAGGGCGATGTCGTCGGACAGATTGGTCAGCTTGTTCAGCCGCACGCCCTGGTCCAGCTCCACCTCGTACCGGGTCACCGACGGACCACGGGTCACGTTGGCGATACTGGCGTCAATACCAAAGGAGCGGATGGTGTCGGACAGACGGGCCTGATTGGCCCTCAGCTCCCCTGCCACATCGGCCTCGGAGGCGCCGTCCCCCTCTGTCAGCAGGGACACGGGGGGATAGTGATAGGCCGGAGCCGGCCCCTCCTCCAGATTGCGGGCAATATCCTGGGCCACCTCCGCAGCCGCCTGGGCCGCCTCCTCCCGCTTGCTCTTGGGGGCGGCGGGCACCGCAGGCTCCCGCTGGATCTCCGGCATGACAGGCGCGGGCCGGACCGGCTCGGCTACGGGGATCACAGGCGGGAGATCCTCCTCTGCCGGTTCAGGCGCAGGCTGGAACATCGGCTCCTCCTGGACCAGTTCCTCCTGTACCGGCTCCTCCGGCACAGGCTGGGGCTTCTCCACGGCCTTCTCCGTCACACCGGCCAGCACCTGGTCGGGAGCGGGCACCGCCGACTTGCGGTTGAAAAAGTGCTCCTTCTTCTCCACCGGCTTGGACTCCGTCCGCTTGCCCACCAGGGGGCCGTCGTCCACCGGAATGTCGATCTGGGGAGACTCCTGCCGCTTGGCCGCCGGGGCCGGCCTGGTTTCCTGCGGGGGGCTCTTCCGCCGCTCCCGGGGACGGGGCTCGGGCAGCTCCTCCTCCTCGTACTCCACCCGGGGACGGGAACGCAGCTGATCCACCAGCTCCACCGGCGAGACATGGAAGGCCACCATCAGCATGATGGCGGCAATGAGCACTATGATGACCCCCGCGCCGATCTTACTAAACACCGCCGTCAGAGACAAGGCCACCAGGCCGCTGACCACGCCGCCGCTCCGCATCTCCTCCCCCTGGGTCCACAGGGTCTTGACCAGCTCCAGGTTCCACACATAGGGCCCCTTGGCCAGAAGCAGATGGAACAGGCAGCCGAACAGCACCGGCGTGAGCAGGGCGCAGCACACCCGAAAGCGCACCGGGCGGCCCCGGTGGAACAGCAAAATGCCGCTGGCTACCAGCAGCATGGGGGGCAGCAGCCAATATCCATAGCCGATAAAGCCCTTGACCAGGGCGCAGAAAACGTCAATAAAGATAGCCTGAACATGGAAATAGCCGAAGGCGGAAAAGATGGCCAACAGCAGACAGACCACCGCCCCCACCTCCCGGCGAACCGGTCTTGGCGCGGGTTTCTTCCGGCTGCCGGAGGAACGGGCAGAGGAGGCGGAACGGCTCTTTGCGGGAGCCACCCGCTTCCCCCCCGTGGTTTTCTTTCGTGCTGTGGCCAACTCAATCAGATCCTTTCCAGGGTGTTTCTAACAGGTACATGGGGCGTGGGATTACAAGAGGAACGTCTTGATCACACCGGCAATCAGGCTGCCCAGGCCCACCGCCCAGCAATAATAGGCGAACTTGCCGAACTTGCCCTTGTCGGCCAGGCTCTTTACCAGGCGGATGGCAAAATAGCCCACCACCGCAGCAACCGCCACGCCCACCAGATACATGGGCAACTCCTCCATGGGGAAGCCAGCCTCCACCGCGTCCTTGATCTCCAGCACATTGGCTCCCAGGATGGCGGGCAGGGACAGCAGGAAGGAAAAGCGCACGGCAAACGCACGGTCAAACCCCCGCAGCATACCCACGGAAATGGTGGTACCGGAGCGGGACAGACCGGGGATCACCGCCAGCGCCTGGCCGCAGCCCACGATCAGGGCATCAGCTACTGTGGCATTCCGGGCGGTCTTGTGGCCCTTGGCCAGCCGGTCAGAGAAGAACAGGATGAAGCCGGTGACTATCAGCGCGCAGGAAACCATGATGGAGTTGGAAAACAGCTGGTTGATCGCGTCCTGCAGCAGCACCATGACAAACAGCGGCAGGGTGGCAATGATGATAAGCATGACCATCCGCCGGGCGGGCGGATGGGTCACGCCGGTATCCTTCCGGCCAGCCAGCGCCGCAATCCCCAGGAAGAATTCCCGGATCATGTCCGCAATGTCCCGCCAATAGACCACGCACACCGAAATCAGCGTGCCGAAGTGGAGCTGGACGGTAAAAAACATGTACTTCTCTTCCATGTTCTCCATACCGAAAAAGGTCTGGAACAGGGCCAGATGGCCGGAACTGGAGATGGGCAGGAATTCCGCCACACCCTGGATGATTCCCATAAGAATGGACAAAAGATAGGTCAATGCGATCCCTCCATGAGCGTACTTTTGGACATACGTATTTATATTACCACAGCCAGCGGAATATTTCCATCCTTTTCTTTTATGTCAACGGAACCAGCGGTTTTCCGACCCGTTACTTGACACCTTACCCGGTTCCGGTATAATGAAGGTTACCATTCTTATTTTGCTGTAAGGAGGCCGTCAGATTGGCAAAGGCACCTGCTGAAAAGACCAAGGTGGTGGTCAAGACCTCCACCCGTATGTCCAAAAAAGGACCCCTTACCCCGGATATACTGCGGAAAATTGACGCCTATTGGCGGGCGGCCAATTACCTGGCCGCCGGCCAGCTCTACCTACAGGACAACCCCCTGCTCCGCCATCCGCTGTGTCCCGCAGACGTGAAGCCCACGCCGGTGGGCCACTGGGGCACCGTGCCGGGACAGAACTTTATCTACACCCACCTCAACCGAGTGATCACCAAGTACGACCTGAACATGATCTACGTGTGCGGGCCCGGCCACGGCGGCAGCGCGGTGGTGGCCCAGGCCTACCTGGAAGGGGCCTACAGCGAGTTTTACCCCAACGTCAGCCAGGACGAGGAGGGTATGCGCAAGCTGTTCCGCCAATTCTCCTTCCCCGGCGGCATCGGCAGCCACTGCGCCCCCAACATCCCCGGCTCCATCAACGAAGGGGGCGAACTGGGCTACTCTCTGGCCCATGCCTTCGGCGCGGTGATGGACAACCCCACCCTCATCGCCGCCTGCGTGGTGGGGGACGGCGAGGCGGAAACCGCTCCCCTGGCCACCGCCTGGCACTCCAACAAGTTTCTCAATCCGGTGGACGACGGCGCGGTGCTGCCCATCCTCCACCTGAACGGCTACAAAAACGGCACCCCTTCCCTGTTCGCCCGGATCACCACCGAGGAGGTAGAGGAGTTCTTCCGGGGCTGCGGCTGGACTCCCCGCTTTGTGGAAGGGGACGACCCCGCCCAGATGCACCAGAAGATGGCCGCCGCCCTGGACTGGGCGGTGCGGGAGATCC
>ERZ1643246.4989-NODE-4989-length-10047-cov-4.556946_pt1 | contig 10047 bp, 7 predicted proteins | sample MGYA00579265_ERZ1643246 | MGnify/ENA primary metagenome ERZ1643246 (study PRJEB29033, sample SAMEA4952261) | chicken gut metagenome | biome: Broiler Chicken; feature: Gastrointestinal Tract; material: Caecum | place: Ireland | collected 2018 | study: Broiler...
GGCCGCAAACCGCCGGCTGACAGGGAAACGCCCGAAAAGCCAAAGGAGCAGAGCTCCAGCTTTTCGGGCGTTTCTGTGCGTTGGGGATGCGCCGGGGCTTTTGCCCGGCGGGTTTCCTCCCGGCCGCAGGGAACAGGAGGTAGGATTCCTGCCTGCCCGGGAAAACAGAAGCTCAGCGTGGGCTTGCACCCAAAAAGAACCGCGTGCGTGCGTGGCTGAGCAAAGATGCAAACCCGGTGCGCGACTTGCCCGCCGCAGGCGCGCACCCGGAATCAACCGCGTGCGTGCGAGATGCAGGGAAAGAAAAGACAGGGTGCGCGAATTGCCCGGCGCAGCCGCGCGACTTGCCCGCCGCAGGCGCCGCGCAGGTGAAAAGCCCCGGCCGATGGCCGGGGCTTTTTCATTTGGAATGCTGATGCTTTTCGTGCAATCAGCCCAGAATATACACATTCATGTTGCGCACGCCGATCTGGAAGCACTCGTTGTAGGAATCATAGTACAGGTCCGCAATGATCGAGTTGCGCATGCACGCGCCGCCGGTGTCGGCGGCCACGGCGTAACCGTACACCACCTTGCCGTCAGGCGAGCAGATATACAGCTTCGTGCCGTAGGGAATCACGTTCGGGTTCACAGCCACACGGCCGAACGCAGCGGGCAGGCCCGTGGCCGTCGTGCCGCCGCCCGTGTAGGCGGAGCAGCGCCCGGTGAGCAGCTTCGTGTACTTCACTTCGTTGCCGTTCGCGTCGTACACCGTGCCGTCGCTCTCAATCGTGGCCCAGCCGTTTGGATCCTTCGTGCCCACGCGGCTCTGCTGCGCTACGGGTTCCTTCGTTACCGTGGTGGAGAGCACCGTGCTTTCCGCCACCTCGCCGTCCACCAGCTTGTTGCGGCGCGTCACCGTCTGCAGGCCGTCCTGGCCCTGTACGTCAACCTTCGTCACACCGCGCGGCAGAGAGGCATCCTTCGTCTCGTTCACCGTGTAGGGGATCGTCTCCTCAGCCGTCACCTCTTCATAGGTAACGCGCTGCACCTGAATGGCCGTGCCCTCGGTGATAGCCGTCTCCGGGTCAGGGGTCAGGATGTCGTCCGCGCCGACCTCGATTCCCTCTTCTTCCAGGAGCTCGCCCACCGTGCCGTCGCCCGTGAGCAGCTTCTTCGTCTTGCCGTCGGCCGTGATCGTCACTTCATAGCGGCGCTCCACCTCAAACACCGTGTCGGCCGTGACAGAGGTCGTCACCGGCGCGGAGAGGATGTCGTTCGCGTCCACCGCGACGCCGCACTGGCCGAGCGCCTTCGAGATCGGGTCGCCCTCATACACCGTCGTTTCCTTCAGCATGCCGTCTGCCAGCACGCTCACCTTGTGGGCGCTCACCAGCGTGATGACCGGCTCGCCTTCCTCACCGGAGGAGAGCGTCACCGCGTCGTCGTCGTGAACGGCCAGGCCCATGCTCAGCAGCTGCGCGCGGGCGTCCTCCACCGTCTCGATGGATGCCGTCGTGTTGCCGCTGTAGACTTCGCCGTTGTACGTAACGGAAACAGGCTTCACAGACGCCATGACCGTCGTCACGGAGCCGATGGTGACAGCCAGCATCACGAGCAGTGCCGTGAGCCGTTTCACCGGGGCCTTGCCCCACGCTCTGGAGAGGATCCGCTTTGCCGCGTTCTGTTTCGTGTTCATGTGTTTCACCTGTATCTTGCCGCGCCGGTTGAAATTTGGCGCCCACCGCGCCACCGCCGCCGCGCTCCCCCGCCAAAGCGGAAGAGGAAAAGCGGGTTCCGGCCCCCAAAAACCTGCCGGGCCGCTTTCATGCCCCCTATTATAGGCGGCGGGCGGCGCACTGTCAAAAATCAGGGCAGCCCCCTTTTTGACCATTATGCCGAATTTAAACTTTTCGATTATTCTTTTTAAGAATATTCAGCGAGCTTTGCCGCGCCGCTTACGAGCGAAATGAAGGCCGATCTTGTGCAAAATGCAAGAATCTAAAGATTACAATGCTGTAACCAGTGTAACAAAGCGGTATCACAGGCATTATTTTCGAAGAAAAAAAGCCCGGAAACCCGCATGAATCCTGGCTTTTATGCAGGTTGACAGTGCGGGGAAAAAACGTCGAAAAAATTTTCGGCGCTGTAACATTTCAGGCGTCTGGCACGTGTTCTCCACTGCCGGTTTTTGGCGGTGCATGGAAGGGAATCCTTCTGTGCAGAACGGTGCAAAACGGCGCGCCTTTTCCTATTATAATGTAGAAAGGGGAGGCTTGCGCGCGCGCGGCGGGATTCGCCTTTACATTTGAAAAACCGTGTGATAGAATGAAATCGCTTAAGGCAGGATGTGCCTGAAATGAAGGAGGTTGCAAGCCTATGTACAATGTCCGAAAGGTTACGGAGGATCTGTATTGGGTCGGCGCAAACGATCACCGGCTGGCTCTGTTTGAGAATATCCACCCCATTCCGCGCGGCGTTTCCTACAACGCCTATGTGCTGCTCGACGAGAAGACGGCGCTGTTTGACACGGTGGACTGGTCTGCCTGCCGGATGTTCCTCGAGAACGTGGAGCACGTGTTGGCTGGCCGCACGCTCGATTACCTCGTGATCCACCACATGGAGCCGGATCACGGCGCGTCCATTCAGGAGATCCTCATGCGTTACCCGGCGGTGAAGCTTGTCTCCTCGGCCAAGGCGTTTGAGATGATGAAGCAGTTCGGCTTCTCGCTGGACGGCCACGAGTGCGTTGTGGTGAAGGAGGGCTCCGTGCTCTCGTTCGGCAAGCACGAGGTGAGCTTCATCGGCGCGCCGATGGTGCACTGGCCGGAAGTGCTCGTGTCGTTTGAATCCACGGACGGCGTGCTCTTCTCCGCCGATGCGTTCGGCACGTTCGGCGCGCTCGACGGCGCCCTCTTTGCGGATGAGGTGAATTTCGACCGCGACTGGATCGACGACGCCCGCCGCTATTTCACGAACATTGTGGGCAAATACGGCCCGCAGGTGCAGGCGCTGCTCAAGAAAGCCGCCGGCATCCTGGACAAGATCCGCTATATCTGCCCGCTGCACGGGCCCGTGTGGAGAGAGAACCTCGGCTATTTCATTGAAAAGCACGATCTCTGGAGCCGCTACGAGCCGGAACAGCGCGGCGTGCTGATTGTGTACGCTTCCATGTACGGCAACACCGAGGAAGCCATGCAGGCGCTTGCCGGCCGCCTCTATGAGCGCGGCGTGCGCAGCGTGACGGTGCACGATGTGTCCAACACACACGTCTCCACCCTTGTGGCGGACACCTTCCGCCTGAGCCATCTGGTGCTCGGTTCCGTGACGTACAACCTCGGCATTTACCCTGTGATGCACAACTTCCTCTCCGATCTCAAGGCGCTGAACGTGCAGAACCGCACCGTGGCCCTTGTGGAGAACGGCACTTGGGCGATCAAGTCGGGCGAGCTCATGCAGAAGGAGCTCGAGGGCATGAAGAACATGACCATCCTGCCCGAAAAGCTCACGATCCGCTCCGCACTCGACGCGGGCCGCGCCGCCGAGCTCGACGCCTTCGCGGATCAGATTGCCGCTTCCGTGAACGGCTGACCGCTGAAGCAAACCTAAATATATATTATTATAGAAAAAGAGCTTTCCCGCCGTGCGGGAAAGCTCTTTTTGTTTCGGCATTTTGTGTTTGAATGCGGCGCACCGGGTCAGGAAGCTTCGCTCGCGTCTGCCTCGCTCGATGCATCCGCGCTGCCGGCCTGTGTGCCGGAGACGAGCGCGTCAAACAGGCGCTGCTGGCCGGCGTAGTAGTCCGGGTTTTCCTCCACGAGGTCGTCACGGATATCGCGCAGCGTGAACTGGTAGGCGGAAAATGCCTGGCCGATCTCGGTGTCCGCGAGGCCTTTGCAGTCCTCCATGGACAGGCGCATCTTTTCGGGGTCAATTGTCTCGCCCTCCACGGGCACGGTGCCGTCAAGGTTCTTGAACAGGCCCGCCTCCGCGCCGTAGGCGAGGAAATTCAGGTCGTCAATCAGATAGATATACGATTCGCCCATCTGGACGTCGCCCTGGAATTTCACGACGCTTGCCATCTGCATCTGCGGGTCTGTGGTTTCCGTGTCGTCGCCCTGGGCCACCTGGAAAATGTTCACCTGCACAATCACCTGGCCGTCGCCGTTCAGGTCCTCGCCGTATTTCTCCATCTCCTCCGCGAGCAGGTTGCCCGCGTCCGTGGAGACATACGTTGAGGTGAGCACCGCCACGTTGTAATCGGGTGACGTCTTCGTGACCATGTCATAGATGAAGTACCCCGCGAGCAGCGCCAGAATCACGCCCACAATCACGTGCGTGCGGTGGTAAAACCAGAAGTTGTCCCATTTATCCTTCTTCGTCTTCAGCGTGATCTCCGCGCCTGGACGATTGATCGGCTCATCGTCATCGTTCAGCAGATACCGTTCTCTTGCCATTTCCCATCCTCCTTCCACCTGCGATGGGCAAGTCGCGCACGCGCCGTCCCGGCGCAGGGCTGTCTGCGCAGGCAGCCTCGTCACCCGCACACCTGCGGTGAGCAAGACGCGCACCGGGTTTATTTCGTCCCCGTGTCTCGCACGCCCGCGCACCTGCGGTGAGCAAGACGCGCACCGGGTTTGTGTCTTTGCCCAACCTCGCACGCCCGCGCGCCTGCGGCGGGCAAGTCGCGCACCGGGTTTATTTCGTCCCCGTGTCTCGCACGCCCGCACACCTGCGGTGGGCAAGACGCGCACCGGGTTTATTTCGTCCCCGTGTCTCGCACGCACGCGCACCTGCGGTGAGCAATTCGCGCACCGGATTTATTTCGTCCCCGTGTCTCGCACGCACACGGCTTTTTCCGGGTGCGGGCCCACGCGGGGCTCCTGTTTTCCCAAACGCGCGGGAAGCTTGTGCACCCGCAAGGCGGTTTGCCCTGTTTGTGCCTTTGCCCGGCCTCGCACACCTGCGGCGGGGCGATTATCTTTGTTATCATATCACAGAGAAGGGGAAAAGTCCATGAATTCTTTGTGAAGAATGCGGCGGAAAAGGGGAATTTTGTCAGCAGATGCGGGGGAGCTGCGCGCCTGCCAGCTTGGCCAGCACGCGGCTGCCGCCGAACGCGTTGCGCAGCGTGACGCGGCCGGGGAAGCGCGCCGTCACGCTGCCGATGCGCGCGGCCTGTTCGCCGCCGGGCAGCGCGCGCAGTGCCGCGAGCGCCTGCTCCGTCTGCTCCGGGGCCGTCACGGCCAAAAGCCGCCCTTCGCACGCGCAGTAGAGCGGGTCAAGGCCAAGCAGGCCGCAGGCCGTCTCTACCGCCTCGTCCACGGGGATGGCGTCCTCCTCCAGCTCCACGCCGAGCGCACTGCCCTCCACAAACTCGTTGAGCGTCGTCGCGACGCCGCCGCGCGTCGGGTCGCGCAGCACGTGCACGCCGCCGCACGCGAGCACGGCGGCCGAAAGGCGGTGCAGCGCCATGCAGTCGGAGCGCAGCGCTCCGCCGCCCAGCCCGGCGCGCGCCATCATGACGGCCGCGCCGTGGCAGCCCACGCTGCCGCTCACGATCACGCTGTCGCCCTCGCGGATCGCCCGCGGCGAGAGCCCGGGGGCGCGCAGCGCGCCGATGCCGGCCGTGTTCAGGTAGATCCCGTCGCACGCGCCGCGCTCCACGACCTTCGTGTCGCCTGTGACAATCTGCACGCCGGCCTCCCGCGCCGTTTCGGCGGCGCTCTGCACGATCTCGCGCAGGCTTTCCAGCAGGAAGCCCTCCTCGATCACCATGGCAAGGCTCAGATAGAGCGGCTCGCCGCCCGCCATGCACACGTCGTTCACCGTGCCGCACACGGCCAGCTTGCCCACGTTCCCGCCCGGAAAGCGCCACGGCGAGACGACGAAGCTGTCTGTGGAGAACACGGGCTGTGATGGCAGCGCGGGCAGCACCGCGCCGTCGCCGAGCCGGCTGAGCGCGTCGTTCTGAAACGACGGCACGAGCAGCGTTTCAATCAATTCCGATGTCTTCTGTCCGCCGCTGCCGTAATCCAGCGTGATTCTGTCGTCCAGCATCTCTCATTCCTCCTCGCGGGGCAGCACGTCCCCGTATTTCCAGCTTGCCGCGCACGAGCCCTCCGCGGACACCATGCACGGGCCCACCGGGTCCGCGGGCGTGCACACTTTGCCGAACAGCGGGCAGCCGCGCGGCTCGCACGCGCCGCGGATCACGTCGCCGCAGCGGCAGCCGGCCGGGCCCGCGTGTTCCTTCGGGCAAAAGCCAAAGCGCTCCGCCGCATCAAACGGCCGGAACGGCTCGCGCAGCGCGTAGCCGCTCTCCGGCAGCAGGCCCAGGCCGCGCCACTCGCTGTCCACGGGGCAAAACACGCGGTCGATCGCCGCGAGCGCCGGGCCGTTGCCCTCCGCCGAGACGAGCCGCGTATAGGTGTTCACGAGCCGGGGTGTCCCCTCGAGCGCCATCTTCGTGAGCAGCGCGCACGAGGCCGCGAGGTCGGCCGGCTCAAAGCCTGCCACCACGGCGGGCAGGCCGTATTCCCGCGGCAGGAAGGCGAAGGCCTCCGCCCCCGTAACGGCCGCCACGTGGCCGGGGCAGAGGAAGCCGTCCACGGAAAAACCCGGCGCGCCGAGCAGCGCGCGCAGCGCCGGGAAGGTCTTCAGCCCGCGCTCCGCTGCCTCCAGCACGCAGGCGGCCGTGCCGGGGGCCGTCGTCTCAAAGCCGACTCCCAGGAACACGACCTCGCGCGCCGGTTCCCGCGCGGCGATCTCCACGGCCTCGAGCGGGGAATACGCCACACGGACGTCTGCTCCCAGCGCGCGGCGGCGCAGCAGCGTGTCCCCGCGGGCGGAGCCGGGCACGCGCAGCAGATCGCCGTAGCTCACGAGCGTGACGCCCGGCCGCGCCGCCAGCTCGAGCACCGCGTCGATGACGCCGGCCGGCGTCACGCACACGGGGCAGCCCGGGCCGGAGAGCAGCCGCACCTGCGGCGCGAGCAGCGGGCGCAGGCCCGCCTTCGCGATCGCCATCGTGTGCGTGCCGCAGATCTCCATGAACCGCAGCGTGCGGCTGCCCGCCTGCTCCCGGATGGCCTGCGCCAGCCGCGGCACACCCTCCGGGCGGCGGAAGCCCTCGTCAAAACGCATCGATGTCCGCCTGCAGGCTGGCCAGGTTTTCCTCCGCCTGCTCCTTCGTGAGCTTTTCGATGGCGAACCCGGCGTGCACCATCACATAGTCGCCCGGTGCGGCCCCCGGGATGAAATCAATGCGGATGTTCTGGGTGAGGCCCCCGGCCTCGCCCACGGCATGCTTCCCCTCGACGGAGACGAGGCGGAGCGGGATTGCCAGACACATGGGTCATTCCTCCTTTTCGGCGGCCTGCGCGGCCGCAATCGCGAGCTGGCCGAGGCACAGCCCTTCGTCGCCCGGCGAGACGCGCCGGTGCGTGAGCACGCGGCAGCCCGTGCGTTCCAGCCGCCGCGAGATGGATTCCAGCAGATAGCGGTTGCAGAACACGCCGCCGGAGAGCGCCGCCGGCAGGCGTTCCGCGTTCAGTGTGCGGCACTGATCCTCCGCCATTTCGCACAGCGCGTCCAGAAAGCCGCGCGCAATCGCACTGTGCGGCACGCCCGCCGCGAGATCCGCGAGGATCGACGAGACGAGCGGCCGCCAGTCGAACCGCCGCACGCCCGCTTCCTCGTAAAACGAGAGCGGATAGGCGCGCGTGTCCGCGCCGTGAGCCATCGCTTCCAGCAGCACGGGGGCCTGGCCCTCGTAGTCCATGCGCCAGCGGCCGGTGATCAGCGAATAGACGCCGTCGAACAGGCGTCCTGCGCTGCTGGCCGATGCGCAGGCGGGGGATCGCCCGCCCTGCGCGAGCAGCTGCAGCAGCGGCGCGCGCTCCGGCCGATCGGTGAACAGCGCGTCCGGCACGAAGCCCGACGCCAGCGCGAGCGAGAGCGCCGTGCGGCCCGTTTCCAGCGCGCAGACGTCGCCGCCCGGCAGCAGGATGGGGCGCAGCGAGCCGGCCCGTTCCCAGCCGCCGTAGCCGCCGCGCAGGAATTCACAGCCCCACACCGTGCCGTCCGGGCCGAGGCCCGTGCCGTCCCACACGAGGCCGAAGAACGGGCCGTCCTGCGCGGGCACGCCGTTATCCGCCAAGCAGGCGGCAAAGTGCGCCCAGTGGTGCTGCACGCGCAGCAGCGGCAGGCCGGTCTCGCGCGCCATCGCCTCCGCCTCCCGCGTGGAGAGGTAGTCGGGGTGCAGATCGCACACGAGGCGGCGCGGCGTGAGGGGGAACAGCCGCGTGTAGGCGGCGTGCGCCGCGCGGTAGTGCTCGAGCGTCTCGGCGTTCTTCAGGTCGCCGATGTGCGGGCTCAGGAAAGCGCGGCGGCCGCCGCCCAGCGCGAACGACGCCTTCTGCTCCGCGCCGAAGGCCCACACGCCCTCCGCGGAAAAGGGCAGCTCCACGGGCTGCGGCGCGTAGCCGCGGCTGCGCCGCAGAAAGACGGCCCCGCCGCGCCACGGCAGCACGAGCGAATCGTCGCACCGGTTCACGATCTCGCGGTTGTGCACGAGAAAGCAGTCCGCCACACCGGCGAGTGCACGCAGCGCCTCGCCGTTTTCCAGAATCACGGGGCAGCCCGGCACGTTGGCGCTCGTGCACACCACGCTGCGCGGCCCGCCGGCTGTGCCGTCCGTGAGCAGGACGTGCAGCGGCGTGCCCGGCAGCATGACCCCCAGCCTGTCGTTCGCGCTCAGCGCGGGGAACGCGGCGGGGTCGAGCTTGTCCAGCAGCACGATGGGACGGCGCGGGCTTTCCAGCAGGGCGCGCTCCGCTTCGCCCACGCGGCAGAAGGCGCGGGCCTCCTCCGCATCGGCGCAGAGCACCGCCAGCGGCTTTTCCGGGCGGTGCTTGCGCGCGCGCAGCCGCCGCACGGCCGCTTCGCTGCGCGCGTCGCACGCCAGGTGAAAGCCGCCCACGCCCTTCACGGCCACGATGCGCCCGGCCGCCAGCTCGCGCTGCGCGCGGGCGATCGGGTCGCCGGGCAGCTCCTCCCCCTGCGGGGAGAGGCAGAAGGCGCGCGGCCCGCAGGCGGGGCAGCAGTCGGGCTGCGCGTGGTAGCGCCGGGTGCGGATGTCCGCGTATTCCCGGGCGCAGTCGATGCACATGGGGAACGATGCCATGGAGGTGTTCGCCCTGTCATACGGCAGGCGGCGCAGGATGGAATACCGCGGCCCGCAGTCGGTGCAGTTGAGGAAGGGATAGCGGTAGCGCCGGTCCGCGGGGTCGCGCAGCTCGCGCAGGCAGGCGGGGCAGGGGCCGAGATCCGGCAGCGCCAGCGCCGCGCCGGAGCCCTGCTCGCTTTCCAGGATGGAGAAACCGCCGTTCTCGCCGCGCGGCGCCAGCTCCTGCACCGTGAAGGATTCCTCCACGGCCAGCGGGGGCGCTTCCCCGCGCACGGCGCGCAGGCAGTCCTCCACCTGCGCGGCGGATCCTTCCAGCTCGAAGAGGACGCCGTCCGGCGTGTTGCGCGCGAAGCCGGAAAGGCCGCGCTGCGCCGCCTGCCGGTGCAGGAAGGGCCGGAAGCCCACGCCCTGCACGAGCCCGCCGATCTCCACGCGGACGCGGCGTGTGCCGGGCGCGCGCTCAGTCACGGCGGTAGGTCGTCTGTTCCCCGGCCAGGGCGCGGCGCACGGCCGCGGCAATGTGCTCGGCCAGCGCGTCCACGCCCTCGCCCGTGCGGGCAGAGACGGGGAAGAGCGGCCCCTGCGGGTTCACGCCGCGGTAATCGTCGCGCACGCGGTCGAAGTCAAAGTCAAAATACGGGGCCACGTCGCACTTGCTCACGGCGAGGCAGTCGGTGTCGGTGAACATGAGCGGGTATTTCGCCACCTTGTCGTCGCCCTCCGGCACGCTCAGGATTGTGAGGCGGAAGGCTTCGCCGATGTCGAATTCCGCCGGGCACACGAGGTTGCCCACGTTCTCCACGAAGATCACGTCGAGCGCGGCGAGATCGAACTGAGGCAGGATGTGCTGGATGCTCATGGCCTCGATGTGGCAGGCG
>ERZ1643246.4990-NODE-4990-length-10045-cov-5.920921_pt1 | contig 10045 bp, 4 predicted proteins | sample MGYA00579265_ERZ1643246 | MGnify/ENA primary metagenome ERZ1643246 (study PRJEB29033, sample SAMEA4952261) | chicken gut metagenome | biome: Broiler Chicken; feature: Gastrointestinal Tract; material: Caecum | place: Ireland | collected 2018 | study: Broiler...
TATAACCACCTATCATATATCCACCATCTGTGGTTTTAGTTACACTTGTTAATACTTCATCCAATGTTCCTCTTATAAATTTGCTACTATTAATTGTACTAGAGTTTATATCATATTCTATAATTATTCCGTCATAATTACCTTTTGTTTTTACTGTTTGTGCTGTTCCTGTGTAATTACCTACAATTATAGCTTTTCCATTATCTAATCTTGCAACTGCATTTGCATTAAAGTCTAGTTCGCTTCCTGCAGTTACACTACCATTTGAGTATAAATCTATTCTACCTGTAGTTGTATCTGTTAATCCTTGGCTTACTATTATAACATCTTGGCTATTATATCCATCCATATCTGAAATTTCTACATTTGCACTTATTGTTGTTTCACCATTTATGCTTCCATCTGTGTTAGTATACTCTATAACTTTTGGATTTTCGCCAGTTGTAACACCTGCAACGATATTTCCTTCCAAGTTTTGTGTTAATGCTGTTACATCATAATCTAATCCTTCTTGCGCAACTTCTTTAGCCCATTCATAACTTCCACTACTACTTAGTTTTATTACTATACCTTTTAAGTCGTTTGTAGTATTTGTTAAACCTGTACTTACTTCTCCTACTTGTAAATTTGTACCTGTAAAGCTTCCTCCTACTACATAACCACCATCATTTGTTTGAATTACTTTATGTAATATAACTTCTCCTGATTCTGTATATACAGAATTTGCAATTTCCATATTACCTTCTTTATTATATTTTGCAATAAAGCCAGAATAATATGAGACGTTTCCTTTTACATCTGCTAAACCATCATTGTTTAAATCAGCCTCTTTTGTAAAGTATCCACTTGTTACAAATCCGTTATCTGTAGTTGATTCTACAGCTTCTACTTTATTCCACAAATCTCCTGCAACACTTGCATTAAATGATGTTCCAAATTCTGTTTCTTGTGCTTTACTTGCACCAATACCAAAATAATATGTTCTATCTGCTTCATTTTCTGCAAATTCGTAACCTTCTGGTGCTTCTATCTCTGTTGCTTTATATAGCCCTGCTTTTAGCCCATAAGAAATCTCACCATTTTCATCTGTTTTTACTACTGGAATTTGTGTATTCATTCCTTCTACTTTTATATTTTTTACAAAGCCTGAATCTAATCCATAACTGTTAGAACTGTCTGTTCTGTATGTAAATGCAATTTTGTATGTTCCTGCTTCTAATTCTTCTGTTACAGTTTCAAAACTTAAATCGTTATAGTCTGTAACATTTTTATTTCCACCAATTTTTGTTGATGTTCCTCCTATTGTAGAATTATCTTTTGTATTTGTAATTGTATAATATACATAATCATAACTTGCACTTTCTGAAGATACTGCCCATTCAAAGCTAATATTTCCGTCTTTTTCTAGTGTAAATTCTTTTGATGTCATTGTGCTTGTTTTACTAGTTAAACCAGAGATTCCACTTTGATATGTTCCATCTTCTAATTTAGACCATGGATATGTTTCCTCATCTAATGGGAATGTAATACTACCTGCTCCAACATTTTCTTCTAATGTACCTACAACATTTCCATTAATATCTTTTGCAAATCCTAATTCGTTATAATTTTCATCTATTTCTTTTATAACAAATTTAGCATTTTGAATTGGAAGTTTTGTTGCCCCATCTATTTTAGTTATTTTAAATAATGGCTCATCTTCGAATTCTAAGTTTATTTTATTATCTTGAACACTACTATTGCGTAAGAAATTGTCTCCTAATACCTCTAATTCTAAAGCTCCTTCTGTATTTCTTTTTACCCTAAATTGTAGTTCTCTAGAATCTAGCGCATATCCTTCTGGTGGAGTAATTTCTTGAAGCGTATATACTCCAGTAATATTCTTTCCTTCTACATATTCGTAAAGATTTGGAATTGTAAGTATTCCTGTCTCATCTGTTGTATATGTTGCTCCTTTCTCGTCAATTCCTTCTCCTGTTATTTTATATTGTGCACCTTTTAATGTTGTGTCTTCTTCTTTTGCAAATTTCTTTACAGAAACTTGATATGTAGGTATTTTCTCGTTTGTAAGTTCTGCTGTTACAGTGTCTTGTGCATCTAACCCTGTTACACCTGTTCCTGTCGTAACTTGAGAATTACTATTAAAGCTTCCACTTGTAACTACAAACTCTAATTTTCCAGAATTATTTACAACTTTAAATTTAACTGGTGTTTCGTTTACATAGTAATCTTTAGCCTCTGTTTCTGTTAATGTATATTCTACATCATGAGAAAGTCCTGTTAATGTTAAAGTTCCTTCTTTATTTGTTGCAACTGTAATACCATTTCCTAGTCCTTCTCCCTCTAGCTTATATTTTACTCCTGCTAAAAGACTTCCATCTGTATTATCTTTCTTTGTTAAAACTACTTTATATTTTGGTGTGTTTTCTACTTTAAAGTTTAGTATTCCCCTAGAATCTGTTGTTGCTTGTGTAATGCTATATTCTTTTAAAGAATCTTGACCTTCTAGAATTTGTAATACTAACTTATCATCTTGTACTGTTACTTTGAATTTAACTTCTGTTTCGTTCTTTTCGTATGAACCTGGTGTACGAATTTCTTTTAATATGTATGTTTTATCAACAAATAAATTTTGAATTGTAAATGTTCCAGAATTATTTGTTGTTCCTAGTTTTGTTTCGTCCTCACCTTCTGCTGTTATACTAAATGTTGCTCCTTGTACAGGTACTGTAGTATCTTCTTTTACCTTTTGCATATTGAAATGATATTTTCTTTCTATTCTAAATCCTAGTTTTGTTGTTTCTGTTTGTGTTTTAAATTTTCCTTCTGCTGTATCTAGGCAGAAATATACTGCGTGTGCACTATATGAAACATCATTATAGCTTACTGTACTTGGTACTTTTATTTGATATGTAAATACTCTATTTTCTTTTACATTTAGTACATAATCGCCTAAATCAATTAGATATGTTTTTACTTTAGAAAAGTCTGGTGTAGTTGTCCAACCATTTTCGCTATCATTTAAATCTGTTGTTGGATTTTCTTTTTCTGAATAATATACTGTAACTTTATCTTTCATATCTTCTGGTACTGTTATTCCCCCATCTACCATTTGTGTAGTATAGTTTGAACCTAAATCTGTTCCATTTATAGAGAATGTATTTCCTTCGAATGGAATTTTTCCTAATATACTAACTTCGCTTATTGTTCCAGAATAATTATTTGTTACACTTACATTTACTGTAGCTGTATCTGCTTCTGTTTTGTCTATTGTTGCAATTTGTGGTGCAACTGCTGTTTCGCCTGCTTCATTATAATTTGTAGCTTGTTGATTTGTTAAAAGTGAACTTGGTGCTACAATATTTAATGTATCTGTTGAGTAATTAACGTTTTCTGTTAAATTTTCGTCACCATCTACATCATATATATCTGCTGTTGTATTTTTATAATTATTGCAGAATTCGTTATATGCATATAGTTTTACACTTTTTGATTGTGTTACAGATCTTGGATCTGCTGTTAAATTTGTATTAATTGTAATTGTATAATTTGCTTCGTTTTCGTTTTCTGTTTCTATTTTAATAAATTTCTTTCCGTCTTTTTCTATTATTTCATATGCTAATAGTTTTACGCTAGAGTTAGAAATATTTACACTATTTATTTCTACATCTAATATTTCTTCTGGTAATTCTACTAAAAATCTACCATTTGTCCAACCTTTCATGTTGTAATAATCATTACGTGTAGTAATTTTTAAATCTATATCTTTTTCTGTATTTTGAGTTCCTATTGTATCTCTATTTACTGTAATGCTTGCAACTGATATTGGTTCTTCGTAACGAGCATTTGCAGTATCATCATTTATTTTTGTATATTCTGCGCTTCCTTCTGTTTTTACATTTCCCGTTAAATATGTATATACATATTCTAATTTATCAAATTCTTCTTTTGTAAATGTTGCTGTTAAAACATTATCATCTATCTCTTTAATATTATATACATAGAAACTAGCATTTTTATTTGCTTTACTTGTTTCTATTCTTATATGTTTTACTGGTTCTGCATACATATATGGTGATGAGCTACTATAATTATTCCAATCTTCTTTTGTAAATGTATGTATCTCTTCTCCTGTTTCATCATTTATAACTTTTATGTATCCATCTTCGCCTAATGTATTTTCTATATTTGAGAAATATATACCTGTATTTTTTGTATAATCAGACATATTAAAATATGTACTTTCTGTATTTAAAAATCTATCTGTATATGGTGTGCTATTTTCTTTCATTTGGATAGAGTCTACATTTATTTGATCACCTGTGTATGCATACCATCTTACTTCGTATAAATCTTCTGTTTCTTCTGCTGTTCCATTATATATTTTTAATGGTTCTTCTTTAGATATTATGTAGTTTCCATCATATCCTCTGTATTTTCCGATTGTTACATCAAATCTAGCTACACTTCCTTCTGGCTTTCTCCATAGGAATGTTATATTTCTTTCTGCTATGTTTGATTGTATTGGATTTTGAAATTCGTCATTTGGATTGTTAAATCCTTCATAATATGCTTTTACTGGAACTATTAAACTTAATGTATCTCCTGTTAAGCTTTCGTATAGTTCGTATGGATATGTTACTTTAAAATTAAATGTATTATAGTCTGATACTGTTTTTGTAACTATTCCTGCTTCGTTTATAGAGGCTTCTCTTGTAATTGTGAAGTTTCCTGTTTCTTCGTCATATTCAAAATTTACATCACTAGAAGTTAATTCTACACTTGTTGGTTTATATCCATTTACTGTTGGTATTGTTCCTTCTAAAACTGCTTTTTTTAGTATTAAATCATCTGTTGTTTCTCTTGTTGTTACACTAAAGTTTAATGTTATATTTTCTTTATTTTCGTCTGTTATTTCTTCTATATTTTGCGTACCTGTGTAGTTAGAGATACTTGCTGTAACACTTCCATACCAGTCCACATTAAAATCTACTTTTTTACTTATTTGTGTTTCGGTTCCGTCATCTGCTATATGTTTACCAGTAAGTACTACACTATTTACTTGGCTATATTTATTTGTATCATTTCCAAAATTTGAGGCATTTACTGTACCATATATTAATTTTTGTGTTCCGTTATTTATATCTTTTAATGCGATTTCTGTTGTATTATTAGATATATAGTTTTGTTTTATGACATTATCTTCTACTATTGCTGTAGATAGGTTCATATTAGATGTTTTTATAGTTATTTTTCCATCTACTAATTTACCATTTGTTAGTACATTTAGGTTCATGTATAGTGTATCTGTTTTATTTATATCCCTACACATTCCACGTACTTGTTCTGCATACCCATCTCCGTCTAAGTCACGCAAAAAGAACGCATCAAATTGAACATAGTCTGTATTTGGTACCTTTTCGTCACCTTCTTGTACTTGTTCATATTCCATGCTTTTTTGTATTTCTGGGTCTGCTAATAATTTAGCTTTTTGGTTTTGTGTATTAACCAGCAGTGCAACTACTGTTATTATCGCTGTTACTACTGCTAATACACTAATTGATAATGTTATCTTTTTCGTTCGTTTCCCTTTCATTTTTCTGCCTCCTAAAATTAAGGTTTGTGCTTTGTTTTTTATGATTTAAAATATTTTGAACTTAAGTTTTATTTTATGTAAAGCATTGCACGACAACCGTCTGTTGCTATTGTTGTTAGTCGGATTGTTGTTGTTACGATTGTCTGCTGGTTTGTTGTCGCCATTGTTGTTGTAATTGCCACCCCTATACACCCTGTTGTTGGTACCGTTGGCCTTTTGGTCTATCCCTAATTTATATAAAAAAGTTTTTCTTCCAAATTCCTTGTATTTGCATATTTCATATAACCTAAATGTCCACATATAAACCTACTTGCTTCTTTACTACTCATATTGCCCTTTTGTACTTCTTCTTTTAAATATCTAACTTTTTGTTTAATAGCTTTTTTACCTCTGTCGCGTAGCTTTAAACGATATTCATTTATTTTGTATCCACAAAAATTTACTCCTTGAGTACTTTTAAAAATTTGGGTTTTGTCGTTTAATTCTAATTCCAATTTTATTTTTAAATAATTTTTAATTTTTTCTAAAAGTTCAATGGCTTCTTTTTTTGTTTTTACAAATAAAATCGAATCATCCATATATCTAAAATAGTATTTTACCTTAAGCTCGTGCTTTATATAGTGGTCTATTTCATTTAAGTATATATTTGCAAATATTTGCGAGGTATAATTACCTATTGGAAGTCCTTTTTTACCTGAATTTGAATACACTATTTTTTCTAATAGTTTTACTAGTTTTTCTTCTTTTATTTTTCTTTTTAATATATTCATTAAAATATCTTTATCTATATTCTGAAAATATTTTCGAATATCCATTTTTAAAATATAGTAATTCTGCCATATTCTTTTGCAATGCTTCATTGCATTTTGTACATCCATAGATGCTTTATGCATTCCTCTATTTTTTATACATGCATATGATGTATTTATAAATTGATTTACAAAATACCTATTTAAGAAACTATCTACTATCCATCTATGTACAATTCTATCCATATATCGTGAAGCTTCTATTTTTCTTCTTTTAGGATACTGGATATAAAAAACTCTATATCCGCCATGTTTATAAGTTCCGTTTTTTAGCTGTTCATATAACCATCTGATATATTCTTCTTGTTTTAGATTAAATAGAATAACTTCTTTTTTATAGTTTTTTCCTTTTCTAGAAAGTAAATGTGCTTTCATAAGATTGTCATAAGTTAAATATTTATCAAATTCATGCCTTATTGTTTTTGCCATAGTATTTTACTAAGCCTCCTATTATTTTTCCCATTTCGTATATTAGGCTCATGGCATATTCGAATTTTTTCTTATCTATCCATGCGTTTTTATGCATGATTCTTAACAAAATTCTTTGAACACTTAAATCTGCATCAATTTTATTGATAATTTTAAATCTATCTTTTATTTCTATTTTATTTAAGTACATTATGCCTTCTAGCATCTTATACATGGAATTCTTATATTCTGTTCCTATGCTAAATTTCTCTGTCCTTGGAATTTTTAATATTACTTCTAACATATATTCAATATATCTTTCAGATTTTGGAATTAATGTTAATTCATTTTCCTTTTTATTTAGCTTTTCCAAGATTTCTCACTCTTTCTAATATATCTTCTTCCTGTTCTTTTTTGTTTTCACAATTCATACATTCTAAACAGTTTCTAGTTTCTTTTGTATTTTTTCCTTTATATCTATATATTTCCTCTAATTCATCTTTTTCATTTTTTACATATAAAATAAATGAATAACCTAGCTCCTCTAACTTTGTTATATATTTCTCTACATTCTTAACTAAAAATCCTACTTTACACAGTTCTTTTCGCATGCAAGTTAGTTTTAATCCTAGTTCTTCATGTAAGATTATTGCATCTTTTCCTATTGCTACAAAAAATATTCCATTCTTTGCTAAAATTATTGAACCTTCATTTTCTTTTTGTATTTTTTCCACTTCTTGGACGAATTTCATATTTTATTTTCCTCCACATAAACACAAATTATTAATTTTTTACTATTTTAATTTCTTTACTTATTCTACTGCATCGCTACCAGGGTTCAGTATTACTTTATATAAAGTGCTGCACGACAACCGTTTGCCGTTGCCACTACTAGTCGGATTGTTGTCGTAACGATAGTCTGCTGGTTTGCTGTAGCCATCGCTGCTGTAATTGCCACCCCTATACACCCTGCTGCTGGTACCGTCGGCCTCCATTGTCCAATCGTATACGTTTCCGGCTAGGTCATATATGTTATTTGCTTTTGTATATTCTGTACTTCCTGTTGGTATTCTTGTACTACTATTTTCGTTTTTCGTTGCTGTACTTCCACTACTGTTTACATATTCAAATGTCGCATTTGAATAGTTTCCCCAACTTGTTGAATCATCTGCTATTTCCTCTTTTGTTTTACTTCCTGTCTCTATTAGCCACATCAACGTTCTATCCCATTGGTTTCCCCATATCATTCCTGTTTCTACATTTGTATTGTCTCCTTTAATGTTTTTACATCTTTTATACATGTTGTACCATGTTTGACTACTTATATTTGTATTTCCTTTTTGTACTACTGGTGTTTCTTGGTTTATATTTCCTGTTTCATATCTTCCTATATAGAATCCTCCATACTTTTCTACACTTACTATCATATTATTAAATTCTTTTTCTAGCTGATTTAAAAATTCATGGGTTGTTTTGGCTCCTAGTCCTCTAGTTTTTAAAGTTGAATCATAATCATAGCTTTTTACTATATCTGGCTCTCTATAACTCGTTTTACTACTTATTGTCATTACTCCATCGCTTTCGCTCCAGTTATTTGGATATGTTCCTGTTACTTCGTCAAATAAGCTACTTGAATTTGTTCCACTTGTAAAGTAATATAGTTTTCCCCATTTCTTTCCTTCGCTATCAATTCCATAAAATTTACTTATATCTGGTACTGGTACCCACACGTATTGGTTTCTATTCTTTTGAGCATCTGCTACATTGCTGTCTATTACTTCTTCTTCCCCTTCATATATTACATATCCTGTATCTATTTCATTTTCTCCTGTTACACTACTTCCTACATATCCATTTGGTACTGGTACTTTTTCTCCACTTGCATCTTCTTCTACATGCATATATTCATTATCTTCTAAATTTACTGCATTTGCTGTTGTCTTTGTAGCTTGTAATACAGTACTATTCTCTTTTTTAGAAAATGCAAAAATTAAACTTGTTAAAACTACTATAACTGCTAATATTCCGCAAATTATGCATACCATTTTTCTATTTATTTGCTTTCTTGTTTTCTCAGCCATTTTCATTTCTCCTTCAAGATTTTATATTATATATATTTATTTTATTTATAAATAAATAACCTGTAAATGGCTGTATTTTCTATATTACAAAAACATTGTTAAACTTTATTACGGGTATACAAATTACGATCTTTTTATTTTCTTTTTTACATTTTCTTGTTTTTTTTGTATCAAACCATTTTTTATTCTAAAAACTTAAAATTATATATTTCTATAATTTCAACTTTCATATTTTCTTGTAGCTTACCCCTTAAGAAAAACACTTCTAAATCTTTTTGATATATATAATCTGCTATGTTATCATATATAAACACCTCTATTTCCGAATCATTTAATAACTTTGTTTTAATAAAACTTTTGATTTTTCTTTGCAATTTATTACAAATTTAAAATTTATATTCCTTATCCTTATTTACTATGTTAATGTTATCGCTTTCTTATTTTCTGAATATTATTCTGCATTCTTTAAACCAGTATAGTATAATCATGCCTATTAATCTAAACTTCTTTCTCTCATATTATATTGATTTTGCATTATTAATAAACATAGGAATCTTCTATGTATTTCTTTTTTACTTTACATTTTGGATTTTTAAGAAATATATTTCTTTGAATTAAATTATTCTTGAACCATTGAATTAAATATTCATTGATAGCTTATTAAAGAATTTCTAATAGTATATACGATATTTAAACATAAAACTAAATATTTTTTAAACTATTTCACATGTCTTTTTTCAGCAAAATTACTTATTTGCTAATAATTCAAAACAAAAAACAGCGAAAAACTAATATATTTTTAATTAGTTTTCCACTTTTAATTAACTTGTTATCTTATATAATTATAAACTTTGATTATACTCTTCAAGTCTTGCCTTTATTTCACTTGCTGAAGACATCTTTAAAATCTCCTGAACTAACTTTTTACATTCTTTATGATTTAAATTTCTAATCATCTTTCTAGAATTTAATATTTTAGTAGGGTTCATAGAAAATTCATCCAATCCTAATCCAACTAAAAGAGGTATAAATCTTTCATCAGCAGCTGCTTCTCCACACATTCCGCAGAAAATCTTAGCCTTGTGTGCTCCGTCGATTGCCATTTTTATTAAACGTATAACTGCAGGATGAAATTTAGTATATAAATCTGA
>ERZ1643246.4991-NODE-4991-length-10043-cov-10.203945_pt1 | contig 10043 bp, 5 predicted proteins | sample MGYA00579265_ERZ1643246 | MGnify/ENA primary metagenome ERZ1643246 (study PRJEB29033, sample SAMEA4952261) | chicken gut metagenome | biome: Broiler Chicken; feature: Gastrointestinal Tract; material: Caecum | place: Ireland | collected 2018 | study: Broiler...
AAAGAATTCTGCCATCATCGACATATTGATGGTCTTTCCGAAGCGCCGCGGCCTCCTGATCAGCGTGACGATGCTCTTTCTTCTTAAAAACTCCTGGATCATCATTGACTTATCCACAAAATAATAATCTTCTTTGCGCAGCCGCTCATAATCGGATACGCCGATCGGTATTGCTTTCTTCATCTGCCTCACCTTGCTTTCTTATGCCCATTATATCATAGCTTGTGGGGCTGACACTATTCTAGAAAGTCATTTCAGAGCCGTTCAGATGACCTGATCTGACGTTCTAGCTTCTGCTGTTCTTTCTGCATGACCGCACTGATCTGTGCCACGCCTTGCTCATCATCATACCATCGGCAGACATCGTGCAGATAACCGTATAATTCCAGTTTTTTCCGCAGATATGGAAGCACGCCAGGATGACGTTCACAGCGCTGGATCCCATCTAAAAGCAGCTGCACACAGGCTTGCTGTTCATCCCATTCCAACAAGATATTGGCACTTGGACGCAGCACATCATCGATCAGGTCGAGGTCGCCTGGCGCCATTTGCTGCTCTGCTTTCCATGCTTTTTTCAGATATATCTTAGTGCGTTCAAAATCTTCTTCCACATAAGTATGATACCAGGCCATCGTCAGCGCGCAGCCACATTGCAGCCAGGGCTCTGCGGCCTCTTTCAAGATCGCATTCATCTCCCTGAGCAGCTTTCTGATCCGCAGCTTTCGCTCAGGCTCGCCGCGTATGAGCAAGGTCGCTCTGGCACGCAGATACTCACAGAGCAGCATCTTGCTGTCTTTACGGCGGGCTTTCCGCATATGGCGGATGGCCAGATCGATGGCTTCGCTCATCCGTTTCAGACATGTCCGCTCCATATCATCCTGAGGCTGATAATGTCCGTCAAGAAGATCGTCATAATAACCAGATATGATGAAACAATATTGCGCATGAATATGATGGTCTCGCTGCGCAAGCAAAGGCTGTCGGAATGTGTGGATCACTTGTGCCGCACGTTCATGATCATGTTGTTCCTCATAGATCTCTGCGCACATGTCACATAACCTGAGCATCTCTTCTGGAGTCAGTCCTTCATGATCATCGATCAGCGGCAAGGCATATCGCAGGATATCTTCTTCTTTGGCTCGCGGAATATGCGCCGCACAGGCAAAACGCAGGCGGCGGCAAGGATCGCATTCCCATAATGTCTTTGTTTGCGAGCAACTGCGCAAAAATGCTTCCCCGAGTTTCAGCGCCTGCGAATCGCCGCGGCCAGATGGCATGCCTTCCTTGCGTACCGCATTCACTTCTGCGCGCAGCCGTTCATTCAGCGTCCCCATGATCGAGATCGCCGCATCTCGCATTGCTTTGGTAAGCGGCCATTTCCTGACGATCTGTGCCACCAGCGGGTGGATCATCAGTGCGTCTGCGTCAGTGCTCAGCCATCCTTGTGCCTGCAAAACATTGATGCTGTCAAACGAAGACAGGCGCAAAAGCTTTGCAAAATCATGAATATCCATCTGTTCGGCATCAAATAAGGCCCTCATCTTCATGAGCAGACGGTCTTGCTCATCCAGTCCCGCAAAATCAAAAAGCCCGGTAATGATCGTTTCCACTCGCTCGCTGACCGTATCCAGGTCTTTCGCATAGCGTATTTGCTCTTTTCCTAGCGCATCAAGCCCGTGGTGAGCAATCAGCGCTGCGGCATGCGCCAGAGAAAGATGGCTGGCTACGATCTGGCGGGCCGTCAGTTCAAGCGCCAATGTATGCCCTTGGCATCGTTCGATGATCTGATCCACATAACACGTTTCCTGCGGCTGTGGTTTCTGCCGCAGATAAGCCGCAAACAGCTCACGCAAGGTCTCGTGATCCTGGATCGCGCTGACACGCAGCTGCGCATAGGCATCAGCCATATCATTGCGGCGGGTGATCAGGATCACTCTCCAGCCGACCGCTAACAGCCGCGATAATCCCTGCGCTGCCTCATACGCACAGTCATCGATCACCAAGATACAGCGTTTGCCATGGATCAGTGAACGGATGGCATCCAGCTTGCGGATGAAGTAATCTTTTTCTTTTTCCTGCTCATCCCAGCGCAGCACATTGATCTTCAGCTGTGCATCGTCGCATATCGTACGCATGAGCGAGTGATGGTACTGCACCCAAAGCACGATGTCGCCGGAATGCCGGCACAGAAAGCCGCGCACCAGCGTACTCTTGCCGATGCCGCCCATTCCGCTGACGATAAGACAAGGGCTTTGCTCATCGTCAAGCCAGCGTTCCATCTGTTTCAGTTCATCTGCTCTCCCCAATAGCAGCGGCGGCGCATAAAGCGGCGGCACATGCAGGAACATGGCAGTGCTGTCGGCCAGGCGTATCATCTCCGTCAGCCGCTCGCTTGCCTGACGCATATCCGGATAACGGTCCAGCGGATAATCCGCCAGTGTATGATGAAAGAAATCGCTCATCAGAAAAAAGAGACGATCGGGATAAGAACGTGAATTGAAGCGTGAGGCATCAAAGTCATAGGCTGCATTTGGCAAGCTGTCCATAGCGCCCGGTGTGCGGCCGAATACCAGAGCGAACAACAGAGCCCCGATGCCATAGACATCGCTGTGACGGCCGATGTGGCGGATGTCACCGCGCTGCTGCTCTACGGCGGAAAAGCCGCGGGTATGCGATATCCGGTATTCCTCTGTTTCGCATCGCTCCGCGATATCCGCGGGAATCAGTGAATCAAAATCAAAAAGCTGCACGATCTCCCGTGTCCCTTCGAGGACAAAGATATTCTCTGGCTTGATATCCAGATAAAGCCAGCCTCGCTCGTGAATGCGGCGGATCACTTCTGCGGTGCTGCGCACCAGCATCAGGCACTCTTTCAGCGCGGCTGGCGCAAAGGCATCCAGCGTCATTCCTTCCTGATATGCGCTGAGCACATAAAGCGTCTCGTTGCAGGCATAGATATCGAGCATATTGGTCGTGCAGTTGGTCAGGCCGCTAGTGCCGAACAATTCATTGCCCAGATCAAAGGCCGCACGAAAACGCGCCAGGCATTCCTGAAACGCTGCGGCTTCTTGTTGCTCTGCCAGCAATGAGCCGTCTGCGGCTCTGGTGAGACGCAGTCTGAATGGATAACACTCCTTGAGCCGTACGCTCTTTCGCACCCCGGCATTATTCAGATAAGAAGCATCATAGACGATGCTCATGGCGCCCCTGGCCAGCTCTCGTTCGATGGTGCAGCGGCACAGACTGCCCTCAATGCCGCTGAATTCAAGCACGGTCCCCGTATCCAGCGCTGTCCTCATATCCATATTCTCACATCCCTCTGCCTGCGGAAAATTATATCGCAGACATGGTCATTTCCGGTTTTGCGCATGATCTCATGCCTTTGGCTGCAGTTCATCCTTTTTGACCAGATACAATTCCCGCATGAAAAAGCGCAGAGCTTCCAGCGGGCAGTCATCATGCGCAGAACACATGAAGATCCAGTCAAAGGGATTGCCGGCGTAGAGCGCCGGATAACCTGCATCGCTCAGGAAACGGTCTGCGACACAATGAAATCTGGCCTTTGCCTGATCATCCGCATGGTAGCCGGCATACCCTTCATTCAAAGCGTCGCTGACCCAAAACTGATAGAAAATGAGCAGGATCAGTGTCTTTCGCACCACCTCATCATGTTTTCGTTTTCCTTGCAGGATCGCTTCCAGTCCCTGTCGGTCAGGAAATTTATCTACAGCGAGCGGATGCAGCAGGCGGTTATCTTTGAGCACCTCCTGGATGCTGCGGTCTGCTTCAAATGCAAACAAAGGTTCATAGCGTTCTTTCACCTGATCGTAATCATATTCCAGCAGACCGAGGATCTGCAGATAGATATCCCATACTGTCCGCTTGCGATTTTCCATGATTTCAAGCAGACTGCGTCCCTTGGCATCACGCTCCCCTTTCCAGCCATACAGATACCGGGCTTCACGGCGCGCCAGCCCCTCATCACCGCTGATGAGATCCCACAGATCCTGAATATACCGATATGCCGTCGCGTTGTGATACGCAAACTGCGCGGCATTGGCACGAAGGAATTCCAAAAGCTGGCCGGATCCCGTGATCCGCTCAAGCGCGCTGACGATGGTCTTCGTATAAAGCACATCGCCCTTGAGGTCCACGCCGGAACGGCGTACATCTGGCAATGCCTGAATGAGCTGCATGGCCTGCGCATAGCTCATGCCCTGGCGCAAGGCAAAATAAAAGACAGTCTCTTCCATATCATGGCAGTCAAGCGGCCGCTGCAGACATGCTCTGCGAAAAAAGTCTTCACTTTCTGTCAGCGTGAGATGAAAGGCAAAACAACACTGTACCGCGCTTTGCCGACTGAGCGTGTGATGGCCGTGCTCAAACCATTTTCTGATACCGCGGGGCACAGGGATCCCAGCTTGTTCAAACCGAGCCCGGACAAACGCGCTTTTGGCGGCCGCGTCATCTTCCCCTGCATATCCCTGTTCGCGGATGAATCCATCCAGTGCCTCATCCAGGCTGCGGAATGTCTGCGCGATCGACAGCAGTTCCTCAGCATAGTCTTCATCTTCCACGCGGATCGTATCGGCCTTTCCTTCCAAATATTCAGTATATCGTCCCATCGTTCATTTCCCCATTTCACGTCGCATACAGTTTCACTATAGCACAGAACCTGCGGATTGTAATGCCGCCTGGCAAAAAAAGAGCCCTGAACTCAAGGGGTCAGGACTCTTCTATCTTACTGACGCGCTTTACGCCGCCAGATGATCATTCCGGCCGCGCCGGCAGCGGCAAACAGTGCGAGCAATGTGCCTTGCTGTGCCTGAATGCCGGTATCTCCGTCATCTCCAGGCTTCGGCGTCTCTTCTTCACCGGTGCCCGGGTTTTCGCCTTCGCCAGGTTTCGTGCCTGGTTCTTCTTCGCCGCCGTCTTCCTTCCACGTGGCATCCGCGATGGTGCCGCCGCTGCTGATGACCTGCACATCATTAAGGATCATGCCGATATCATCGATATCCTGCAGTGCCTTCAGCTCGATCGTAGCGATCACGCCATCTCCTTGCAGCGGTCCGCTGTCACCGACAAACGAGAAAGCACCATAGAATCGGACATAGTCATTTCCATCGACTGTCGTTTCTCCGGACTTGGAGTAATCCAGCATGCCTTCGGTAAATTCACCTGCTTCAAACGGAGAATCGGCCGTGCACACATTATCCGGGCAGACCGCAGAGCTCAGCTTTGTGCTATCCAGCAGCAATTCGAAGTTCAGCGCATATACATTGACAAGATCATGAGCATTCACGCTGATCGTCACGGTATCGCCTTTCTTGACTTGCGTCTTGTCTGCCGTAAAGGAGATCATGCCGCTGACTTCGTCCTTCGGATCGCGCACGCCGCCTTCCAGCCGGGACGCGACAAACATCAGATCATAGGCATCGATGATGCCGTTGCAGCTGAAATCCGCTTCCTTCACCTGATTCCACAAGCGCTGATTATCCTGATCCACGCCCATATAGTTCTTCAGGAACGTCAGGTCATCATTGCTCAGCATACGGTCACCATTGCAATCTGCTTCAGAGAAGCCATCGGTGCCATCCACCTTATAGATGCGGATCTCATTGCCGCTGTTGAACCGCTGATCATGCGAGATGATGCGCACATAGCGGGCAATGCGGCCGTCAAACTCAAAATCATTCTGATACTGCTTTTCCCACACGCTGGCATCAAGCTGCTCATAATGCACGCCATCCTTACTGATGAGGATCTCATGATCCAGGATCTGGCTCGTGCCATCATTGATATACTCCAGCTTGTCGAGCTGATACGCCATCTGCAGATCGATATCGATGATCTTAGGTTCTGTGTAATACTTCTGGTCATCCCAGTTGGAATACCACTGGCTGGCAAGATCGCCATCCACCAGGTTCTGCGGCGGATAGCTGTCGCCCGGAATATCTTCATAGGAATTGGCCGTAGCCTCCGCGCCGCTGATCACATTGCGATACGGATCCAGATCGGTCTTGGCGCTGACTTGCTCGCTGAACTCCCCGCTGCCAAGCGTATTGGTATAACGCAGGCGATAGGTGTGCTCCTCATCTGGATTCAGCGAATCATGGATGAACGGAGATGTGACATTCTCATACAGCATGCCATCGATCTCCAGATCAGCCTGCATGCCTTCTGGTACATCAAAGGATAGTGTGATCGCGCTGGAAGATGTCTCCGCGATCTGCGGCGCTGTCGCTGCCATCGGCAGCGTATCGTCCACGATTTCCTGTTCCACACGGTTGACGATGCCTTCCACATGCAGCTTCACTTCATTAGCTGTAATATCCGTTGCTGCGATCTTCACGTACAGACGTGGTGCGCCCGTCCCTGCGCCCTCATAATATGCGCTGTTGGCCGGTGCTTCATCATAATAATAGACATTGCCTGCCGCGTCATCAAAGGCAGCCCGATCCGCAACTTCCTGCAGCTCTGCCTCACTGCCGCCAACTGTGGCCTGCACGCTTTGCGGCTTCGCATATGTATGCACGATAAACTGCGTCTCCCGCTCGCTCTTCATGCCTTCAAAGCTTCCGCTCATCTTGCCTACGATGATATCAGCCGTGCCATCCTGCTCATGTGAAGTGATCTCGGTAAAGCTTCCTTCGCCATTCTGATATGCCTGAGAATACCCATCATCATCATACAAAGTAAAGGAAGAGTCCCCATCTGGATATACATCAAAGATACGAGGTTCTTCACCGGTCAGTTCCTGGACCGAATTATTTTCCACGGTCATCGGGATGATGGCGCCGCTCTTCACGAACAGCGGCAGCTTCCACAACGGCGCGTCGATACTGTTGACGACCTTGCCGCCTGTATGTTGTTCAAGGCACAGCGTTAACCCTGTCATGAGCGATCTCCATCAAGAGAAGGCGTGCATCAAGACAAACAAGACTACAGCGATCGATGCAGGACATCCTGCTGTATATTTTTTCGAAGTGCGGCAATAAACGCTCCTCGAAAGATAACCAGGATGCTTTTTTCCATGACGCTAAGATGAGCTCGTGATCGTGCCTCCTTTATTCGAATATCACCCTTGTTCAATTTCATCTCCTCATCTATCATGACATAGATCTTTTTCGAATATCAGACAGTTATCCATAGAGAAGGCTCATTCGGATTGCTATGTCAGAGAGAATCATATACAATGATTACCGTTTAAGAAAAGCGAGGATGACCTGATGAAAAAACTAAGCATTCAAGAAATCATTACTGTAGCCAGCATGCTGTTCGGCCTGTTCTTCGGCGCAGGCAATTTGATCTTCCCAGCATCGATGGGCCAGATGTCCGGCGCAAACATGTGGCCTGCCGCAGCCGGCTTTCTGATCACCGGTGTCGGCCTGCCGCTGCTAGGCGTGGCAGCGCTGGGCATCAGCCGCGAAAATGGGCTGCTTGGCCTCAGCAGCCGTGTCAGCAGAAAATACGGCCTGTTGTTCACTTGTCTGCTCTACCTGACGATCGGCCCTTTCTTTGCCATTCCTCGCTGTGCGACCGTATCCTTTACGGTCGGGATCGAACAGCTTCTGCCTCAGACCGATCAGACACTGGCACTGGCTTTGTTTTCCCTTTTGTTTTTTGCTGCAGTGTTATTTTTCTCGCTCCGTCCCGGAGAGATCCTGACCTGGATCGGAAAGGTGCTCAATCCGCTATTTCTCTGTTTTCTTGCCATCCTGATCATCCGTGCATTGAGCGAGCCCCTGGGACAGATTGCTGAGATCGCGCCATCCGGCACATACATCACAGATGCGTTTGCGACCGGCTTGCTGGAAGGCTATAATACGATGGATGCGCTGGCCGGACTGGCATTTGGCATCATCGTGGTCAATGCGATCCGTTCTCTGGGTGTCAGCGAACCTGACGAGATTGCCAAGAGCACGGTCAAGGCAGGGTTGCTCAGCGCCATGCTCATGGCTCTCATCTATGTGTTGGTCACCATGATCGGTGCGCAGAGCCGCGGGTCATTCGCTGCGGCCGCAAACGGCGGAGAAGCACTAGCACAGATCGCTGAACATTATTTTGGCTCCATCGGCGCGCTGATCCTTGCATTCACGGTCACCCTGGCCTGCTTGAAGACCGCGATCGGGCTGATCACCAGCTGCGCTGAAACATTCGTGAAGCTGTTTCCCCACGGTCCTGGTTATCATATCTGGGCCATCGGTTTCTGCCTGCTCTCTTTCCTGATCGCCAACCTTGGTTTGAATGCGATCATCGCCTGCTCGATGCCTGTGCTCATGTTTTTGTATCCGCTGGCAATCGTGCTCATCCTGCTCACACTTTTTGGCAAAGCCTTTCATGATGACAGACGCGTGCTGCGCTGGACGATCGGCATGACGGTCATCGCCGCCATCTATGATCTCCTGCGCAGCCTGCCCGCATCATTGCTCAGCGCGCTGTCTCTGGATCAGCCGATTCATTGGATCAGCGATATGGTGCCTTTGGCCGCGCAAGGCTTTGGCTGGATCCCACTATCGCTCCTTGGCTTTCTGCTGGGCTGCGCCATGAAAAAAAGACGTTTGCGCTGACGAACACTTTTGTCACACACAACAGCATCTTTCTATGATAAAATGAACCTAATTTCGCGATGAAAGGAGGCACTTGCATGATACGTGGTCTGCTGTCTTGGGTGAAGGCACACCCTTACAGCCTGTGGGTCCTGTACTATATTCCTTATCTGATCTGCTTTATTCTGCTGGAACATTTTTCTGAACCAAGATTCATCATTCACTGCCCGCTTGATGATATGATCCCCTTTTGCGAATACTTCATCATCCCCTACCTGACGTGGTTTCCGCTCATGTTCCTCTCACTGCTGTACTTCCTGCTTAAGGACAAAGAGACATTCATCGATCTTTGTTTCTTCATGTTTACGGGCATGAGCATATCTTTGTTCATCTATCTCATCTTGCCCAATGGGCTTGATCTGCGTGTAGACATTGCTTCAAACAACATCTTCGCCTGGATGGTGCGCATGATCCAATCCGTAGATGATCCAACCAATGTCTGCCCTTCCATCCATGTCGCCAGCACGCTGGCCATCATGATGGCTGTTCTCCGATACCGTAAGTTCAGACATCCGCTGATTGCAAAAGGCACAGTCTCACTGGCGGCGATCGGCATCATCTTATCCACTATGTTCCTGAAGCAGCATTCCTTCGTAGATGTGGCTGCCGGCATCGCTCTGTCTTTGATCATGTATGTGGTCACTTACCATACCGGATGGAAGAAACTATTTCAGCGGACACCTTTGCGCATCCTGGTCAGCTGACCATAAAGAACAGCTTTTAAGCTTCATATCTCAGGGCTTTCGTCGCCCTATTTTTTTTATTCACGATGTCCGCCTCTCTGCAGCCACCGCAGCAAAAAAGCTGTACCAGATCACATTGATCGATAGATACAGCTTTTTATCTTCATTCAGCTCATCTCCAGGCAGTTTTAACCGCGAAGACCATGTTTCTTTTTGATCTGCGGCAAGATCACCGCACCGGCAGAGATCAGCAATAAACCAAACATGCCGCTCATTCCGCCATTTATGCCGGTATCATTTTGCTGTGATGACTGCGTAGCAGCATTTTCTTCAGTCAAGGCGTTCAATGCCACATTCAGCGTGTCGATCGCATCATCGACTTCTTCCTGTGTCGCTTCTTCATCCGCAACTGTCTGTTGCGCATCGATCAACGCTGCACGCAAAGCATTTGCACTTGTTTGTGTATACATCCGCAGGTCCATTGCGCTGACTTCCGCGATCAAAGCTTCCAGCGCGCTTTTATCCGCCTTCGTTCTCGCGTTCAGACGCGCTTCACGCAAGCTCTCTGTGGCCGCATCGATCTCTGCCTGCGTCGTCGCATCAGTCAATACGTTCTGCGCATCGGCCAGCTTGTCTGCCAGTCCTTCTACCGTGGAAGGCACATAGTCATCCAAGTTAGCGATCATCTGCGTCACCAGCTCGATCTCATGCGCTAACGCGCTCGTATCCAGCGTGATGCTTTCCAGAGCAG
>ERZ1643246.4992-NODE-4992-length-10043-cov-4.848218_pt1 | contig 10043 bp, 9 predicted proteins | sample MGYA00579265_ERZ1643246 | MGnify/ENA primary metagenome ERZ1643246 (study PRJEB29033, sample SAMEA4952261) | chicken gut metagenome | biome: Broiler Chicken; feature: Gastrointestinal Tract; material: Caecum | place: Ireland | collected 2018 | study: Broiler...
ATGGCCATCCGGCCATCTTTAATGAAATCCTAATGGATACCTCTATGGCCATCCGGCCGTTTTCTAATGAAATCCTAAATCAGTCCGTCCATCAGATGGACTCGCATCCGGTTATTCTCCACGTCCACCTGCAGGATGCACTGATGAATGGCGGGAAGCAGCACCTCCCCATGCTCCTGTGTTTCCACACAGTACACATCATTGGCGCCGGTCGCCATCACATCTGTCAGCGTCCCGAAACGGGAGCCGTCCTCCAGATACACCTCCATACCGATGAGATCCGCCAGGTAATACTCGTCTTCCCCCAGCTCCACCGCCTGTTCTCTGGTAACGTAGAGACTCTTCCCTTTATATTTCTCAATATCATTAATATTGTCAATTCCCTTAAACTTCAGAATCACAAACTGTTTGAAATATTTGACTCCCTGAATGGCCAGTATCCGCTGCTCCCTTCCGGTATCCAGAATCACTTCTTCCAGATCCTCAAACCGGGCGGGATCGTCCGTGGTGGGAAATACTTTCACCTCGCCCCGGATCCCGTGAGTGCTGGATATAATGCCAACCTGTAAAATATCTTCCATGATCTCCTCACTTTCCGGCCGTATGGCCATAAAGATATCCCCCTGCGGGGTCCCTGCTTCCCCTTCCCGGCGCGGAACGGTTATTCCGCCCGACAAAACATCGGCGGACCGTCTCCCGGCCCCGGGACTGCAACGTAAAAACAGAATGTTTTGCCTTACGGCTTCCCGGTCACAAGTACCAAAGGCTATGTGTTCCTTCACCGGAAACCGTTGTCTCTCAAAAGAAAGAAAAAGGACATAGCCCTTGGCTACATCCTCATTTTTCAGCTATTGCAGAATTTCCACAACGACCTTCTTGTCGCATTTGGAGGAAGCCGCTTTCACAACGGTGCGAATGGCCTTTGCGATACGTCCCTGACGGCCAATTACCTTTCCCATGTCGGAGGGGGCCACTTTCAGTTCTACCAAAATCGCATTGCTCTCTTCTGCCTGTGTAACCACTACTTCTTCCGGATGGTCTACGAGGGATTTTGCAATTACTTCCACTAATTCTTTCATCACGCACCTCCACGTGTCTGTCGGTCATTCCTCCCAGAAGCTTCCGGCTTTATTTTTCAATACCGGCCAGTTTGAAGATCTTGCTCACTACGTCTGTGGGCTGTGCGCCGCATGCCAGCCACTTCTTCGCAGCCTCTTCATCTACAGTGTAAGCGCTGGGCTCACAGTTGGGATCGTAAGTACCGATCTCCTCGATGAATCTTCCGTCTCTGGGAGATCTGGAATCTGCAACGATGATTCTATAAACAGGAGCTTTTTTACGGCCCATTCTTCTCAGTCTGATTTTTACTGCCATGATACATTCACCTCCTTGGAATTTCATAAAATATCTATTAGAAGGGAAGTTTGAAGCCTCCCATTCTACCGCCTTTTTTGCCTTTGCCCATCAGTCCGGGCATCTGCTTCATCATCTTTCTGGTCTGTTCAAACTGTTTGACCATGCGGTTCACCTCGGCGATATCCACACCGGCGCCCTGGGCAATCCGTTTCTTTCTGGAAGGATTCAGAAGTTCCGGGTTGGAGCGCTCCTTCGGGGTCATGGAAAGAATGATGGCTTCTTTTCTTGCCAGATCCTTTTCATCGATCATCCCCTCGATATCCTTCATCTTGCCGCCAAGACCCGGCAGCATGTTGAGAACACTGGAAATGCCTCCCATGTTCTTCATCTGGTTCATACTCTCCAGATAATCGTCAAAACCGAAGGTGGCTTTTTTAAGCTTCTGCTCCATCTCCCGGGCTTTGGTCTCATCGATGTTCTGCTGCGCCTTCTCAATCAGGCTCATCACATCGCCCATACCCAGTATTCTGGAGGCCATACGATCCGGGTAGAACTGCTCCAGATCGGAGAGCTTCTCTCCCATACCCACATAAAGAATCGGCTTTCCGCTGATGGCTTTGATGGACAGAGCCGCACCGCCTCTGGTATCGCCGTCCAGCTTGGTAAGAATCACGCCGTCAATGCCTACTTTTTCATTGAAGGTCTCGGACACATTCACCGCGTCCTGTCCGGTCATGGCGTCCACCACCAGGATCGTCTGATCCACCCGGACGTTCTCCTTGATCTCCTGCAGTTCCCGCATCATATCTTCATCCACATGAAGACGTCCGGCGGTATCCAGGATCACCACGTTAAAGCCATTATTTTTCGCATGTTCGATGGCTGCTTTGGCGATGTTCACCGGGCTGTTTTTGTCACCCATGGAGAACACTTCCACGCCCTGCTTTTCTCCGTTGATCTGCAGCTGTGTAATGGCTGCGGGACGGTAGATATCACAGGCAACCAGCAGGGGCTTCCTGCCCTGGGACTTCAGCTTACCGGCAAGCTTTGCCGTCGTGGTGGTTTTTCCTGCTCCCTGAAGACCGGCCATCATGATGACGGTGACTTCATTGCCGGGGCGAAGGGCGATCTGAGTGGTCTCGCTTCCCATCAGAGCCACCAGTTCGTCGTTGACGATCTTGATCACCATCTGTCCGGGATTCAGTCCGTTCATCACGTCCTGCCCGATGGCCCGCTCCTGCACCGACTTGGTAAACTGTTTTACCACCTTAAAGCTTACATCCGCCTCCAGAAGCGCCATCTTCACTTCCTTCAGCGCGGTTTTCACATCCGCCTCTGTCAGGCGGCCCTTGCTTCTCAGGTTTTTAAATACATTCTGAAGTTTCTCGGTCAGACTTTCAAATGCCATGCACTATAACTCCTCTAATATCTGATGGGAAATCGTCTCAATCGCAGCCATAACGGCGGCGATGTCCTTCCCTTCATAATTCTGTGTCAGCTGATGAATCTCGCCCACCTTCTCCCGGATGGAAACGAACCGTTCCACCAGATGAAGCTTTTCCTCGTAATCATTCAGCGTCTTCGTGCTGCGCTTCACCAGGTCGTGAATTCCCTGACGGCTGATACCCTGATCCTGGGCAATCTCACTGAGGGAATAATCGTTGAGAACCACATCCTCATATACCCGGCGCTGGTGCTCCGTCAGAAGCTCTCCGTAAAAATCGTACAGCAGTGCCTGTCTCGCAAGTTTATCCATGTGCATCACCTTGGACATGATACAACAGATTTTGTGGGGTGTCAAGTGTTTTTTCTTGACGAGATAAAAATTTATTTTTTGATTTTGCGTTTTGCTTTTCGGCGGGCTTTTGAGGTGGACGTAACTTTGTCTTCAGTAATAGGGGATTTTGTTACTTTCTGATGTTCCTTCCTTTCCTGCCGCTGCAGATGAGTTTTTGTCGATATTATGATATTATATGGATTGATTTTTGTATTTTTATGGTAATGCTTCTTTATGATATGTTCGGGATGAACGGTTTACTTTCTGTTTTTTCTTTGTGGAAGCGTTCTATGGTGCTTAAAGCTGACGGAACGGTTACCTCTTGTCTTTTCTCCCCTGGAACCGTTCCCCAGCACCTGGCCGAACGGTTACCTCCTGCAGTTTCCCTGCTAAAACCGTTCCCCGGCACATGATCGAACGGTTACCTCCTGCAGTTTCTCTTCCAGAACCGTATCCTGATACCTGGCGGAATGGTTATTCTCCTAGATTTCTCATTTCTCTTACGAAACCATTTCTCAACCGTGGTCTGCAGCGCTGCATTCCTCACTGCCATCCATTTTCAAAAATTCCGGCGTATACTCCTCCGCCTTCCCATCATCGGCCTCCGGGATGTCCATGCTTCCGGACCGGAATCCTTCCAGATCCAGGGTCACATAAGGAAAGCCCAGCGATTTCAGAATTCGGACAATAAAATCCTTCAGCTGCACTGCCAGAGCAAGTTTTTCCGGTTCCACCTCGATTCTGGCCACCGGCGCATGGTAGCGGACCCGTACCACGGGAAATCCCAGTTGGCGCACTGCCTCTTCCGCCGCCTCAATCCGCCGCAGAAACTGAAGATCCAGCCGGGCGCCGTAGGGAAGCCGGGTGGCCATGCAGGGAGCCGACGGGCGGCTGGCCACCTGAATCCCGGCTTCCCGGGCCAGCTGGCGCACCTCCGCTTTGGTGATCTGACACTGGGCCAGCGGGCTGTAAACGCCCAGCTCCCGCACCGCCTGCAGGCCGGGCCGGTATACCGACAGATCGTCCTGGTTGGTTCCCTCCAGAAATGTGGAAATCCCCCGCTCCTTTCCAAACCGGATCAGCTGTTCAAAAAGTCCTTTCTTGCACAGATAGCACCGGTTTCTGGGATTGTCTGCGATCTCGGCAAATTCCAGTTCATTGACGGTAATTACTTTGTGAAGAATTCCCGCGTCCCGGGCCGACTGCCGGGCTGCCTCCAGATCCGCCGCCGGGTGCAGCACTGTGTCAAAGGTCACCCCGTACACTTTCGTTTGATTTTTGGCGGCATATTTTCCCGCCCACCAGGCCAGAAGGGCGCTGTCCACACCGCCGGACAATGCCAGGCAGACATCCTGCTTTGTATACTCGTCCATCAGGGCGGCCAGCTGCTGTTTTTTTTCTTCCAGTGTCATATTTCCTCTCTTTCCGGCCGCATGGCCATAAAGGTATCCCCGCAGGGGGTTCTGTTCTCCTTTTCTGCTGCTTATTTCCAGGCCTTCTCCGCCTCCCGGTATACCTGCCCGAAAGGCACATCGGCCGCAAGGCTTAACGCTTTCACATCCTCATACTCCGGATAACCCCGCTGCTCCTCTCCCAGACTGCACACCTTCACCCGCACATTTCCCCAGGGGGTCTGAGCCATCGCCATGCGGCGGGGAAGCATGGTGCGCTGCACCGGGTACCGGCGGATCCCGATGGTGGTGGTTTCCCGGAAAATCAGATGCTCCAGCTTCTCCCTGTCTTCCCGGCGGCACAGCACCTGAAGCTGCCAGGCCGGACGGGATTTCTTCATAAATACCGGCAGATAACAGGCGTCCAGCGCTCCGTCATCCAGCAGCCGCTCCTGGACATATCCCAGCTGTTCTCCGGTACAGTCATCCACATTGGTCTCCAGAACCCATACGGCGTCCCCGGATTCCTGCGGTACTTTCTCTGCATCGGAGACGGTTTCCGGAGCCTCTTCCTTCTTTGCCGGACGCACCCACATGGCCCGCAGGATATTGGCATGTGTAAAATCCTTCTCACCGGAACCGATGCCGATCTTTTCAATCACAAATTCCTCCGGAAGCCGGCAGTTGCCGCAGGCCGCCGCGATGGCTGCCCCTGTGGGGGTAATCATTTCTCCCTGGGTATCGGTGATTTTCACCGCAAGGTGGTATCGGGCAATCAGCTGCGCTGTGGCAGGCACCGGCACCGGCATTCTGCCGTGCTGGCACCAGGAAGTCCCCTGGCCTTCCCGCAGGGTTCCCAGGGCAATTTTATCGGCTCCCAGATTTTCCAGACAGATGGCCGCGCCCACAATATCGATGATGGAGTCCACCGCGCCCACCTCATGAAAATGCACCTGTTCCGGGGTGGTGCCGTGAACGGCAGCCTCCGCCTCCGCCAGAACACCGAAAATGGCCAACGCCCGCTCCTTTACCTTCGAATCCAACTGTGATTCCTCCAGCATCTGACGGATCTGCCGGTAATTCCGGGCAGGCTGCGGCTTTGCGGCGTCCATCTCCACAAAAAACGCGCAGGCGTCAATGCCGCATTTCTCCGTTCTTCCAATCACCAGGCGATAACCCTCCAGGGGCAGTTTCGCAAGCTCTCTTTTCAGATGTTCCCGGTCCGCCCCCAGATCCAGCAGGGCGCCCACCGTCATATCTCCGCTGATTCCGGAGCTTCCTTCCAGATATAAAATCCTGTCACTCATCACTTTCTCCCGTCTCCGTTATTTTCTGCCCCATGGCCGTTTCCGTTTACTGCCAGGCGGTTGATCTGGGTAGCCATGTAGCCGGCCCCGAAGCCATTGTCGATATTTACCACTGCGATTCCTTCCGCACAGGAATTGAGCATGGTCAGCAGCGGAGACAGTCCCTGAAATCCGGCTCCGTATCCCACGGATGTGGGTACCGCAATCACCGGATGTTCCACAAGGCCCGCCACCACGCCGGGCAGCGCTCCCTCCATGCCGGCCACCGCCACGATGGCATTGGCCGCCCGCAGATCCTCCAGCCGGTCAATCAGCCGGTGAATCCCCGCCACGCCCACATCAAAAATCCGGTTCACCCGGCTGCCGAAAAACTCCGCAGTTCTGGCCGCCTCCTCCGCCACCGGGATATCCGTGGTTCCACCGGTGCAGACCACCACGTTCCCGATCAGCTCCGGTTTCTCATACTGCAGGCAGATGGTCCGGGAAGCCTCCTCATAAACCGCCTCCGGAATCACCGCATGCACCGCCTCAAACTGTTCCCGGCTGGCTCTGGTGGCCAGCACATTTTCCTGCCGGCTGGCGAAACTCTGGAAAATCTTCACCATATGCTCCAGGGTTTTCCCCGGGCTGTAAATCACCTCTCCAAAACCGGACCGGAGCCCCCGGTGGTGATCAATTTTCGCGCATCCGATATCTTCATAGGGAAGCTTCTTAAAATAATCCTCCGCTTCCGCCAGATCCACTTCTCCCCGCTGCACTTTCAGCAGCATTTCATGTACGTCCATGTCCATCCTCCTTGCCTGTGCCGCGCAGACGCCTGCCTGCGGGCTGTCGATTCACTCAGACAGAAAACACCAGGGAAGCCCATCGTTCCTGACGATAAAAACCGCCGTGTATGTTTTCCATCCTATATTCTACTACGGTTCTATGGTATAGAAAAGAAATATTTGGCGAATGCCAGACCGGGCCTTCTATCTGCCGGGAAAGGCCTGGTTTTTCAAACATATAGAAGATGTGCGAAACCGGTCTTCTATTTGTATGTAATTAAGTGTACAGCCTGGAGTATACTCCAAGTCAAGGAAAATAAAACGACAATGGGACAAACTTCTGCTTTTCCGCAGGTGTGAAAGCACACGATCTGTTTTTGAGGTGAAATGCAGGCAGGTCCTTCGGTGCCTGTTGGGGGCTGTGAAAATGAGGAAATCTGCCATGGAGAAATGACATTCCCATAATGGAAACATCGTGAGCGAAGATCCGTAAAATTCAGAGCCATAATTTACAGCTGGTAAAACAGAGGGCTTTTCTGCGGGGTTCATTACATTTTCTGGTTTCTTGCCGTAGATTTGGAAGGTTTTATACAGGTTTAAATCGTATTTCCTGATTTTCAGCCGTAGTTACAGGCCGGGTTATACGGTTCCAAATTGCATTTCCTGGTTTTCAACCGTAGTTTTGACCGGTTCCCTACGGTTCTAAATCGCTTTTCCTGGTTTTCAACCGTAGTTTTGACCGGTTCCCTACGGTTCTAAATTGCGTTTCCTGATTTTCAACCGTAGTTACTGGCTGAGTTATACGGTTCCAAATTGTATTTCCTGGTTTTCAACCGTAGGCATAAGCGGATTTATACGGTTCTAAATCGCGTTTCCTAACTTCTAACCGTAGGCATGGCCGGGGTCATACGGGGGCAAATCACAATTCTTGGTTTTTCGCCACAGAACCGGACGTATTCTATGGTTTTATTCACATAAACAAAATTTTGCCTTGTGATTCCAGTCAGGCGGATCCCAATCCGGTTGTTTTCCGTTAAGTATTCTCACCCATCTCTCATCCGTTTCGCGGATCATTTGTCTGCCGCAGATATCAAATATCCGTATCAAGTCGGAAATCTGTATTTAAATGAAAGAGTGAGCAACCTTTAAAATTGCCCACTCTTTCATTAAGTATCTTCTGCCTGCCATCGTGATCCTTGCGTCAAATGGGGCAGCTCATGTCTCCCACTTCCCGGAAAAATCACTCTACCGTCACGCTTTTGGCGAGATTTCTGGGTTTATCCACGTCCAGGCCTTTTGCCACGGATACATAATAGCCCATCAGCTGCAGCGGTATCACCGCCAGGGAGGTGGCAAAATGAGGATCTGTCCTGGGGATATATGTGACGAAATCCGCCGTATCTTCCATATTATAATTGCCATAGGAGGTGAGTCCCATCAGATAGGCGCCGCGGCTCTTGCACTCCACCATGTTGCTGACGGTTTTTTCATACAGCTCCGGCTGAGTGGCCACTCCGATCACCAGTGTGCCGTCCTCAATGAGGGAAATGGTTCCGTGTTTCAGTTCTCCGGCAGCGTATGCCTCGGAATGAATGTAGCTGATTTCCTTCATTTTCAGGCTGCCTTCCATGCTGATGGCATAGTCCAGCCCTCTTCCGATGAAGAACACATCCCGGGCATTCACCTGTTTGGCGGCGAACCACTGGAGCCGTTCTTTATCTTCGATGATCCGGCGAATCTTATCCGGCAGGGTCTTCATTTCCTGAATATAGCCCGTATAGGCTTCCTGATCAATGGTCTGGCGGATCAGAGCGAACTGGACAGCCAGCACATAAATGGCAATCAGCTGGGTGCTGTAGGCTTTGGTAGTGGCCACGGAAATCTCCGGTCCGGCCAGGGTATAAAATACATTGTCCGCCTCCCGGGCAATGGAGGATCCCACCACGTTGACGATTCCCAGGGTCCGGACACCTTTTTCTTTCGCCTCCCGAAGCGCCGCCAGACTGTCGGCGGTTTCTCCGGACTGGCTGATGATAATAGCGAGGCTGCCCTCTGCTTCCAGAAGCGGTTTCCGATAACGGAATTCGGACGCCAGTTCCACACGCACCGGAATTCGGGTCAGATCCTCAAAAATGTACTGGGCCGCCATGCCCACATGATAGGCGGAGCCGCAGGCAACAATATAAATCTGACGAAGTTTCTGAATTTCCTCTTCTTCAAGGCCCAGATCCGTAAGATCAAAGGCATCGCCCTTCAGCACGGAATTCAGGGTATCCTCCACGGCTTTGGGCTGCTCGTGGATTTCCTTCATCATGAAATGCTCAAAACCGCCTTTTTCAGCCGCCTCTGCATCCCATTCAATGGTCTTCAGTTCCTTGGAAATTTCTTCACCGTTCAGGTTGTAGAAGGTGATCTCCCCTTTGCGCACCCGGGCCATTTCCATGTTTCCGATGTAATAGACATTGCGGGTGTATTTCAGGATCGCCGGCACATCGGAAGCCAGATAGGATTCCCCGTCCGCCACGCCCAGAATCATGGGGCTGTCTTTTCTGGCGGCGTAAATTTCCTCCGGATAGTCCTTAAACATCACCGCCAGGGCATAAGAACCGCGGATGCGGACCATGGAATGGTTGATGGCATCCACCGGAGTGCCCTCATATTTCTTGTAATAATAGTCAATGAGTTTTACAGCCACTTCCGTGTCTGTCTCAGAGTAAAAGGTATAGCCCTTTCTCAGCAGCTTATCCTTCAGCTCCTGATAATTTTCAATAATGCCGTTGTGAACGGCGATGACATTTCCATCGTCGCTGACATGGGGATGGGCATTGCTCTCGGAGGGTTCTCCATGGGTTGCCCAACGGGTATGGCCAATGCCACAGGTGCCGCCAACTGCCATCCCTCCATTGGTTTTTTCCGACAGAACCTTCAGTCTGCCCTTCGCTTTGATAATCTCAGCAGCCTTCTCCCCGTCCCGCACCGCGAGACCGGCAGAATCATACCCTCGGTACTCCAGTTTGGAAAGACCATCCAGAAGAATGGGGGCCGCCTGATGTGTGCCTGTAAAGCCAACGATTCCACACATAGTTTTGTCTCCTTTTCTGTCTGTGACGGCTTGGAATGGGGAAATAGGGAAATGCTTTTCGGAGTTTTCCGAAATTCGAAGCAGTCACAGTCCATCTGATATTTGTCTTTCACACGGACTTGAATTCCAGCAGCGCGGACTCCCCGCAGCGGCGGAATCCGCGCCAAGGCAGTTTCCATTTTATCATGGGTGGGGGAAAATGGCAAGGAAGTGTTTTGGGCAGGGTGTTTCGTGTTGGTTATGTAAAAAGGTCCGATTCAGGCATCGCCGCCGTTGAATCAGACCTTTCATCCATTTTTTAGTTATCCGTCAGGCCAAGAAGCCAGTCCCTGGCATTGATCCGCCGTATCCCATCGTACTGCG
>ERZ1643246.4994-NODE-4994-length-10039-cov-4.997997_pt1 | contig 10039 bp, 10 predicted proteins | sample MGYA00579265_ERZ1643246 | MGnify/ENA primary metagenome ERZ1643246 (study PRJEB29033, sample SAMEA4952261) | chicken gut metagenome | biome: Broiler Chicken; feature: Gastrointestinal Tract; material: Caecum | place: Ireland | collected 2018 | study: Broiler...
GCCGACCGCGTCACCCTGGCCTTCCTGGTGGACGCCTACGACGAGGAGGTGGTGGGCCAGGACAAGAAGGGCAACGACGACGTGCGCACCGTGCTGCGCCTCCACCCGGCCCTGGCCCCCTTCAAGTGCGCCGTGCTGCCCCTGAGCAAGAAGGAGGTTCTCTCCGGCCCCGCCCAGCAGCTGCGGGACGAGCTGGCGAAGGACTTCATGGTGGACTACGACGACGCCGGCTCCATCGGCAAGCGCTACCGCCGCCAGGACGAGATCGGCACCCCCTTCTGCATCACCCTGGACTTCCAGACCGTGGGCGACGACACCACTCCCGCCGATCACTGCGTCACCGTCCGGGAGCGGGATTCCATGGAGCAGGTCAGAATCCCCATGTCCGAAGTGAAGAATTATATCGCCGAGCGCATCAAGTTCTGATCGCTCCGAAAAATATCCCCGCAGAACGTTGGTTCTGCGGGGATATTTTTTTATCATACGGTCATATAGATATAGAGAGGTCGTGTTTTGTGTAATAGTGATAAAAAATTGAACTTGACTTTATCAATTTTTACATTATTGACATACCATTCTCTCGGTGTTAATATAACTTACGCAAAGATAAAATATTTACAAACCAGACAGTCAAAAATCTATTTTATGGAGGAGTGTTGTCACATGGAACGCAATTTTCAGCATGCAGAGCCCTTCCGCATTAAGGTTGTGGAGCCCATCAAAAAGACTACCCGCGCCTACCGCACCGAGGCCCTGAAGGAGGCCCAGTACAACGCTTTCCGCCTGAAGGCAGAGGACGTGTATGTGGACTGCCTCACCGACTCCGGCACCACCGCCATGAGCACCGAGCAGTGGTCCGCCATGATGCTGGGTGACGAGAGCTACGCCGGCTGCAAGAGCTTCTACAAGCTGGAGGCCTCCGCCCAGGAGGTGTTCGGCATGCCCTATGTGCAGCCCACCCACCAGGGCCGCGGCGCCGACTTCATCATGGCCCAGTACTACGCCAAGCCCGGCAAGTACGCCGTAGGCAACATGCATTTCGATACCTTCCACGGCAACGCCGAGATCCTGGGCGCCATCCCCGTGGACTGTGTCATCGACGCCGGCCTGGATGCCGCCAGCCCCGCCGAGGACTTCAAGGGCAACATTGATCTGAACAAGGTGCAGAAGATCCTGGACGAGCACGGCCCCGACTCCATCTCCGTGATCATTATCACCGTCACCTGCAACAACAACGGCGGCCAGCCCGTGTCCATGGCCAACATCAAAGCCGTCAGCGAGTTCGCCCAGGCCCACAACATCCCCGTGGTCATCGACTCTGCCCGCCTGGCTGAGAACGCCTGGTTCATCAAGACCCGTGAGCCCGGCTACGCCGACAAGGACATCCGCGAGATCACCCGGGAGATGTTCTCCTACTGTGAGACCGCCACCATGAGCTCCAAGAAGGACGGTCTGGTAAACATCGGCGGCCTGATCGTCACCCGCAACCACGACTTCTACCTCTACTCCAACGTGCAGGCCATCGTGCACGAGGGCTTCATCACCTACGGCGGCCAGTCCGGCCGTGACATGGAGGCTCTGGCCGTGGGCCTGCTGGAGGCCACCACTGACGACTACCTGGAGTACCGCATCAACCAGGTCAAGTACCTTGGCGATCGTCTGAAGGAGAAGGGCATCCCCTGCGTGGAGCCCAGCGGCGGCCACGGCATCTATGTGGACGCCCGCCGCTTCTTCCCCCACATCCCCCAGCCCGAGTTCCCCGCCCAGCGCCTGGTGGTGGCCCTCTATCAGGAGGCCGGCATCCGCGCCGTGGAGATGGGCGGCTGCGCCTTCGGCGGCAAGGATCCCGTCACCGGAGAGCCCACCTGGCCCGCTCTGGAGCTTATGCGCATCTCCGTCTCCCGCCGCGTCTACACCAACAACCACCTGGACTGCATCGTGGATGCCCTGGAGTACATCTACAGCAAGCGGGATGAGTACCGCGGCATGAAGCTGATCTATGAGGGCCCGATTACCGCCCTGCGTCACTTCACCGCCGGCTTTGAGCTGCTGTAAAACCTTAAAATACATACAGACCCAAGACGCATTTACCGGATACCGCCCACATATCTGTACAAAGGGAGACCCCCTTCAGCCGGAACAAAGTCAAGTCCGCTTTGTTTGGAGGGGCAGGTGTATAAATACCTGCCCCTCGAACGGCTCAGCGCAAAAAGGCCGTGGAAAAGCTGCCACTTCTCCACGGCGGAATGGGCAGAAAATCGCCCTCTCCAGAGCAACGATCTTCCGCATATGTATTATATGCCCATTCTGGCTTCTCTGTCAAGGAAGCTGCGCAGGGTGGCGGTCCACCAACCGCCGGCAACAGCTTGGATCTTGTTCCCATAATGATCGGTCTCCTCAATCCTGATACACCTGACACTGTAAAGAGGATAGGAGGGACAACTCATGGGAGAACCCAGCAACAGCCTGCAGAATCAACAGCAACGTGAACAGTTCGGCAGCCGTATTTCGTTCGTTCTGGCCTCCATGGGCGGCGCCATCGGCCTGGGGAACATCTGGAAGTTCCCCTATCTGGTGGGCCGCCACGGCGGCGCGGCCTTCATCGTGGTCTATCTAATCGCCCTGTTACTGGTCTCCGGCCCGGTCCTGATGACGGAGTACGCCATCGGGCGTAAAACCGGCGCCAGCTATACCACGGCCCTGAAAAAGCTACTTCCGGGGAAAAAGTGGTATCTGCTTGGTATTATCGGCGTCATTTCTCTGGTGCTGACCCTGTCCTTCTACTGCGGCATCGCGGGCTGGACGGTGGCCTATCTCTTCAAATCCATTACCGGCGCTTATAACGGCATGTCTGGCGACGAGATCACCACCATGTTCGGCAACTTCACCGCAAACCCCTTCCAGATGATCCTGTGGCTGGCGGTCATGTTGCTCATCACCACCTTCATCGTCCTGCGGGGCGTCAAAGGCGGTATTGAGAAGGTGTGCAACGTCCTGCTTCCCATCATGTTCGTCATGATTATCTTCCTGGCCATCCGCTCCATCCTCCTGCCCGGCGCGGAAAAGGGCCTGGAGTTCTACCTGATCCCCGACTTCTCCAGTCTGAATGCAGAAGCGGTCATGGCTGCTATCGGCCAGGGCTTCTTCTCCCTGGGTGTGGGCTGCGGCAATCTGGTCATCTACGGCTCCTATTTGGACCGGAAAAAGACCATCGGCAGCAGCACCCTGATGGTCGGCATCGGCGACACAAGCGCCGCCGTCCTGTTCGGCCTGATCATCTTCCCCGCCGCGTTTGCGTTCAATATCGAGGCCGGCATGGGCCCCCCGCTGGTGTTCATCACCCTGCCCACCATCTTCGCGCAGATGAACCTTGGCATGGTGTTCGCCACCGTCTTCTTCATCATGCTGTTCTTCGCCTGCCTCACCTCCACCATCTGCATTATGGAGGCAATCGTAGGCTACTTCGTAGACGAACTCAAGATGAACCGGAAAATTTCCACTTGGATTATTGCAGGTGTGGTATTTGTTATCGGAACCTTCCTGATGATGTCCTTTGGTCCCCTCTCCCATATTTCGATCTTTGGGAGCAACATCTTCGACTTTGTCAACGACACCTTGGTATCCGCCATTCTGCTGCCCCTGGGCGCTCTGCTCATGGTCATCCTGGTGGGCTGGATCCTCAAGCCCAAGACCCTTCTGGAGGAGATCAACATCGGCGACGGCATCAAATTTAACCGTTATTACTCCATTACCATTAAATTCATCGCACCCATCGCTCTGGTCTTTATGTTCCTTCAGCTTGTCGGCATCATAAAATTCTGATTGCTGCGCCCGGCCGGAGAAAACCGGCCGGGCGTTGTCTCTCCTTTTCTCTGGACAATCTGCTCCATTTCGAGTAAACTATATAAGAGGTGAGGTCGCAATGGAGCGGAAAGAACATTTGGAGTCTGTTCTCCCCCTGATGCGCTTTTTTTCTGAGATGCTGGGGCCTGATGCTGAGATCATTCTGTACGATGTGGAGGACCGGCTGGTCTATCAGGTGCTCAACCCCATGGACGATGAGATGGTACCCGGCAGTGAGATGCGCTCTCTGGAACGGAAGTTTCTGGAGTCCCATGTCTACGAGAAGGAGGAGTTCATCGTCAACTACCGGGCCCTGTCCCGCAGCAAGCACAAGCTGAAATCCGCCACCTTTTTCCTGAAGAACAACCCGCAGCAGAAGCTGAGGGGCATGATCACCATCAACGTCAATGTGGAGCGTCTGGTGGAGATGCGCGACATGCTGAATACCATGATCTCCGGCAGCCACCCCCACGACGCCAAGCCGAGGGATTCCTTTTTCAACAGCTTTGAGGTGTCAGTGGAGGGTCTGGTCACCAACGCCATCCGGGAGGAGCTGGACCGCTACGGCGTGGAGCCCACCCGCCTGCGCTACCAGGAGAAGATGGAGGTGGTGCGCTCTCTGGACGAGAAGGGCATCTTTTTGGTCAAGGGAGCCATCACAGAGCTGGCCGCCGCCCTTAAGACCACAGAGGTTACGATCTATCGCTACATCAACAAGCTTCAGCAGTAAGCTAAACAGCGCCGCCCTCATGCAGAGGGCGGCGCTGTCGGTTCAGTCGGGCCTTTTACCCAGCTTGTGCTTGGTGCCGTCGGGCTCCACGATGTAGGTGTTCTCCAGCTGGGCGATGAGGTTGTCCCGGTAGGCGGCGATGTACTCCTGGCGGAGCAGATCCCGCTCCACCATCTCCGCCGGGGTCAGGCCCTCCTCGCTCTTGGCCTTCCTGGCCAGCTCGTTGATGCGGTCGATCTTTGCCTGTTCCATTACACATATCGCTCCAATTCTATCATGATGCGCCCCTTTTTGGAGGGGCCGCCCACGGTCTTGACGGCGCACTTGCCCAGGCCGCGGCAGCTGAGCACGTCCCCCTCCGCCACGGGGCGGTCGGGCTTGGTGCACTCCCGGTGGTTGAGCTGGAATTTCCCCGAGGAGATCAGCTCCGCCGCCCTCCCCCGGGACAGGGAGAAGCCTGAGGCGGCCACCGCGTCCAGCCGCAGGGAGCTGACGGTGTCCCGGATGACCTTCACCTTCACCTCCGGGGGCTCCAGCCTGTCCAGGGGCAGGGGGGCGGCCTTGAGTTTTGCACGGCCCGCCTGCTCCAGGTGGAGAAGCAGGAAGCCGGTGATCTCCTCCAGCGCCAGGATGTCGCACACGCCGTCCCCCACCAGCAGGTCGCCCACCTTCTCCCGATCCAGGCCCAGGCCCAGGATGGCGCCCAGGAAGTCCCGGTGGCTCAGGCTGACCCCGCTCCAGGTGCAGCGGATGGCCCGCACGGGGCAGCTGTCCGGGTCGGCAGCCCAGTCCGCCCCCTCCAGCCAGTCGGGGAGGAAGGCGCACACCGTGCGCTCGGCCCCCTCGTACCCGCCGTAGAACAGGTGGGCCGGGTGGCCGGAGGCGCTCAGCAGGTTTTCCACACTCGCCCGCTCCTGTGGGGACAAAAAGCCGGTGCAGGCCGGGATATTGCGGGTGCGGGCCAGCTCCAGCCTGTCCAGCGTCCGGGCCAGCAGCAGGCGCTCCTCACTGTCCCGGGAGAGCTTGTTGAGCAGTTCGGTTTTGTTCACGGTCGATCTCCTCTCTGGCAAAGGGCGCGGCGGGCGCACACGCAGGTGCGCCCCTACAGAAGAACGATTTCAGATTTCCCTGTAGGGGCCGGCCTATGTGCCGGCCCGCGATCTCCGGAAATCCCCGGCCTTCTGTGGAAAAAGGGCGCCCGGCCGGGCGCCCTTTTCGTACTGCTTATCGGTGCTCCCCGCGGCTGTAGGCCACCACGGTACGGCGGTTGGGCTCGGTGCCGATGGAGTAGGTGGTCACGTCCGGGGTCTCCTGGAGGGCGGTGTGGATCACGTGCCGCTCATAGGCGTTCATGGGCTCCAGGGTCACGTTGCGGCGGTACTTCACCGCCTTGGCGGCGGTCTTTTTTGCCAGGCGCACCAGGGACTCCTCCCGCTTGGCGCGGTAGCCCTCGGCGTCCACGTGGATGCGCACCCGCTTGGACTGGCCGTGGTTGACCGCGTAGCCGGTGAGCTGCTGGATGGCGTCCAGGGTCTCGCCCCGGCGGCCGATCAGGCTGCCCAGCTCCTGGCCCACCAGCTCCACCTGGTAGGTGCCGTTCTCGTCCACCCTCACCACCGGGCGGGCGTCGGCGCCCATGTGCTCCAGCAGGCCGGTGAGGAAGGCGTCGATCTTGGCGGCCTTCTCATCGTCCGCGGCCGGGGCCGCGGCGGCGGGCTCGGCGGGGCGCTCCGGGGCAGGCTTCTTCTCCGGCGCAGGCTTCTTCTCCGGCGCGGGGCGGCGCTCCGCCTGGGGGGCGGGCCGGGGCTCCTCCCGCACCGGCTCCGGCGCGGGGGCCTCCTCCGGCTCGTCGGGGGCCTCATAGGTCACCTTTACCTTGGCCGGGCAGCTGCCGATGCCCAGGAAGCCGGACTTGGCCCGCTCCAGCACCTCCACCGACACGTCGTCCCTGTCCAGGCCCAGCTTCTGGAGGGCGGCCTCAATGGCGGCGTCCTCCGTCTTGCCGGTGCTCTCGATCCATTTCAGCATAAATGGCATCTCTCCTTATGAAAGCGGCCAGCCGTCACTTGCCGGACTCGCCGTCGGTTTTGGTGTCGTCGCCGCCCTCCGCCGGCGTGCTCTCCTCCGCCTGGGGGGCGGGGGCCTCGCCGGGCTGGGCGTCGGGCTGGCTGTCCGTCTCGGGGGCGGGGATCTCGCCGGTGAGGATGGTCTCCTCAATGGCCTCGTCGGTGCGGAGCTCCCGCAGCTCCTCCTCCACCTCGCGGGCCTCCCGCTTCAGCTCCCGGGAGTCGGCCCGGGGCGGGAAGATGGGCTCCTCGCCGGGGTAGGGGGTGGGGCCGTCCTCGCTGTAGCGGTAGGGGTCGTAGGCCCGGCCGCGGGCGTACTGGCGCATGCCCACCCGGCTGTTCTCCTTGACGGAGCCGGGGATCTTGTCGTCGTCCTCGTCCTTCTTCTCGGCCTTTTTCTTCTTGCCCTTGTTGAGCTTGGCCTCCTCGATGCGGCGGGCGCGCTCCTCGGCCTTGCGGCGGCGCTCCTCCTTCTCCTCTTCCTTCTCCAGGCGCTCGCGCTCGGCCTGGGCGGCGGCGGCCTTCTCATAGTCCTTCTTCAGCAGCCGGCCGCAGATGAACTCCTGCAGCATGGACAGCAGGTTGTTGGCAATCCAGTACACGCACAGGGCGGCGGGCATGGTGAAGCCGATCCACAGGGAGATGAGGGGGGAGACGATCATCATGCTCTTCATGCTGGCGTTGTTGGCCGCCTGCTGGGCCTGCTTGTTGACGGCGTTGGTCTTCATGGAGATGAGGGAGAAGATCACGCTGGAGCCGGCGGAGATGACGGGCAGGAGGAACAGGCCGAAGCCCCCCTCCATCGTCCAGAACTGGAGCTTGGGGATCTGGGACAGGTCGATGAGGCCCAGGAAATCAAAGTTGATGGAGAAGATGTTCTGCCCGGCCGCGCCGGCGGCGGTGGCGGCGGACTGCACGGCGGACAGGTTGTCCGGCGTGATCAGGGAGGACAGGTACAGCTGGTTGTAGGCGGTGTTGGCAAAGGTGTCCGCCGCCTCGCGGATCCAGCCGTTGTCCACGGCCACACTGCCCCAGTTGACGGTCTGGGCGATGGCGTTGAGGGCGTTGGCGTCGTTGATGCCCATCATGTAGTGGATGGGCTCCCGGATGATGGGGTAGAGCACCATCAGGATGATCAGGGGAATGAAAGACCACAGGCAGCCGCCCATGGGGTTGACCTTCTCCTTCTCGTAGAGCTTCTGCACCTCCAGATTGTACCGCTCCCGGTTGTTGCCGTACTGCTTCTGCAGCTTCTGCATCTGTCCGGAGAGCATGTTCATCTGGATCATGCTGCGCTTGCCCTTGAGAGAGAGGGGGAACAGCACCACCTTGACCACCACGGCGAAAAGGATCAGGGCCAGGCCGTAGCTGTTGAACCAGCTGTTAAACCACTCCAGCAGCCAGACAAAAGGGGATAGGATAATATCCATTTGCGCGCCTCCAAGTTACTTTACTACTTCTTGGTTCCTCACGGAACCGGGTCGTACTCGATGGATTTCTGCCGGTGAAACGGGTGGCATTTCAGCAGGCGGCGCAGGGCCAGAAGCCCCCCCTTCCACGCGCCGTATTTCTCCACCGCCTCCAGGGCGTAGGCCGAGCAGGTGGGGATAAAGCGGCAGCAGGGGGGACGGGCCGGGGAGATGTATTTGCGGTAGCCCCTGATGAGGGCCAGAAGCAGGCGCTTCACTTACGCTCCCTCTTTTCGCAGCAGGCCCAGCCTGTCCGCCAGAGAGAGCAGGCTGCGCTCGATCTCCCGGTAGCGGCTGTGCCCCGCCTTCACCCGGGCCACCACCACCAGGTCGTAGCCGGGGAGGAACTGGTGCTCGTGGAGGCGGTAGGCCTCCCTGATGCGGCGGCGGGTGCGGTTGCGCACCACCGCCTTGCCCAGCTTCACCCCCACGGTGAGGCCCAGACGGCTGTAGCCCAGGTTGTTCTTCCGGCAGTACAGGGCCAGGCACGGGTTCACCGCGCTCTTGCCCCTGCCGTACAGGCGGCGGAACACGTGATTGAGTTTCAGCGAAACCGTGTGCTCCACGTCTCCCGCCCCCTTTTTCTGCGTATGCTTCGCAGGGGCGGTGGGAAAAGCTCCCCCGCCCCTCTGAAATGCCCTATTCCGTTTCTCTGACCATCAGTGGGTCAGACGGGCGCGGCCCTTCGCGCGGCGGCGAGCCAGAACCTTGCGGCCGTTGGCGGTGCGCATCCGCTTGCGGAACCCGTGCTCCTTGGAGCGCTGGCGCTTCTTGGGCTGATAGGTACGAACCATTTCGGTACACCTCCTGTCCTGTAATCCGGCGGCAGAGCCGCCCACCACAACAGCCTTGCGGCTGCGGTCGTCAAAGAAAACTGCTTTACACCATGGATGCCCATACGATGCAGATGATATTATAGCCTATTCCAAAATGCCCTGTCAACTCCCTTTTTGCAATCTTTTTTCCCGTTTGGGCCGGCCTTCCCCGGGGAATACCAGATCTTGTGGACAGGTCAGGCAGGCCCGCCCCGCGCGGGGGCCCCGCCAGACGGGCGACCACAGGCCGCCCCTACGGACGGCGCGCCGAGTCGTCGCGCCCCACGGATAGCGGCGGCTGGGCGGGCATCCGGGAACCCCTCATCCGCCCCGGTGTGCGCACTGGGGAAGGCAGGCGGCGCGTCAGGGATGCCGCGCCCCACAATATCCCCAGCCAAAAAGAGTTTCTTTTTTATAATAGTATCTGTTGCGCGGAGGCGGAATTTTTGGTATAATAAAGTGCTGTGATATTTTTCAAAAGAGGTGGTCTTTTCGTGAATTTCCCGGCCGACATCTGGGCCAAGGTGCTCTCTCTGATGGAGACGGAGGGGGACATGACCGCCACCACCATCAACACCTGGTTTGACGACGCCGTGCCGGTGGCTCTGGAGGCCAACCGGTTTATTCTCCACACCCCCACCAACTTCAAGCGGGACATCATCGTGTCCCGCTACCTGCCCGCCATCCAGAAGGCGCTGCACGAGCTGTTCTCCGCCGACTTTGAGGTGGTGGTGCTGGGGGAGGGGGAGCTGGAGGACTTCGGCGAGAAGAAGACCGACGAGCTGTTCCTCCCCGGCACGGAGGAGTACACCTTTGAGCGGTTCGTGGTGGGCTCGTCCAACAAGTTCGCCCACGCGGCGGCCCTGGCGGTGGCGGAGCATCCGGCCCAGACCTACAACCCCCTGTTCATCTACGGGGAGTCCGGCCTGGGCAAGACCCACCTGCTCTACGCCATCGCCCACAAGATCCACCAGTCCCATCCCGACTTCCGCATCGTGTATATCAAGGGAGATTCCTTCACCAACGAGCTGATCCAGGCCATCCGGGAGGGGCGCAACCCCGAGTTCCGGGAGAAATACCGCTACGCCGACGTGTTCCTCATGGACGACGTGCAGT
>ERZ1643246.4997-NODE-4997-length-10037-cov-3.454418_pt1 | contig 10037 bp, 9 predicted proteins | sample MGYA00579265_ERZ1643246 | MGnify/ENA primary metagenome ERZ1643246 (study PRJEB29033, sample SAMEA4952261) | chicken gut metagenome | biome: Broiler Chicken; feature: Gastrointestinal Tract; material: Caecum | place: Ireland | collected 2018 | study: Broiler...
AACAAGCGCTATTCTCTCACGCTGGCTTCCATCAGGAGAAAACCTTACAAGATATCCCATTGAATCCAAAAGATATAAATTTTCCTTATAGTAATACACTGCACTGTTTAAATAAAACGTTGCAATATTATTACCTTTTGAATATTCCCTTCCAACATACGCATTACACCCGTCATCTGCGTGATTACAATCCGCTTTTCCACACACGGGATAACTCTCCTGTGTCTCTTCATCAAAGAATAAGAGAAACGACGCGGTATTCCAATCCCCTATATAGTAATAACCTCCCTCAGCTTTTGCAAATGTATGAACATATGTACCCCAGTACGGCTGCGTATCCTCGTCGCTAACACCTATATCGTTCACTTCAAGCATATCCATGTCATTTTGAATAACTGACTTTTGAAACTCTTTTTTGCCGCAGCCTGAAAAACTGACCGCCATACATACAATAAAAACTATAAAAAACCACCTTTTCATGAGCCACTCCCCCTTTTATAACCTTCAAGATTACTTATTAAATAATCTATTACACTCATGTCAGTCTGTACAACAAATATTCGGAAAAAACTATCCCTGCACGTACAGAAGTAAAATCATACTCAATATAATAATATGCCTCTTCCGACATGCCGCCTTCATACTCCGCCTTTACGCCAATAAACGTTCCGTCAAAGGCGTCCTTAATACACTTTTCCGCTTCCTCATCTGTCATCTCATATTCATTACCATACAGTTCAAGAAACGTGCAAAGATAAAGCTCTCCGTCATAATCTGCATCAACCGTACAGCTTGAACCCAGACTATATTCTTCAACAGGGTTTGTAACCGCTCCTTGTTGATATTGTTTTACAAACGAGCCCGGACGGTTATACACCGTATACGTCACACTCTCAAGTCCTTCTCTTTCTATATCCTCGGGAAGACTCCATGCCTTGTGGTATATATAACGTGTAAAAGGCTCTCCCTCATAAGTATCGTTTGGATCTTTGCTAGGATACGATGCTGAATAACACGTATAATTGGATGCACATTCCTGAACAAATGTTTTGCCCGTTAAATACTTATCAAGCAGCGGATATGTAATCTCATATCCCAGATATTTTTCTTTTCTGTAATTCAATCCGTTTTCTCTGTACTCTTCCACATTATATGGCCTTTCAACTGTACCAGGCTCGTAATACACCTTTTCTTTTTCTTTTCCGCAACCGGCCAAAACTGACGTACACGTAATTATTACGGCAATTATTAACGCCGTTCCTTTCTTTATTGCCATAACACACCCTCCCCTCTGATTTTTAAGAAATATGCCGGTATATTTATACCGGCACTTTCTCTTTAAAAACATACAATATTGCTGCTGTTAATAATCTTAATTTCCTGTACTAACAATCTGCGAATGTGAATATCCCTCGCTTGTATAGAAATAATAGTCAGCTTCTACGTAATCAACACCGAGCTGAAGACTGGCACTGTCACTTATGTAGTATGCATTTTCATCATAAGCATGCAGATATGTGACAGCATAAGGATTTGTCGCCTTGCCATTAAGGCGCATCTCCTCAACCGAAATATTAGAGTCTGCCGAAGCATACGCATCCAGATAATCTATCTCGACTTTCATCAATACATAATATGGCGATTCATCCCAATCAGATGTAGCCACACTTTTAGCCAAAACGCTTACAGTTCCAGAAAGACATATCGCAGCAGTGAGAACTGCTGCTGCAGCAATCTTAAAATAGTTTCTTCTCATTTTTGTTTTTCACCCCCTATTCTTTTGTTATTTACAATGCACGTGCAATCGCTATTACTTACAATTTGATATTATCATATTAAAACTTTACTTTCAACCAAAACTCTATGAACGCATGTTATAACTCCGTGAACGCATAACTCAATCCTGTAAACGTATGCCCAGACACAGTCCAATAGCAAAATATTCAGCTTCTATTATAAAGTTCAGTGGCATAAAATTTTACATATTTAATTTTGCGGGAGTTTGATATGTGCACGGCGATAAATCTTACAGCCGCCAACGGCGATATACTTATGGGAAGAACAATGGATTTTTCTTATGCACTTGAGCCTGAACTCTATGTCGTCCCGGCAGGCTATAAATACAATTCTTCTCTAAAACATCAGTGCTTTAAAACACAGTTTTCTTTTATAGGATCAGGTCAAAATCTTTCCCCTATAACCTTCGCAGACGGTGTAAATGAAGCCGGATTATGCGCTGCAGCCCTGTATTTTCCCGGATACGCCGTTTATGATCAGTCAGAAAAAAACACTTCCACCGAATGTGTGGCAGCCGCCTCAGAACTTGTCTCATTTCTTCTGGGAATGTGCGCAAGCGTAGAGCACGCGCTCTCAATACTTTCCGAATTAAAAATCGTCGGTATTCCCGACTCAATTACAAACTCTGCCGCTCCGCTGCACTGGCTGCTTGCAGACTTCTCCGGCAGATGTGTTGCGATAGAAAAAACCTGTGACGGTTTAAATTATTATGAAAACAATATCGGCGTCTTGTCAAACAGCCCTGATTTTAAATGGCACATGACTAATCTTCGCAACTATATAAATATTGTTCCTGCACAGCAGAAACATACCAAATGGAATGATGTTTGTCTTTCACCCTTCGGACAGGGCGCGGGAACGCTCGGTCTTCCCGGTGATTTTTCTCCAACAGGTCGCTTTGTGCGCGCCGCATGGCTTAAAAGTCATATAACGACGCCTACCGACGGCTGGGACGCAGTAATCGCGGGATTTCACGTTTTGGATAATGTGAGTATTCCTATGGGCTGCGTAGTAACAGACAGGGGAAGTACAGACTACACACAGTACACAATATTTTATAATCTGACCTCACGTGAAGTCTTTTTCAAAACATATGACAACAGTCAGATTACTGCCGCCAGACTGCTCCCGGGCTCCTGCGCAGGCGACGGTAATATTCAATCGCTCGGAGGTCTTAACACTCCTGCAAGTTTTATATACAGAAGCTGCGGCAAAGAGTGGAATACCTGAAATATATTTTTATTACTCGTAATTATAATTGCTGTTCAAATACGAAAAAACATAATTTTTCAGGGTGTACATTTTATCTATTGTGATTTCATCCTCTGCAAAAACCGGGAGCCGCGCAAACGCGCGGTCCCCGGTCTCAACTTACATTTAATTAAAGCTTTGCCGGCTGGCCTATTGTCCAGTTCCGGCTCTCACTCTGCAATTTTACCATTCTCGAATAAATACCGTTCTTTTTCATCAAATCATCCGGCTTACCCTGCTCAGCCACAACTCCGTCTGCAAGAACTACAATCTTATCAGCCCCTGCCACAGTGCGCATACGATGCGCAATCACAAGCACGGTCTTATCCTTAATCAGTCTTGACAGCGCCGACTGAATTGCTGTCTCATTTTCAACATCAAGACTTGCGGTCGCCTCGTCGAGAAGAATAATCGGCGCGTTTTTCAGAAACGCCCGAGCGATAGAAATGCGCTGTCTCTCTCCTCCCGAAAGCTCGCAGCCGTTTTCGCCGATGTTGCTGTTCCATTTTTCAGGAAGCTTCTCGGCAAACTCATCACAGTTTGCAAGCCTCGCTGCCGCAAGCACCTCCTCATCTGTGGCATCCTTTTTGCCTATTCGTATATTTTCCATAATAGTATTGTCAAACAGCGTAACGTCCTGAAAGACAATAGAGTAAAGCGACATAAGCGTTTCAGGGTCAACCTTAGAAATATCCATACCGCCGACAGTAATTTTTCCTCTGTTAATATCCCAAAACCTGGCTGCGAGGCGGGAAATTGTAGTCTTTCCTCCTCCCGAAGGTCCGACCAGAGCTGTCACCTCACCCTGCTTTGCAGTAAATGATACATCCCTGAGAACAGTTTCGTTCTTATTATAAGAAAAACCCACATGGTCAAACACAATATCGCAGCCCTTGTTTGAAAGTCTCTCCGCTCCCTCCTGGACAGGGTGTTCAAGAATTTCATTCATTCTTGCAATGTTAGTCCGTGTCGAAATAATAGCGGCAAGATTTTGAAGCGCGCCCTGGAGAGGGTCATAGAGCCTTGAGGCGAGCAGCAGAAACATAAAAAATGTCAGAATGTCAAGACTTCCGTCAATCAGCAATACGGAGCCTGCAAGCGCAACCGTTGCAATTCCCAGCTTAAGTATCAGAGATGCCGATACTACAAACACGGCTGTTCCAAGCTCAGTGATAACAGCGCGCTTTTCCACCGCACGGATTTTTTTATTTAATCCCTCGAGATACGCCTCTTCGGCATTATTTGCCTTTAAATCCTGCACTGTCTCAATACACTCCTGAATACCGTCGGCACACGCCATTTTTGCGGCCATAGCCTTGCGGTTAAGCATTTCCTGAACTTTTGCCGACAAAATAACTACGCAGAACGATACCGGAATAACCCAGAACGCCGCAAGCGCCATTCTCCAGTCAAAAACAAACAGGCTTATTCCCACAATAAGCGTAGAGACCACGGCCCCGAAAAGCTCAGGAATAAAATGAGAAAAGCTCTGCTCCAAAAATGTACAGTCTGCCATAATTGTACTCGTAAGGTCTGCAAGGTCTTTTTTTCCGAAAAATGACAATGGCAGTTTTCTGAGACGCTCCGCAATGGAAATTCTTCTCTTTCCGCTCTCAATATATGTCGCGAAATATGTTGCGTTATATTGAAACCATGTCGTGACAAAAATAAGCGCAAGGCAAACAACACAGCCGGCAGCATAAAATACAGCCCGGTCTGCGCCTATGCCGCCGCTCATCAAATCGCCTACAAGAAAATACAAAAGGCTTACCGGAAATATAAATGAAAAATTCTGAAACGCGCAGGCAATACAGCCCTTTATCAAATCAACAGCACCCTGACGCGACAGAGCTAATTTTTTCTGCAATTTTTCTATCATACTTGAGCCTCCTTTTCCACCTTCCATTGAGAAGAGGTCTGATAATCCCTCCACATTTTAGAGAACAGTCCGTCAGACGCGCAAAGCTCCTTATGTTTTCCGCACTGTTCAATTTTTCCGTTGTTGATAACATAAATTTTATCCGCGTTTATTACCGTGGACAAACGGTGAGCAATCATAATAACCGTTCTTCCCTTTGCGAGCTCGGTAAACGCTGCCTGCACCCTGCTCTCATTGTCCGGGTCGGCAAATGCGGTGGCCTCGTCAAGAATAACAACAGGCGCATTTTTTAAAAGGGCTCTGGCAACGGCAATTCTCTGCTGCTCTCCGCCCGATAAATAAACTCCCTTTGTTCCTATTATCGTGTGTATTCCCTGCGGAAGTTTTTCGATAATATCCGTGCACTGCGCGGCATTGAGCGCCCTCATCACCTCGCTCTCGGAGGCATCGGGTTTTCCCATGCGCACATTATCAAGAATTGACGCCTTGATAAGCCTGCTGTTCTGAAATACAAAAGATATGGTATCCATAAGCTCATTTTTTGCAATATTTTTCACGTCAACACCGCCAATCTTAACGCTTCCGCTCTGCGGGTCAAAGAAACGGGAAATAAGATTTGCAAGCGTAGATTTTCCGCCGCCGCTTGGTCCTACGAACGCCACGGTCTGTCCGGGCTCAATCCTCATTGATATTGAGCGTATAACCTCATTTTTACCGTCATAGCTGAAATGCACGTCAGACAGCTCCACCGAGGCATCTTTTGGATGCTGTACTCTGTCTGTCTCCGGCAGAGGTTTTAAAGACAATACGCTGTCTATTCTCTCCAATGCGTCAGCTACAATCATGCCGTTTTCACTCATAAACATAATTTTTGTAAGCGTAAGAGATATAACCGGAGTGATAATAATATAGAAAATAAGATTGAGCAAAAATTCACTCGTCACACCGCTGCGTGTAAATATGAGCGCGCCTGCCACAAGAAGCGCAAACACTCCGTTAATGGCAGTAGTATAAAACATCATCGGAAGACGGAGTTCCTTTGTATACGCGATAACCCATTTTTCATAATTATCGATAGATGCCTTAAATTTTTTGAAAGAAAATACTGTCTGTCCGAAAGTCTTTACAACAGGTACGCCCCTGACATACTCTACCGCCTCATTCGACATCAAATCCAGCGCGTTCTGATACTCTTTCATTTTCTGTGCCATGCGCTTTCCCGTCATCGCCATCATAATGAGAAATCCCAGCGCGACAGGCACAAGGCTTAAAATTCCAAGCCTCCAGTCAAACACAAACAGCAGGAATAAAAGCCCGCACGGCGTAGCTATCGCGCCGGCTTTGTCGGGAAGCTGGTGAGCCAGATATGTCTCCGTCGCGGCGCTGGATTCGTTTACGATTTTCCTGAGCCTGCCGCTTCCGAAGCTCTCGGCAAGCCCCAGCGGAAGCCTTGTAATGTGCTGCATTGTATCTATTCGTATATTTGTGGCAATGCGAAAAGCCGCTATATGTGAACACATAAGTCCGGCTATATAAATAAGAACTGACACAACAGCAAACAGTACCGCCATCCAGCCATAGTGCGTGATATGTACGGCATTCCCAAAATCCGGGGCGACGCGGAGAACTTCGTCGAGAATACGCCAGATATACCAAAACGGTACAAGCGCAACCAGCGCGCTGACGGCAGAAAATACCCATGACAGATATGTAAGAATTTTATGCCTCCCGGCATAGCCGAGAAGCCTTGATAAGTTTGATTGCTTTTTCAAAGCATAACCTCCTCACAAATAAATTTTGACATATATTGATACAGGAAACGCTGCAGTCGTCTCCGAATATCCGTTGAAATAACACCGATTGAACTGTTTAATAAATCAATTAGATTATAATGTCTGAGATACTCAAGCCTAATTTAAGTTAGAATTAACTAACTCATATACAAAAATTATAGAGCATCACTGCCCCATAATTTTCATCCAGCCGGCGGTATAAAACTCCCTAAGCTCTTCCAGATAAATCTTCGCCTGCTCAACAGGCATCTCATGAATAATCAATTCAAAGAAAGCTCCGAACATTCCGGTCACAAGAATATGCTCAAGCTTCGGGTCAATCTCCTTCGACGGTCTGCCCAGACTTTCAAGCACCGCCTGATAATCATGTGTCGATTTTATCTCTATGTCTACCATTTCATCTATCATTCCCTCAAACCGCGTTCCCTGCGCACAGCATAAAAGCATCTTAAAATCTTCCAGATTATCATATGCGTACAACAGCATCTCAAGCATACATCCGCCCGAAATTTCACCCATATTTTCAGGCTGCTGTTCCGGCGGAAGTCCGGCAAAATCCGACTGCGCCTTGCGGTAACAATCCATTATAAACTGATAATGCCTGCCCACCAGCGCCTCAAAAAGCGCCTCCTTGCTCTCATAATAGCCATAGAATGCTCCGGTAGTGACACCGGCTTTCTTCGCAATATTCCTCAGCGACGCAGATTTAAATCCCTTATCAAGAAATTCCTCCCTCGCCGCCTGATGAATTAATTCAAGTGTTGTCTTTTCAGCCTTGCTCATTTAATTCTCCGTTTATAACAATGTTATATAACACTGTTATGAGTATACAGCTTTAATTTTTTGTTGTCAATAGACTTTAAAATTTCCGCTCCGGGCTGGTTCAGTTCCCGCCCTGAGCCTTACGGGGGCTTCGCAGTAAAACTAGCCACGGCGGACAACTGCCTTTACAGGACAGTTTTCGTAACAGTTTCCGCAGTGAAGGCAATGCTCCTGAATAATACGAAACGGTTTCGGATTTCCCTTTTCCACCGCGTTCTGCGGACATACACGGGCGCATTTTCCGCAGCCGATACAGGCGTCTGTAATCTCATAGCCCTTTTTTTCAGCATTAACGCCGCAGACCTCGTATGTCTCCCTGAATATCGGATTTACTCCGAGATTAAAATACTCTATGCTAAATCCCCTGATACAGAAGACAATTCCGATTTTCCTTGTATCTCCCGGATATACATTTTCCAGATACGGCTGTTCAGAGAAAATTGTGTTAATCCATTTCTCCTGTTCATCGTCCGGCACGGGTACTGCTCTTCCCGATAAACGTATGCTTTCCTTATACATAGTATACCCTGATATCTGCACCCTCCCGTCTCTGAGAAGCTGTTTACAAAATTCTTTTCCTCTTGCAGTAAAAAAATAGAGCGCATCTGCCTCAAAATGAATGGCGCTTATATTTCTTATCTGCGGCGCCCCGCTGCTGTCAACGGTGGCAAAATTCAGCACACCTACATATCCCAATTTTTTTAAACATGTCTCTGCATTCATATGTATACCTCACTCTATAATTCGGATTCTGCCTTTATTTACAGGCTTCTCTTTCGGGTAATCGCCCTCGTGGTAACCCAGCAGCACAAAGCATCGTGCCCTGTAATTATCAGGGATTTCCCATTTTTTCATTAATTGCTCTCCAAATTTATTGTCAAATGTCTCCTCAGCCCTTGCGACAATACAGGAGGCAATTCCGAGCTCTGTCGCCATAAGCACCATATTTTCCGCGCAGCAGAACGCATCGGGAATGCTGTACAGAAAATTTGCTGGAGCAAATATCGCGCAGACTGTGGGAGCTCCGTAAAATCCGCTCCTGATGCCGGGGTCGTCTATCAGACTGGGCTGTTCTTCCGACACGAAGCTTCCTGCCAGACGGCTTCTGTCCATGCAGGCGGCATTTATTTTTCCGAGCTGCTCCGAGAGTTCAATGCTGCGTATTGCTATTATTATACTTCTCTGTCCGCCTCCGGCATTAGGAGCATATGCTCCGGCGGTCATAACAGCCTCCAGCTCCTCCTGTGAAATCTGTTCTTTTTTGTATCTGCGTATCGAACGTCTCCTCTTAATCAGCTCTGCCAGCTGCATATCTATACCTCCTTCCAGCACTGAGGGTCTGGTGCGTACATATTGCCGTGATAACCCGCCGCAACAGCCGGACACCCCCGGCAAAACCGCAGCAGCTCACATTTGGAACATTTCTCAAACTTTTCATACACACGGTATTTATCCATTTCCTGTCCCGTAAATAAATCGTATAAATCATCTGTGAGCGCGTTTCCTACTTTGCTGTCCACAATACGTCTGCACGCATATACATCTCCGTCAGAAAGAATTGTAAGATGACAGTTGCCGCAGTTGCAGCCGTCATATACATACTCGTCGTCAGGGTAAGCTTTCGGGTCAAACAATCCCTTTTCATATTTAAAAAGTGTCCACAAATGGTCCTTCAGATTAAAGGTTGTTCCGCTGTCCTTATATTGTTCAAATTTTGCCCATGCCTGCTCCATCATCCAGTGATATTCCTCAGGCGAACAACAGGTCTCTTTGTCCTCCGCTGACGGACAATATCTCGCGAAAGCAAAAATATCGACTTTATTTTCTACAACTACATCAATGAGCTCCGGCAGTTCTTTATAATTCCACCTGGAAACCGTAAACATCACCGCCACGTCAATTCCCGCTTTTTTAAGATAAGGTATAACCTCCAATGTTTCATCGTAGGAGCCCGGTCTGCGGATTTTATCATGTGTTTCCCTGAGTCCGTCAAGCGAAAGCTGATACTTTCTGCAGCCGTAAGCCGCCAGTCTGCGGCAGACCTCCTCAGCCAAATGAAACGGATTTCCCATAAGCGCAAACGGTATTCCCGCTATTTTCAACAGCTTTGCGAGCGTCCAGAACTGCGGGTGCATAATCGGGTCTCCGCCCGTAATATACAGATACGGAAGTCTCTGTGCTTTCCTGCAAAATTCCTGACAGTTTTCAATAACCGTAATCATATCTTCAACCGCCATTTCCTTGAATTTTGCATGGCTCCCCAACGCGTATATATAACAATGCTTGCACCTTTGGTCACAGGCTTCTGTAATATGCCACTGAAACGCAAAATATTCCATAATATCCTCCATTCCGAAGCGGTTTATTGCAAAGGAACGCGAAGAAAAATCCGCGCATGAGATTTTTCTTCCGCTATAGAAACTGTTTGTGACGCTTCGGCACAAACAGCCAGCCATGTTTAGCATGGTTTGTCAGTTTTTGGATACCCGGACCAT
>ERZ1643246.5002-NODE-5002-length-10022-cov-43.483496_pt1 | contig 10022 bp, 10 predicted proteins | sample MGYA00579265_ERZ1643246 | MGnify/ENA primary metagenome ERZ1643246 (study PRJEB29033, sample SAMEA4952261) | chicken gut metagenome | biome: Broiler Chicken; feature: Gastrointestinal Tract; material: Caecum | place: Ireland | collected 2018 | study: Broiler...
CATACGAAAAAGTAACCGCCCCTCAGCCAAAGGATTGCGGTTACTTTTCGTAACTGATATATGAATTTGGATTAACCGCTTATCGGTAGTGCCTATTTCTATATTTATTCTAGCAAAGTACGGGGAAGATGTCAAATACGGCTTTTTTGTTGTATAAAATCTGGAGCGGGTTAGGAATTGATTGGGTCTTAAAGATTTGGTAATATATACATGATAGTTTCTAGAATTTTGATGTAGAAAAGATGGTTGATAAATGCAAGAAAAGGAACCACGCTTTCATGGCGAAGTAACCGCTAAAAGTCACAAAAATATGAGTAAGATTAAGGGGAGCAATACCAAAATTGAAATTGCTCTTCGAAAAGTTTTATGGAATAAAGGGTATCGTTATAGAAAAAATTATAAAGCATTGCCCGGGAGACCAGATATTGCATTGACAAAATATAAGATAGCTATATTTTGTGATAGTGAATTTTTTCATGGAAGGGATTGGGACATATTGAAACCGCGACTTGAAAAAGGGAAAAATCCAGATTATTGGGTTAAAAAAATTGAGCGGAACAAGCAGCGGGATATTGAGAAAGATCAAGCTTTACAGTATTTGGGATGGACAGTCATACATTTTTGGGGAAAAGATATTTTAAAAAATCCAGAAGAATGCGTGCGAGTGATAGAAGAAGTTATTTTTGAACAAAAGATAGAAACGATAGAAATGGAAGAGGAAATATAATCATGCAATATAGATTAGAATATGATGAGACAGATCCAAAATCAATAGAAGCATATGGAGAGAAATTAATAGGGAAGACTTTTGCTGAAGTATGTGAAGAAGATGATATAACTCAAGCGATGGTAGTCCGTGAAACGACAAATTATGAAGTACGACATGAAAATAAAAAACGTAAAGGTGGATTGGGAGAACTTATTGAGGAAAGATACTTCCATTATCCGGCTAATAATGATGCGCGACCAGATTTTGAAAAAGCCGGAGTCGAGTTAAAAGTAACGCCTTATAAAATAAATAAAAATGGGTCTATTTCGGCTAAAGAAAGGCTCATTCTCACAATGATCGATTATTGTGCTGTGGTTAATGAGGATTTTAAAAATAGCCATATGTGGAAAAAGTCACGTCTGATATTGCTGATATATTATCTATATCAGAAAGAACTTAAGAATAGACTTGATTATAAGATTGGATATGTAAAACTTTTTTCTCCACCAGAGCAGGATGTAAAGATAATAGAACATGATTTTTACGTTATAACAGAAAAGATAAAAGCGGGAAAAGCGCATGAATTATCAGAGAGTGATACTCTCTATTTAGGCGCTGCGCCTAAAGCAGCGACTTCACAAGACCGCAGAAAACAGCCTTTTAGCAGTGAATTGGCAAAACCAAGGGCCTTTGCGTTTAAAAGTTCTTATATGACATATGTCTTGAATAATTATATTATTCCTGGGAAAGCCACATATGAACCGATTATTAAAGGCAAGACTGAAGAATCATTTGAAGATTATGTTGTTGATAAGATTAATGCATATCGCGGATATAGCGTTAAAGAATTATGTGAAGAATTTCAGATTGATATAAATAAAAAACCGAAAAATCTAGAAGCCATGTTAGCTTACCGTATGCTAGGGATTAAAGGCAATCATGCGGAAGAATTTGAGAAAGCTAATATTGTGGTAAAGACTATACGTATAGAAAATAATAATACGATTAAGGAAAACATGTCGTTTCCGACATTTAAGTTCAAGGAATTAGTGGAAGAGGATTGGGATGATTCTATCTTTGGGAATTATCTGCGTGAGACAAGATTTCTATTTGTTGTCTATAAGTTTGATCAATTCAAAGAATTACATCTTAAAGGGTGTCAATTTTGGAATATTCCATATAAGGATCTTGAAGGGAATGTCAGGGATGTTTGGGAAAAGACTAAGAAAGTGTTGGAAACAGGGTTGAAAGTCGAAGTGCGTTCAGGGAGGCATTATAATAATTTTCCAAAATCATCGGATAATCCAGTGTGTCATGTCAGACCTCATGGTAGGAATGCGAAGGATACTTATGAATTACCTGATGGTAGACAATTCCCAAAACAATGTTTTTGGCTGAATAATAGTTATATCTTAAAACAGTTAAATAAGAAATTTTTTGAATAATGATATATTTGATGAAAAAGGATCTTTACAAGATAAAAAATATATTGTATGATATACTACAAAAAAGAACGATCGTTCGAGAAATGGTGAGGTGCAAAACGTGAAAAAGACCGTATGTGAATTGTTTGCAGGTGTTGGTGGTTTCCGATGTGGATTAAATCACATAAAAACTGTAGAAGATACAAAAAAACCAGAAAAATGGGAGACTGTATGGTTCAATCAATGGGAACCTGCTGAAAAAAAGACTCAGTATGCTCATGATTGTTATGTGTATAGATTTGGAACAAGATTAGATCTTAATGGGAAGGACACGACCAACGTTGACATAGAAGAAGTAGACAAAACGGCTATCCCAGATTTTAATCTGTTGGTAGGCGGATTCCCTTGTCAAGACTATTCAGTAGCTTCTTCCTTAGCAACCTCTAAAGGACTGGAGGGGAAAAAAGGAATTTTATGGTGGTCAATCAGGGATACTATAGAAGCAAAAGAGCCACCTTTTGTCTTGCTTGAAAATGTTGACCGGCTTTTGAAATCGCCAGCAAAGCAGAGAGGAAGAGACTTTGGTATTATATTGGCATGCTTTAGAGATCAGGGTTACACTGTAGAATGGCGTGTGATTAATGCAGCAGATTATGGCTATCAGCAAAGACGAAGGCGCACTTTTATTTTTGCTTATCGCGATGATACAAAATATTGTTCAACTATAAAAAAGGAAGTTGGCTATACGAGAACAGCTGAAATCGAAGACAGACGCATCAGTATGGGAAAACTTTTATTGAAAGATGGATTCTTTGCAAAAACGTTCCCAGTTTATGAAATGGATGTTAATAAAATGGCTATTCAAGAGCTCCCAGAAGGAATTGGAGAATTATCGGATAGCTTTAGCTTTGGATTTGAAAATACCGGTGTTATGAAAGATGGAGTTATTTACACTCTTAAAACATCTCCAAAATATGATGGACCACAGATTACATTAGGTGACATCATGGAAACAGGGGAGGTCGATGAAGCATATTTTATCCCAGAAGAGAGACTTTATTACACGGATCCATCTGTCACACGATCTGATGAAACTAAAGAAAAGTTACCTAAAGAAAATAGACAAACATGGCAGTATCTAAAGGGAGGTAAAAAACTTTCCAGAAAGTCTAATAATGGACATGAATATGTTTTTTCAGAAGGTGCTATAGAAATGTTGGATAGTTATGATAAACCAGCACGTACTATGCTGACTTCAGAAGGAAGCTTCAGTCGGACGACGCATATCGTAAAGGACAAGAAGACGGGAAGAATCAGGTTGCTGACTGCAGCAGAGACAGAAAGAATCCAGGGGTTTCCAAGTGATCATACAAAGTATTGTCTGGTTGATGGAGATGTTGTTGAAATGCCAGTTAATAAGAGAAGATTTATGATGGGAAATGCGCTCGTTGTAAATTTAATAAAAGACATGGAAAAGACATTAGATAGCATATTTGGAGAAGAATAACTCAAAAGAAAGTGGATTATAAGATGAAAACAATTACTGAGCTAATAGATGAAGGCTATGAAATAAAGAAAAATTTTACAAAAAGTGGATATATGGGAAAATATATATTCTCGGAAAAGTATCAAAATTGGCTTGCATATTGTACGAGATATTTACAAAAATATTATCCGGAAGATTTGCAAAAAGATAGTTTTATTAAAATAGCGCAAGACGCTAATGGCCAGGGTGTGGATGTATTTGATAAACTTGTAGCAATATTAACTGCAATTCAAGAAATACCCCTTAATAATCAAAACAATTATTTGGATATTGATTATATTTTAAAGATGATTTTTGAAAATTTCCATAGATGTGCAAGTTCTCTTCTTAATAGATATGGTAAAAGAGAAACATTAAAAATCAATGATGAATATGATGTTCAGGATTTGCTAGAAGGGATTTTAAGATTATTTATTGATGATGTGCGTCCGGAAGATTATGTGCCGAGTTATGCTGGTGGAAACTCGAGAACTGATTTTTATTTACCAAAGTATAATACATTTATTGAAGTAAAAATGACAAGAGAGGGGTTAACTGATAAAGAAATTGGGAATCAGCTTTCAATAGATATTGCTAGATACAGTAGTATGTGTGATACATTGATATGTTTTATATATAATAAAAATGATTATTTGCATAATCCATTTGGTTTAATGAGAGATTTAGAAAAACTTTCATCAAATCGACTAAATATAAAAGTTTATATATCGCCTTTGTAAATTGATTCAGTCAAGCAAAATAGCACTGGCATATCTGTAGTTAACCAAATTGCAAGTACCATTATTTAGATTGTTCCTTAAGAATAGGAGGTTTGAAAATATGAGTGATATAAAAAATATTTTTGTTTCGCATTATCATACCGATGCGAAAAGAATAGAAGATTTAAAGTCATTGCTTGATATGCATGGCATGACAATGAAAGATAGTTCAATCTATGAAAATAAAAATCCTAATAATGCTCATAATGAAGAATATATAAAATCCATTATTCGACCACGAATTGATTGGGCAGGAACAATGGTGGTGCTGATAGGTAAGGATACGAGTAAAAGTGAGTATGTAAATTGGGAAATAGAACATGCTGCAAGAAAAGGGAAACGTATAGTGGGTGTTTATTTGCCGGGAGAAGGCGATAGTGAACTTCCAGAAGCACTGAATAAATATGGAAATTCACTTCAAAAATGGAACGGAGAAAGTATCATTTTGGGAATTAATGGAGATGACACGTGGAATGGACCTAGCAGGAATTGGGGAACAACAAGGGTAACTTGTTAGAATGGTGGAATGAATAGATGTATTTATATTCATATGTAATTACAAGAGATTATGGCTTTGCGCCTAATCCATTCTGGAATATTTGCTCATTGGCTACATGTAAACCACAAATTCGGGAACGAGCCTTAATAGGGGACTGGATTGCAGGATTTGGAGGAGCAAATACGGCAATATCACATAAAATGGTTTTCTTAATGAGAGTCGATGAAATATGTACATTTGATGCGTATTGGGAAGATCCTAGATTTTTCGTGAAGAGACCACGCTTTGACGGAAACTATCAACAGTGTTATGGCGATAATATCTATCACCATATCGGCAATGAATGGATGCAAGAAAATTCGCATCATAGTTATGTAGATGGAATAAATCAAAATAATCTTTTACATGATACAAGAATAGACAGAGTCTTATTATCATTTTATTATTGGTACTTTGGGGAGAATGCTATAGAACTTCCGGAAAAATTTTCTGAAGCAATTGCTGCTGGAAGACCATATAAAAAATTGTCAGATAATATATGTGCAAATATAGTTAATTGGGTTGGATACCATTACGAAATGGGACAGCAAGGTTTGCCATATAAATGGAATAAATCGGGGCAGTTTGTTAGATTTGAAGGTGAAAGAAAATGATAATAAATACCAAAAGAGATGGATTAAAAAAAACAAAAGTATATGATACATACTGGCAATTTGCTTGCGAACGTCAAAATATTTTTTTGCGTAAATTGATGGGAGATGAATGTAATCTTACGAATGATGCGATTTTGAAGGAATATAAGTTTACAAATGTTTATAGAGCAAGCGATAGGGTAAGTCAATATTTGATTAAAAATGTTATTTATCACAAAGGGTATTCAGAGGAAGACACAGTATTTCGTATTTTGCTGTTTAAAACATTTAACAGTATAGAAACATGGGAAAAATTAGAACGTAATTTAGGGAACCTTAATTATAGAAATTTTGATATTAATCGATATGGAAAAGTATTAAATGATTATTATGATAAGGGAGAAACATTATATTCGGGTGCATATATAATGGCATCAGGGAAGACAATCTTTGGACAAGAGCGTAAATTTATGAATCATTTAATGTTAATAGATTATATGATGAAGAATCATGTGACAAAAAAGATTATTCAATGCCATAAGTTAGAAGAACTTTATAATACGTTATTGACATATCCAACTATAGGTACTTTTTTGGCATATCAATATTCTATTGACATTAACTATTCGGAATTGGTGGATTTTGATGAAATGGAATTTGTAATTGCTGGCCCTGGAGCGAAAGCTGGAATACGTAAATGTTTTAGCAATTCAGAAGACTACTCACAAGAGTATATTATTAGATATATGTGCGAACATCAAAAAGAAGAATTTAGACGATTGGGATTAAATTTTGTGACTCTCTGGGGGCGAGAACTTCAGCTTATTGACTGTCAAAATATTTTTTGTGAAACAGATAAATATTCTCGTGTCAAGTATCCAGATATTTTAGACAGTAACGGACGAACGAGAATCAAACAGAAATATAGGATGAGAAAAGATAGAATAGAATACTTTTATCCACCAAAATGGGGGATAAATGATAAAATAGGTAAAGTTTATGGGAGTAAATGAGTGCGTTTTTGGTAGAACCGCAGATGAAGTATATTGTAATATTTATCAAAAACTTGAGATGTATGGAGAAATTGCTTTTGGACGAAATGGACAAACTAAAGAATTAACTCATGTATGTATGTCTATATCTAATCCAACGCAACGTTGGGTAGAGAGACGGAAACCGACGATAAGTCCTGCTTTTGCAATTGCTGAATTAGTTATGATTATGAATGGTAGCGATGAAGCATTTTTATTAAATGCATGGAATCCTGCACTTCCGAAATATCAGGGGAAATATGACCGGTATCCAGGCGCATATGGGAAACGACTGAGGTATTCTTTTGGATTTGATCAGATAAACAGGGCTTATGATGCTTTGAAAAATAATCCGGAATCAAGACAGGTTGTAATGGAGATTTGGAAACCAGATATAGATCTTCCACAATGTAAGGGGAGACCAAATAATGATGATATACCATGTAATATTTGCTCATTGCTAAAAATCAGAAATGGAAAATTGTTATGGACTCAGATTATGCGAAGTAATGACATAGTATTTGGCTTACCATATAATTTTTTACAATTTACATTTTTACAAGAAATCATTGCTGGATGGTTAAATGTTGAAGTTGGCGAGTATATGCATATTAGTGATAGTTTGCATATGTATGTTGACAATAAATGTTGTATTGACCTTGAGAAAAATGTCCATTTGAATACAGAACAACTGAAATTAGAAAAGAATGAATCAGAAAATGTATTTGGCGAACTATTGTTTCGTATGAAGGAACTTTCTCAAAATGAATGTACAAGTAGGTATATTAAAAGTATTGTTAGAAGTAAATATTTGCCAGAAGCATATCAAAATATGCTAATACTTCTGTGTGAATATATTGCTTATCACCACAATATGGATGACGAGGTAATTCACTGTTGTGAGCAAAATTTTTCTAATACTTTGTATCGAGATTTAATGAAAGAATGGATGAATAAAGAAGAAAGAAATAGACAGTGAAACATTTCGAAAATTATAGGGAGGCAAAGATAAGTGGATATAATAGATTTAGAACTGGATGGTTGGAGTACATTTGTGTTCAGAGTTAATTGGCTGGCTGTTGTTATTGCATTGGTTTTGATATGGGGAATTTCATTTTTGATGAAGCAATGCTTAAAATATGTTAATAAAAAATCACTTACAATAGATGAAGTCAATTTAGGCATAGGAAATAGTAGTGTAAAGATTTCATATAGTAAGAAAGATCAGGAAATAGCTTATAAAATATGGGTGGAATTAAGTACTAGAAAAATAGGGTTGCGTTTTGATAAAGAGAATGATGTGATAAAGGAAGTATATGATTCGTGGTATACGTTTTTTGAAACAGCAAGAGAATTATTGAAAGATATTCCTGGAAATAGGATTCCGTATTCTGGTGATTTGATAGAACTTACTGAAAAGGTTTTGAATATAGGGCTTCGTCCGCATTTGACAAAATGGCAAGCTAAATATCGAAGGTGGTATGAGGAAGAACTAAAGAGAGATAGTGGAACGCCTCAGGATATCCAAAAGAAATATCCTGAATATAACGCACTTGTAGAAGATTTACTAGAAACTAATGAAAAAATGATTGAATATAAAAAATTGATGAAGAGAATAGCCTTTGGCAGTGAATGTCATGATGAGTATTAATATATTATAAGAGAAAAGGATGTCATAAAATTTCTTAAAGATAAAAGCTTTTTCGACTTCGGTTATGAGAAGATGTCACTGTTAGAAGAAGAGAAGATAGATTTTCTTATACAAATTGTGTGTAGTTAATATAGAAGAAGCTGTAATGTGCAGGAGAAATATTGATGAAAATTATGATTATAGGCGGTAAAACTGAACATAATGAAAGTTGGGAAAAAATAAAAGAAGCTTGTATAGAAATAGGAAAAATATTACGACAGAAAAATCATACATTAGAACTTTGCAGTCCATTTGAAGATAGTGCTGATTATTGGGTGCTAAAAGGATATTGTTCAGATAGCTGTTCTTGCACGACCGTAAATTACCATTATGTTAAATTGGATTCAGTGGACCGTAAATTACAGCTTTTAGAAAACAAATATTTGAAAATAAATAAAGTCCCTATTATTGTGAGTAAAAGTGAAGAAAAAAGCGATATGCAATATGCATGGTTGTTCTGTCAATTAGAGGCATTGGAATGCTGCCAATGTGTTTTAGCCATTGGCGGGAAAAATACTGGCTCAGCAAATATGCTACTTCGTTTTGCAGAAGGTAAAAGGAAATTAGTTATTCCTTTTACTATAGGAGACGGTGCGGCTATGCGTGCATACGAACGTAGAGAATTTCAATTAAAAGATAAATTGGGAAATGAGGTTTATTATTTAAATAGTATAGCTCACTTTGGATGTATTATTGATAAAATAGACGAAAGCGACATGAAAAAAAGCAATGATATAGGTGAGCGAAAAATATTTATTAGTTATGCTCGAAGAAGGCCTTGCGAAGCAGATTATATTGAAACGTTGCTTAGAAGAAGAGGCGTATCTGTATTTCGTGATGAGAGTGAATTTGGAGCAGGAAAAGAAATACCTGTGCAGATAGAAGAAAATATTTATAAGTCAAATACATTTATAGCTGTTTATTGTGCAGAGTATGCATGTAGTCCATGGTGTTATGATGAACTTGAGCTAGCATTAGACTTAAGAGAAAAAGGCCAGATAGAGATTTGGATTTTGTGTATAGATGATACAAGAATTGTTTCAAAAAGAGCTAGAAATATGGTCTTTTATCAAGTAAAAAGTCGTGAGGAAATAGAAGGCAAGATAGTATCACTGTTGTCCTAATCATAGAAAAAGAAGTATATGAAATTTAAGTTGAGCATTTTATGGGGGGATATTAAATAAAAAATGACTGATTATGAAAAATGTTAGTATTAGCGAATCGTTTATTAAGGTGAATAAAAATGGTGGCTACATTTTGGCTACAATAATTAGGCGAATGAGTTATATAATTTGCATTTTATTATGATTGAATGCACAAAATACGAATTAAAAAATACATATATTGAACTTTGATACGACTTAAAAAGTCGAGTTCGTATATTAGAAAGCCAAACTGATTAATATCCCGGGCACTTATCAGCACCCGGGAATAAGAGAGGTGTCCTCAATCGCTGTGAGATGCTCTGGGTTTGTAACGTATTTGCAACATCTTTCCGTGTAACCCCTTGATTTTCCAGTATTTTCGGTTACCCAAACGTTAATCAAATCGTTTATTACAGCGAAATCATTTTCCCGGAAGCTTTGGCTTCCGGGAATTTTTCAAACTAATCTGAGATCATTTCATACATATGCAGGCGGTTTTTGCAACAGATGAACTGCCGGAACTGTTCTATAATTGTATATTACGCGTGAGTAGATCATTGTTCACGGATAAATAGATCACTTGTCACG
>ERZ1643246.5003-NODE-5003-length-10021-cov-5.696267_pt1 | contig 10021 bp, 13 predicted proteins | sample MGYA00579265_ERZ1643246 | MGnify/ENA primary metagenome ERZ1643246 (study PRJEB29033, sample SAMEA4952261) | chicken gut metagenome | biome: Broiler Chicken; feature: Gastrointestinal Tract; material: Caecum | place: Ireland | collected 2018 | study: Broiler...
TGTATATATAGTTACCTTTTCTGGTATTAATCCATAATAATATAATGCAAAGTCAAATGATAAATATGATGGTCCATATATGCTCCCTGCAAGTAAGTATCCATTTGTTGTTTCATCTGTTTCATATAGTCCATTTTTTATTTTTATTAACTTTCCATTTTTTATTTCTCTTGCAATTTTTGTATTTTTATTTGAATATTTATTTAATTTATTTTTTAAAATATTATTTGTTAATATCATATTTTCACCTCTTTTTATCATTATATGATATTTTGTGGAGAAAATCAACTAATATCAAAAATTATTTTACTATATTAATTAATTTTAAAAAACATTTTTAATTTATTTTTTACTTATATTTGTAAAAGTTCCAAATATTTATCTTTCATAATTTTAGCATCTATACTTTGAGTTCCTGCGGATTCTAATATTATATTAGGTTCTAGTCCTAATTCTATAATTGCTTTTAAAACCTCTATTTCATTTGGTCCGCTTAAAATTTCTTCTTTTGCTTTTTCAAAAGTTATATGACATTTTTCACCCATTTTAGTATACATCATTTTACTAAAATGACTATGAAAGCATTTCACTCTATCAAATCCGAGTTTATCAATATATAGCTTTAATTCTTTTTTCCAATCCTCTTTAGTTTTAAGTTTTCCTAAATTTCTACAATACAAATGTCCAAAATCTATAGTGGGAATAAAATTATCATCAACCTTGCACATTTGTATAATTTCCTCACTATTTCCTAATTGATTTACTTTTCCCATTGTTTCTGGGCATATTCTTACATCATCTAAATTAAGCTTTCTTGCTTCATTAATTGCTCTTTTTAAAAGTTTGCAGTTATTCTTAAGTGCTTCTTCTCTTTGAAGATTAAGACTAGAACCAGCGTGTACAACTATTCTTTTAGCTCCCATTACTTTTGCAATTCTCATTGTATCTAAGATATATTGTATACTTTTATCTTGTTTTTCCTTATCAGTTGTAGATAAACTTATATAATATGGTGCATGTACACTTAATAATATATCATATTTTTTTGCTTCTATGCCTAATATCTTAGCCTTTTCCTCTTTTATTCTAACTCCTCTTGAGCATTCATATTCATATGAATCAAGTTTAAAATCACTTAAATACTTAGGCATATCCTCTGATTTTTTATACCCTGAATTATAGAAATCATCTGGATTTCCTCCAACTCCGAATTTTAGCATTTTTCTTCCTTATTACCTTTTTATTAATTTTATTTATTATTTTTATTTTTTAATTAAATTATTATTTTTTTCATAACTATATTATTTTATAAATGGCTATTTGATATAATATAGTTTAAACTAAATCAAAATAATATAGCTTTTCTCCATTTTCTAACTTTTCTATAAATTTAGCACCAAATTTTTCATAATATCCATCTAAATCTGTTTTTAGGTATATTTTTCTAAAATCTCTTTTTTTAGCCTCTTTTAAAATTGCATTATTTAAGATTTTAGAATATCCATTTCCTCTAAACTCTTTTTTCACAAACATAGTTGCATACCATGGAGTAAGTTCTTTTCTTTCTTCACAGTCATTTGGGAAGATTGAAATAAAACCTATAAGCATACTGTTTTTATCGCTTTCATTTTCATTTACTAATATTAACTTGCAATAATATGAATTATCTAAGCTATTTAAAATTTTATTCATTTTTTTTGCTATCTTTTTATTAAATTCCTCTTCTGAGTTACATTTACTTCCCCATTCATTTTGTGTTAGTATGCATATTTCTTTCAAAAATTCTTTTTTATCTTTTATATTATATATTTTTAGCATATCCATTCCTTAAATTATTATATAAACTTAAACACCCATAGTCATAGTTTCTGGAAGAGTTGAACCACCATCTATTACAATCCCTTGTGCCGTAATATATGAACTTTCATTACTTGCCAAAAATGCAGCAAGCTGTCCTAATTCTTCTATAGTTCCAAGCCTTTTCATAGGAATACCTTTAGCAATACCATCTACTACTGATTTAGGATTTTGCTTATTTGTATCATTTGCCATATTTTCAACCATTGGAGTCATTATATATCCAGGCATAATTGCATTTACTCTTATATTATATTCTACAAGTTCTGCTGCCAATGCTTTAGTAAAACCAATTAATGCTGCTTTAGTTGTAGCATAAGCTACTTCTCCACTATCAGCTACCATAGGTCCTGTTACACTAGATAGATTAATTATTGAACCATACATTTTCTCTTGCATGTATGGAATGCAGGCTTTACTTACATTCCAAGTACCTTTTATATTTATATCAAAGTGAAAATCTCTTAAACTATCATCCATATCCATAAACTTAGCAAGTTTGCAAACACCTGCATTATTTACTAATATATCTATTTTACCAAACTTGCTATAAATATCATCTACTGCATTTTTAACTTTTTCAAAATCTCTAATATCTACAGTATAGCCTAAAACATTATAACCTTTTTTCTTAAAATCTTCTAAAGTACTAATTAACTTATCAGAATAATCTAAAATAGCAACTTTTGCTCCATATTCTAGAAAAACCCTAACAATTCCAAGGCCATTTCCCATAGCTCCTCCTGTAACTATTGCTACCTTTCCTTCTAATTTTTTCATAATATCTTCTCCTTTCGTTTTTTAATTTATATTTTTATCTTAAAAGTTTTTGGTGCTAATTTATATGCTAAAAACAATGATAAAATACAATATATAATGCTAAAGCATACTGTAAATAGCCCAAAATACATTGTTGGAAGCTGAAGTTTTAAAGTAAAGTAACATACAATATATGTAATAAAGTTTACTATCTGATATCTACTATCTTTAATTTCACTGTTATAGTTATATGGTTGCAATAAATAGTAGATTACTAAGTAATGTACAGAGAAAAATATACTCATTGAAATTATTGAAACTATTAATACTATATAGTTAAGTATATTATCTGTTCCTCCTGTAGCAAATAAGATTAAAGCTAGTCCTGTTCCTATTACAAAAGCTGGTATCAAATTTATAATAATTAGACTTTTAAGTCTTTCCTTAAATAGCCCTAGTATTGCTTTTGGAGATCTATAAAAAGAATATGTAAGCATACTATGGTCACAATTCATAAACATTGCCTGAGTTATTATTTGTCCTCTATTAATTATGTACATTACAAATACAAAATATGGTAAGAAATTTAGCATTATTTTATTAATAGGTTGTTTTATTTGTTCATTTACTATAGATATTATTATAGTAGCTAAAACTGCAAACAAGCAAAATGCTGTTATTTTCTTTACAGGTGACATAAGTATACTTTTATGCCTTTTTATAAATAAGTCATTAAAATATGCATATCCACTTTTATTGCTTATGGTCTTTTCTGAAATTTCAATTTTCTTTTGCATATTATCTTTTACTATTTCATTTGCATTATTTACTACATTTATTTGTGAAAAATCCAATAATTTCTTATATATTTCTCTATATTTATCAAATTTAAATATATATCTTATACTATAAATTCCAAGTATTATAAATAAAATTGATATAGGAATAAATAGATTGCTAGTAATTACAATCCCAATGTATGGCATTGCATATGAAGTAGCTAACAAAATTGCTACATAAATCCATATATTTTTTATTGGTTTATTTTCATTTACAATTATTCCTTTTTTCTTATATAAATGTAAGAAAAATGCTGCAAAGACTAATTTTATACTTGCAATGAACAATGTTATTAATATACTATATATTATATTTATTTTCAAAAATATTGAAATTATACAAAGTACGGGTAAAAAACCTATTATCACTTTTAAAATACTATAAATATAGTTAGAGATTACATATTCTTTAGCATCTAATTTCATTACAAATATTCCATAATATTTATCTATAGAAGGATTAAACATATATGTATTAAGCATTCCACCTATTATGCTTAAAAAGAATATTATATGTATAAATGTATCTACTTCATTTGTCTTATACATACTTAAAGCTGAATATATCATAAGGAATATATAAAGTATTTTTCCTATAAACATACCAAATAACTCTAATATACCAGCTATAATATATGCAAAAATCTTTACTCCACTGCTTTTATATAAAGTTTTGCTAGGTAGTCTTTTTCCTATTATAGGGAGTTTAGTTAATGAATATATTATACTATTAACTAAATACATTATTTTTAGCTTAAAAGAGAATATAAATGTTTTAATCATGATATTCCTCCTCTTTTAAAGCTTCTATAATTTTTTTCTTAACCTCTTCACTATTCAAATTATTTTTATCTACTCTTTCTAATATTCCATGACTTAATATGACTATATCATCACATAAACTTACTGCTAAATCCATTATATGTGTAGAAAATATTATTATATGATTTTCTTTTATACCTTTTAGCATTTCTTTCATTTCTTCTGCAACCACTACATCAAGTGATGTTAACGGTTCATCTAATAATAGTATATTAGGGTTTGAAATAATATTTATAAGCATTTGCATTTTATTTTTCATACCATGCGAATAGTCTTTTAATAACTTATCCCTATCTTGCTTTTCTATTTTCATAAAATCAAAATATTCATCGATTGTTTTTATATTTTCTATTTTATCTTTGTTAATATCTAAAAAGAATTTCAAAAATTCTCTTCCTGTCAAAAACTCTGGAACTGTTGGTACAGATATAACATACCCTATGTCTTTAATATCTAAGTCTCTTTTTTTATTATCATCTGATATAATATAGAATTTACCATTATCAATATCTATGTCATTATTTAAGCAATTAAATAACGTAGTTTTACCTGCTCCATTTCTTCCTAAAAGTCCATATATTTTTCCTTTTTCAAAAGTAAAATTAATTCCTCTTAAAACTTGCTTTTCTCCAAACTTTTTTTCTACATTTTCTATTACTAATTTCATTTTTTCTCCATTTCTTTAAGTATGCTTATTTTTTTTCTTCCACCTATCCATTATATGATGATGCTTTTGGAGGTGTCTTCCCTTTTACTACTTTATGATAATATTCATATGTCATAACTTCTTCTTCGTTTAATACTTCTGCATTTGTTGCTTCTAATATAAATATAATATGTGTTGAGCAATCTATTTCATTTATTATATTACACTCTATATAAGATACTGATTTTTCTGTTATAACTGGCACATTATTTTTCCCAAGTATATACTCTGTACCTTCTAGTTTATCAAAATCTTTACTACTTCTAAAACCAAATTTTCCAATTAAAAGCATGTCTGCATCTTTAGATAAAATTGATATATTAACTATTTTTGATTTTTGCATAGTCATAGCTGTATCATTTTCTTTATTTACGATAACTATTAATTTTGGTCTTTCTTCTGGAGTTGCCTGAGTTACTGTATTTACTATGCAACCTGCAAAATGATTTTCATATTTAGTTGATATAATATACATTCCATTTGATAAATTATATAATGATTTAATATTCATTTTTATTTTTTCCTCATATAATATGCTTAAATAGAAAATATAGTTAATTTAGTATTTTATAAACATATCCTTTCTTTCTTATTTTTTATAATATACCATATATTTATTATTTTCTCAATGCAATAAACTTGAATATTTTAATTTATATACATAATGACTAATACATTTCTTATTAATATTTGTTATTAATATACCTTATTTTATAATTTTTAAAAATTATATCTATATACTTATTAAAATAAATTATATTATTTGATTTACATTTCATATATAAAAGTGTAAAATATATTTATAAGAATTTTCTTAATTTTGAAAGGGGAGAAAGTTATGTGTAAATCCATTTCTGAATCAATGCGGAAATACTGGTTATTGAAGGAAAACATTAAACAGTTTTCTACTATTACCAATTATGCCATGAAGATTTTTTCTGACAAACTTCTTACTCATCAGGAAGTTGAAGAAGCCTATTTTAAAGGTTGGAAAGAATTAATTAGATGGCATCATTCTTCTACATTTGAACCAGAATTTTTCCTACCACTCCAAGATAGCATCTTTATTCATCGCACATTTAATGATTATGAGCCTCTAGTTATTAATCAAGATGTTATTGCCAAAAGACTTGCACCGTCTAAGGAAAGTATTTTAGCTTATGCAGAAAAATTAAATAAGGCAATTGAGAGTCTAAAAGAAGAAATAAGCAATACTTATGATGAATTTTTCAAAGATAAACCTCAAATGCTTGTGCCTGATGTAAAAGAATCTGTTTTGTCATTTTTAGGAATTGATTAACCAAAACTTTTTTCAAAAGGAATAGCCACCATTTTATTTTAATTGGTGGCTATTTCCTTGTTACATTATTTTAGTATAATTTATTTTTTACAATATTATTACTATTTAATCTTATTTAATTTAATTTTAAATATCCATTATTAGTATTAAGTTCAATACTAAGTACTATTTCTTTGCTAAGCAATTTAAAACCTGCTTTTTCTGCAACCATTATTGATGGAATATTATTTTTATTTACCCAATATGTAGGAATAAGTCCTCTATTTAAGCATTCTTCTGAAATTTTTTGTACTACTTTAGTAGCTAAATTTCTATTTTGATACTCATTTTCTGTTTGAATTACAATATTTGCCATATTATTTATTATATTTGATATGTAGCCTAATGAAACTATTTTATCATCTTTAATTATACCATAATTAATTCCGCAAAGGTGCTTTTATTTTAGTAAATTCATACCACTTTTTTTCTTTATATTTTAATTCATTACTCTTTTTTACAATATTAAAAAAATAATTCTTTTTACTTTCATTAATTAATTCTACACTACTACAATCTATACTATTTTTATTTGATAGTTTTATTAATCTATACATCTCTTTTATCTCAAAAGTTCTAAATTCTCTTTTGGCAAATTTATTTAAAAAATCCTTCAAACTATTTTTATTTATTTTTTTAAGTTCAATTATTTCTTTTTTTAGTTTATTTGTAAATTCATTTGCACATGAAATTATAATATGATTATCAATTTTTGTTACAATTATTGGGTAATAAAATTTACCAGTATATATAATATTTCTATTAGAAGATGAAAACATGGCTAGTTTAATATCATTATTTATTTTTTTAATTCCTAAAAAATCTTTAAAAATTTTATTTTCCATTTGATTTCTCCATATAATATAATAATTAATATATATTATTAAGAATAAATAATCAAGAGCCTATTATATAAGAATCTAAAAATTAAGAGTATAGAAAATTTTATCTATACTCTTGATTTTAAAATCATTTAATTGTTTTTAGTTCATTTTAGTTTTATCTAATTTACATATCAGTTTCATCATATTCTACATCATAATTACTATCTTTTTTTATTTCTGTAGTAGTACCTGATGGTGTAGTTGTAACTTTTACATGGCTATTTCCACCATTTTTCATAGCTTCTTTTTCTAATTTACTTAATTTTATACCATTCATTGTTTTTCCAAGCATTTCACTTAATTTATCAGTTAAATCTGGTACTAAATCAAGTAACTTGTCAATAGATGAAGAGTGTTCTACTGGAAGTAATTTTACACCACTTGCTTGTACTACAATAAATGCAATTGGAGATATACTAACACCTGCTCCAGAACCACCGCCAAATGGTAATCTTTCTTTTATACTTTCTCCTTCTTTTTTAGAATTATCAGAAGTTTTGCAATTAAATTCACTTCCTCCTGCTGCAAAGCCAAAGTTTACTTTTGATATTGGTATTATAACTACATTATTAGAAGTTTGTATAGGGTCTCCTACAATTGTATTTACATCTACCATTTCTTTTATACTGTTCATTGCAGTATTCATTAATCCTTCAATTGGATATTCACTCATTTTACCTTTTCCTCCTTCTTACATATTACATTAATAATATGTACTAATTTTATTGTTATTATGCAGCTAAATTGTAAAAAAAATACATTTTTATTTATATAAATTGGTGTTATTCTATAATAGTAGTTTTGTAGTTTATTATGGTCTGATATATAAGGAAGTAATATTGATATTATTATACTTATAACTGAACTTGCAATTGCTGTTAGTGCTGCATCATCTGTTCCTAGCTTTAAATTTAGAGAGCTTACTTTAAGGTATATTTGTGGCATAATTTTTTTTATAATATTTTTTGCTTTTTCTTTATCTTTTTGTATATCTTTATTCTTTTTTATTTCATTTCTATATTGTTTTAATAAAAGTTCTTTTATTTTCATATTGTCTATTTTTACTGAAATTATAGGTATTTTTTTCATAAATTTTATTTTTAGTTTTATATTACATTTTATATTGTCTAATACATCTAATTTCTTTTCATCGTTTTTTTCTTTTAATAATATTTCTAATATATTATATGCATTTTTTGAATTTTCAATTGTAATGTCTTTTACGTCAATTTCTAGACTAGATAATGTTAATATTATTAGCATACAGAATATTATAATAAAAATTAGCAAAAGAGCATATAGAAAAACTACCATTAAGATTTCCTCCTCAATGGTAGTTTTTCCATTTATTTACTATTTATTCTTTTATTTAATATTTTAATTAATTTTTTTTATCTTTTTAACTACTCTAATCTCTCCAAATAGCTTATCTTGCTTTGTCTCTACTTTATTTCTTCTAGACATTTCTAGCAGTCCTGAAAATGCTGTTACTACTTCTTGTGGCTTACATTTATTAAGTGCGTATAGTTTATTAAATACAAATGAGTTATTTTTTATTAATTCTCTAAACATACTTTTTACAGTATCTGCAACAGAATAGTTTTCTATAATTGCTATTTTTTCTATGTTCTTAGCATTTTTATTTAGCTTATTTGCATTTTTTTCTATTATTTTTTCATATGCTTTTGCTATTTCTTCTTTATCCTTTTTTTCTTCTATTTTTGTCTGTTTTGGTACTTTTATATCTTCTTGTAATCTATATATTCTTTTATTATTTAATAAATACATTTCTTTAAATTTATTTGCTATTTCTTTATAACTTCTATATTCTATTATTCTTTGCAAAAGTTCTTCTTCTGATAACATTTCTTCTTCTTGAACTTGCCTTGGTAACATTTTTTTTGATTTTAGATATAATAGGTTTGATGCCATTATTAAAAATTCACTTGTAACTTCTAAGTTCATTTCTTCCATTTGATTTATATAGTCTATATACTGGTCTGTTAACCTACTAAGGTTTACATCATAAATATCCATTTTATTTATGTCTATCAAATGGCATAATAAATCTAATGGTCCTTCAAAGTCGTTTATTTTTATGTTATATTTATTTATTTCTAATGTAAATACATTTTGCATCTTATACCTCTTTTATGCTTTCTTCTTTATATCCTTTTTTCATCAAATAATTTTTTATTTCTTGCTTTTCTAATCCTGATTTTTTTATTGCTATTCTTTTTGCTGACTTTTTTTCATATTCTAGTAATTCATCATAATTCTTACTTATATAGTCATCTATTATATTACTTTTTATTCCTTTTGATAATAGCTTATATTTTATCTCTTTTATAGACATATTATTAAGTGCCATGAATTCATTTACTGCTCTTTTTATATAGTTAGAGTCATCAATATATCCTATTTCTTTTAGTTCTTCTATTACATCTTCTAATAAGCTTTCTTCTATTGTTTTACAAAATTTATTTTTTATTTCTTGCTCTGTTCTTTTTTTATAGCAAATATATTTAAGTACTTTTGTTTTTGCATTATCAAACTCTTCTATAGAATACATAACATTATTCCTCATCATCTAAATCTTCTGGCTCTATTTCTTGTTCTTCATCTATTTCTTCTTCTCCAAGACTCTTTTCAAATGCTTCATTAAAGTTGTTTCTTATTTTTTGTTCTATTTCACTCATTATCTCTGGATTATCTTCAAGATATTTTTTAGCATTTTCTCTTCCTTGTCCTATTCTATTTCCATTATATCCAAACCATGAACCACTTTTCTCTACTAGTCCTAAGTTTATTCCTA
>ERZ1643246.5004-NODE-5004-length-10017-cov-9.393897_pt1 | contig 10017 bp, 8 predicted proteins | sample MGYA00579265_ERZ1643246 | MGnify/ENA primary metagenome ERZ1643246 (study PRJEB29033, sample SAMEA4952261) | chicken gut metagenome | biome: Broiler Chicken; feature: Gastrointestinal Tract; material: Caecum | place: Ireland | collected 2018 | study: Broiler...
CCGCTCACGGGGCGTTACAATCTGTCCAATGCGCTTGCGGCTGCCTGCGCGGCGCGGCATCTTGGGGCGGGTGTGGATGCAATTGCGCGCGGGCTTGCCAAGACAAAAGCGGAAGGCCGCCTTGAATGGGTAGCGAGTGTTCGCGGCGCAGATGTGTTTGTCGATTTTGCACATACGCCTGACGGTCTTGAAAAATCACTTTCCGCGCTCCGCGAACACTGTACCGGAAGACTGATTGCTCTGTTCGGCTGCGGGGGAAACCGTGACAGCGGGAAGCGCGCAAAGATGGGAGAGATCGCGGCGCGCTGTGCCGATTTCACCGTCATTACGTCCGACAATCCGAGATATGAGGATGCATATGCCATTATTTCGGAGATCGAAGCGGGCTTTTGCCGTGTTTCGTCGGAATATATCGCCATTGAAGAGCGCGAAAAGGCGATCGCATATGCGCTCGGGATTCTCTCGGAGGGGGACGTTTTACTGGTTGCAGGAAAAGGCGCGGAAAAATATCAGGAGATCATGGGTATCAAATACGACTACGATGACAAAGCTGTGATTGAAAAACTTGTCGGGAAATCTTGATATGCAGATCTATCTTCTTACCGTTTTGCTGTCCTTTTCGCTTTCGCTGTTTCTCTGTCTTTTGATGCTTCCGCTTCTCAGACGCATGGGGGGACAGCACATCCTTGTCTATGTCAAGGAACATGAAAAAAAAGAGGGCACGCCCACAATGGGCGGGCTCGCCTTTATTCCTGCCGCGCTCATCGCTGCAGTTTTTGTTGTGCGCGGGGCGGACAAGCCGTTCTGGGTCACCTTTGCAGTGGGGCTCGGATATCTCATTGTGGGATTCCTTGATGATTTTCTCAAGAAAAAGAGGGGAACCAATCTTGGGCTTCGCGCCTATCAGAAGATCATCTTCCAGCTTGGAGTTGCCGTCATGGCGTCTGTCTACTGCTGTATGGAGGGAATGACAATTTTACGCATTCCCTATACGCAGATTGCCTTTGATATCGGCTGGTGGATGCTTCCGCTCGGAATTTTTGTATTTGTTGCGACGGTGAACAGCGTCAACCTTACGGACGGTCTGGACGGGCTTGCAGGCGGCGTCTCCGCCGTCTTTTTTCTCGCGCTTTCCGTTCTTCTCGGGCTCCAGGGAACAAGCGCCTCGCTGGAGCTTCTGTGCGTGTGCCTTACGGGTGCACTGGCGGCTTATCTTGTGTTCAATACCAATAAAGCGTCCGTCTTTATGGGGGACACCGGTTCCCTGTCTTTGGGCGGGTTTGCCGCATCCGTCGCGCTCTTTTCGGGGAACGCTCTGATCATTCCCATTCTGGGCATCATGTTTGTCCTTTCAAGCATATCCGTCATCCTTCAGGTCATATATTACAAAAAAACGGGCAGACGGATTTTTCTGATGGCGCCCATACACCATCATTTTCAGAAGAAAGGATATTCCGAGGCAAAGATCGCCTATTGCTACGCACTGACGACGGCGCTTCTCGGTGTTACCCTCATTCTTCCGCTTGCCTGATCCCGACAGGGAAAAGGAGGATGTATGTACTTTCCGATGCAGTCATTTCTTGTGGCGGGGATTTCCCGATCGGGAATCGCCGCCGCAGAATTTCTTCTCAAGAAACACGCAAAGACCGTCTTTCTCTATGATGACGTTCAGGATGACAACGTCAGAAACGCAATCGAACGGCTTACGGCAAAGGGATGTTTGCATCTTAAAAAAGAAGAGGTTTTTTCTCATATCTCCGATTGCGACGTTCTGGTGCTCAGCCCGGGAATTCCGATCGATCATCCGCTTTCGGTCGCATTCAAAAAGGCTGGGAAGACAATCGTCGGGGAAGCGGAACTTGGAGCACGCGAGTTGCGCGGCCCAGTTATTGCGGTGACGGGAACAAACGGCAAGACGACGACAGTTTCTCTCATCGGACATATTTTGTGTGCGGCGGGGGAGAACGCCGTTGTCTGCGGGAATATCGGAAAACCTGTTACATCCTGTCTCGACGAGCTTGGGGAAAACGGAATTGCCGTGGCGGAGATTTCGTCATTCCAGCTTGAGACGCTTACCTCGCTCCGTCCGCATATTGCCGTTGTTTTGAACATCACCGAAGATCATCTCAATCGGCATTACACGATGGAGAACTACGTCTATCTCAAATCCCGCATTCTCAAAAATTGCGCGGAGAGTGAATTTGCCGTACTCAATGCAGATGACGAAATCGTGCGTTCCTTTGCGGAAAAGACGCACGCAAAAACTGTCTGGTTTTCACTTTCGCGGAAAACTGAGGGATCCTACATCGAAGATGAAGCAATCTATTGGAAGGAAGAGCGCATCATATCGGTTTCCGATCTTCCGATTGAGGGCAGGCACAATGAGGCGGACGTGCTTGCGGCTGTATGCGCATGCAAGCTGATGGGGGTGGAAAATACGGCGATTTCTTCGGCGCTCAGATCCTTCCGCGGTATTCCGCATCGGGTGCAGAAACTGGGAGAGGTGCGCGGCGTAACGTTTATCGACGACAGCAAGGCGACCAACGTCGACGCGGCGATCAAAGCTGTGGAGAGCGTCAAAGGAGAGAGCGTCATTTTGCTCGGCGGAAAGGACAAGGGATACGCCTATGAACCGCTCTTTGCCGCACTTAAAAAATCAAATGTTGTGCATGCGGTGCTGTGCGGAGAAAATGCGTTCCGTCTGCTGGATGCGGCCGCCCATGAAAAGTTTGACCGCATCACGCTCTGCCGTCCCTTTGATCTTGCCGTACGGGTTGCGTTTATGACGGCGAAAAAAGGACAAAACGTGCTTTTGAGCCCTGCTTCGGCGAGCTTTGACCAGTTCAAAAGCTATGAAGAACGCGGCGAACGATTTGCGCAGCTCATGAAGGAGCTCGCAGACGAACAGACTGCGCTTGCCCGTTCCGGGCAGAGGGGGCCCGATGAAAAGGAGTCCGATGTTGAAGAGGGCGAAATCTGAAACTGTGGGGAAGGGGGATCTCCTCTTCCTTTCCGCTGTCTTGCTGCTTGCCGCATATGGCGTGCTCTGCGTGTATTCCGCGAGCAGTTATAATGCACAGGTGCAGTATGGAGATGCAACGTTTTTCTTTCGGAAACAGCTTGTCGGGTTTGTAATCGGCGCCGCGGCAATGGTTGCAATCAGTTTTTTGAATTATGAGAAATTGCGTAAATGGGGGCTGCCCGCGCTGATCGTTTCTCTTATCTTGCTGGCGCTCGTGTTTGTCCCTGGGCTCGGAAAGAGTAATTACGGCGCAACGCGCTGGATCGGATTCGGCTCCTTTACCATACAGCCCTCAGAAATTGCAAAGCTCGGATTTGTCATGTTCACGGCAGGGTATTTTGCCAAAGATCCCGCGCGGATGCGGTCGCTCAAAGGCTGCTTGCCCGTTTTGGGGGCAGGGCTTGCGACTTGCCTTCTCATTATTCTCGAACCCAATATGTCGGTGACGATGTGCGTGGGTGCGATCATGATCGGCATGCTTTTTCTTGCGGGGATCTCGAAAAAGGCGCTCGCATGTATCTGTATTCCCGTTCTGCTCGCCGTGCCTGCGCTCATTCTCATGGAGCCGTACCGCCTTCAGCGGCTCTCGGCGTTCATGGACCCGTGGGCTTCCCCCAAGGAGGAGGGCTATCAGCTCATTCAGTCTTTGTACGGGCTTTCAAACGGGAATTTGTTCGGCGTCGGACTCTTCCATTCCAGACAGAAATACCGTTTTCTGCCCTTTGCTGAAAGCGATTTCATTCTCTCCGTGATTGCGGAGGAGACGGGATTTTTCGGCGTTCTTGCGCTCTTTTTGCTGATCGGCTTTATTGTCTGGAGAGGATTCCGTATCGCGGCGCGCTGCGGAAACTTCTACGGATTTTTGCTTGCGGGCGGAATCACGCTTACATTTGCCGTGCAAAGTGCGCTCAATGCGCTCGTCGTCAGCGGATGCATCCCGCCAACGGGGCTCCCTTTGCCGCTGGTATCTGCGGGTAATACCTCTCTCATTGTGACGATGACGGGAATGGGAATTGTCTACGGCGTGTCCAGACACACGCAGTCCCGAAATCTCATACAATGAAATGTATCGTGTGCATGAGATTCCCGTGCGCGGCAGTGAAGCATCATCCGCATCCCTTACAAATCGGAATGCGAATTTTCTTGCGTGCAGGTGCGGGATGATCATGCTTTGAAATACAACAGGAGAGGATTTATGGACAAATACGTTATCGAGGGAGGAAATAAGCTGATCGGAAGCGTCGACGTGCAGTCAGCGAAGAACTCCGTGCTTCCTCTGCTTGCGGCGTCCATCCTGACGGACAAACGCGTGACCATCCGCGAGGCGCCCAATATCTCCGATGTTGCCTGCATGGCGCAAATTCTGCGTGAGCTGGGCGCAAGCGTAAGGTTTTCGGGCGGAAACGTCACGATTGACAGTGCGAACGCCTGCTGTCATGAAATTCCTTCCTCGCTTACGAGGGAATTGCGCTCATCCGTCTTTATGCTGGGGTCTCTGCTATCCAGGTTCGGGCGTGCTCTGATTGCCTATCCGGGCGGATGTGATATCGGGCTTCGGCCCATTGATTTACATCTTTCGGCGCTCAAGCGGCTCGGGGTAAATATTTCCGAACGCGACGGATTCATATTCTGCGAATGTGCAAAACTCAAGGCCGCGGAGATTTTGCTTGATTTTCCCAGCGTTGGGGCAACAGAAAATATTCTTCTTGCGGCGGTCAAGGCAGAGGGGCGGACAGTGCTCACGGGTGCAGCGAAGGAACCCGAGATCGTCGATCTGCAGAATTTTCTCAATGCGATGGGCGCGAAGGTCGCGGGTGCGGGAACGGATGTCATTGAGATTGAGGGCGTAAAAGAACTTCATGCGACGACATACCGGCCCATGAAAGATCGGATCGAGGCAGGAACGTTCTTGTTTGCCGCGGCGGCGTGCGGAGGCGACGTGGAGGTGGTCGGAGTGACGCCGGAGAATATTCGCCTGCTTCTGCATAAATTGCGCGAAAACGGTTGCAAAATACATACAAAAAATGATAAAATAAGAATAGAAAGCCGCGGGCGCCTTAAGTGCAATCGTCGCATCGAGACAATGCCGTTCCCGGGATTTCCCACCGATCTGCAGGCGCAGGCGACGGCACTCAATGCCTCCTGTTCGGGCAGTGCGCTGATTGTCGAAAATCTCTTTGAGACTCGTTTTAAGTACGTGCCTGAATTGCAGAAGATGGGTGCGGACATTGAAGTAAAGGGCAGGACCGCGTTGGTCCGCGGTGTCGGCAGGTTGCACGGAGCAAGTGTGACTGCAGGCGATCTGAGAGGCGGCGCGGCGCTCGTGATTGCTGCGCTCGGCGCGGAAGGCGTTTCCGAGGTCCTCGACCTTTCTCATGTTGACAGGGGATACGCGGACTTTCGCGGGAAATTAAAAAAACTCGGAGCCAATATCAGGCGCGTGCACGTCTGACTCTCCTCGGGAGATACCAATGAAGAAGAGAAGTATTCTGACAACCGTTGTTGCGTTCCTGCTCCTTGCCGCCGTTGTTGCGGCAGGGCTGAATGCCGTATTTACGGTCACCTATGTGAATGCCGACTTTGTCACCTACACGCAGGAAGGCGAACAGGAGGCGCAGCAGCTTAAGGAGCAGCTGAACGGATATCTCGGAAAGAGTACAACTTTTCTTGATCTGAACGAGGTGCGAGCTACGGCATCTGCAAATCCGCGGTTCAATGTTGTCAGGATTGAAAAGAAATATCCCGCATCCGTTGTGATCGGGATTGAGGAGCGGCGTTCTGCATTTGCCTATGCGGCGCAAGATGGGTACGATGTCCTTGACGTGGAGGGGATTTGGATCGGAAAGAGCGCGCAGTCCTCAGGATTTGTGGAGTTGAAAGGCGACTTTTCCTTTACCTATGAGTCGGGAAGGATCTCCGGGGCGTATGCGCAGGAGCTGATCGGGATGTATGCGGTCATGTCCGAACTTTTGGGTGAGCCGCGTGCCAACGTTCTTTCTCTTACCTTTGAGGACAGCGGGGATACCTCCTCCGACCGTTTTGACCGCTTCCGCATTGCGATGCGCGAGGGGGTGGAAATTGTCATCGGGGAGCCCTCCGTCCGAGCCCAAGATAAGGTGCGCGCGGCGCTTGCTGTCTATCTTGATCTTACGCAGAGCGAGCGCGTGAGCGGAACCATCAATACGGCGATCGTCACAAGTACGGGCGAGGCGGCCGCGTATTATTTCCCCGAAAACTGAAGCTGACAGATTCATGAGCGTGCCTTTGGGGCGCGCTCTTTTTTCTCGCATACGTTCCGAAAAAAACGCGGAAAAATGAAAAAAAGTACGCGATTTCTTGACAATCTGATCGGATGTTGTTATAATAGTAAAAAGAAAATTTCACTGATACCAACGAGGAGTCCCGCTTATGAGCCGCAACAGCGTAGCGGTGCTGGATGTACGTTCTTCGGAGGTGACCGTCATTGTCGGAGAACGGGGCGTCAACAACACCTTTGTGTTCAAGGCAAGCAGGACGGAACCGTACGACGGATACGACGACAGTACCTTTTTTGATACGGATAAACTTGCAGATGCGGTTTATCATGCGCTTTCCGCAGTCGAACGTATTTGCGGAGAGCGGGTCAGAAAGCTGTATGTCGGTGTTCCGGGTGCTTTCACGCGCGTTGTTCCGCGCGAACAGGTTCTCGGATTTCCAAAGCGCCGCACCATCGGAAACCGAGATATTTCCGCGCTCTTTGCAAGCGGAAGGGAGCCGCTCGAGGGATATCGCTGCATCCGCACAACGAGCATGATCTTCGTTACTTCGGATGATCGTCGCGTCATTAATCCAGTCGGGCTTACTTCGGCATCTTTGAGCGGTGTGCTCTCGTATTTTTACTGCAGCAATTATTTTGCCGAGACAATGGAGCACATCTTCTCGGGCATGAAGATCGAGCTTTCCTATCTTCCGACGGAATATGCAATGGCAACATATCTCATTCCGTCCGAGACGCGCGACGAATATGCGCTCTTTCTCGATGTCGGGTATATGTCCACATCACTTTGCGTCATGCTTGGGAACGGTGTTTTGGCGCATCGGACGTATTTTGTCGGGAAGGGACAGATTGCCGCAGTGCTGATGAACCGCTTTTCTGTTTCGTATGATGTGGCATGCGCATTTTTGTCAAAAGCAAACCTGTATGCCCGTTCCAATGCGGGAAAGACGGAAGTTGTCGTGCAGGGAGTTCCTTTTGAGGTCGATACGGACGAGCTTGTCGAGGCGGTCAAGGAAGGACTGGATGCGATCTGTGAAGCGATCGGAGGATTTTTGGAAGAATGCTCGGGAAAGGAGCTTGATTTTAAGCCGCTCTATGTTTCCGGAGAGGGGCTTGCCGATATCCGCGGCGCGCTCGAACATGTCTCCAAACGCGTGAGCAGAGTGTGCGAACAGCTTGCGCCCGATCTCCCTTACTATAACAAACCGGCGATGAGTTCGCGCATCGCTCTTGTCGATCTTGCTTATGAAGATCACCGCAAACGCGGATTTTTCTATAAACTCTTAAACGTATTCGGAGGTTGAAAATGTTCAACGACAATGTTCCCTTTGTGGGAAGAGAGGACGGCACGCAGCGTTCCGCCGCACCCGCCGCAAACGAGTTCGTTGCCAACGGCAGGGCGAAGATCACCGTGATCGGTGTCGGCGGCGCAGGCAATAATGCCGTGAACCGCATGATCGAAGCGGGAATCACGAGTGCCGACTATATTGCGATCAATACGGATGCGCAGATCCTTGCATGCAATAAGGCGCCCAAGAAGATCCAGATCGGTACACAGCGTACTAAGGGCCTTGGTGCAGGTGCGGAACCCGAGATCGGAAGAGAGGCCGCCGAGGAGAGCAAAGAAGAACTTGCGCGCTCCATTGAGGGAACCGACCTTTTGTTTATCACCGCAGGAATGGGCGGTGGAACGGGTACGGGTGCTGCTCCTGTCATTGCAAAGATCGCAAAAGACAAGAAAATCCTGACGGTTGCCGTTGTCACCAAACCTTTTGAGTTCGAAGGCAAGCGCAGAATGGACAATGCGATCAAGGGAATTGACAACCTCAAAAAGTATGTCGATACCATCGTCATTATTCCCAATGAAAAAATCCGTGAAGTTGTTCCGAAAAACGCTACAATGACGGATGCGCTCCGCGTTGCCGATGAAGTTCTCAAACAGGGAATCCGCGGCATTGCCGATCTTATTGTCACGCCTGCGCTCATCAACCTTGACTTTGCGGATGTCCGTACAACGCTCAAGGATAAAGGGCTTGCTCATATGGGCGTCGGTGTAGCAAAGGGCGAGAACCGCATCATCGATGCTGTCCGTCTTGCTGTCAATTCGCCTCTTTTGGAGACGACGATCGAAGGTGCAAAGGGCGTCATTCTCAATATTGTCGGCGGTCCCGATCTGACATTGGATGAAGTGACGAAGGCGGCAGGGCTCATTCACGGTGTTGTCGATTATTCGGCAAACATCATTTTCGGCGCATGTGTGGACGAAAATGTGCAGGATGAAGTGGAGGTGACTGTCATTGCAACGGGCTTCCCTTCGGGAGAAGAAGCGGCGCAGAACGCTGCACGCCAGAATGCCGCATTCGGTACAACGCTTACCGTTCCCCCTGCAGAACCGCCCGCAGCGCAGCCCGCTCAGCCGACATACCCCAATGCACAGCCTGCTCAGCCTGTGTATCCGAGCGCGCCCAATCCCTATATGCAGCATCAGGCGGCACCTGCAGCGCAGCCCGCTCAGCCCGCACAACCGCAGGGGTATTACTATGGACAGCCTCAGCAGGGATTCCAGCAGCCTTATCAGGCTCAGCCTGCGCCTCAGCCGCAGCCCGAACCTGAGCCTGCACCTGACGAACGCGAAAACAAACTTCCGCCTTTTATCCGTCGTATGCTCGGCAAAAAATAACACTTATAAAGCGGACCTAAAGGTCCGCTTTTTCGTTTGGAGAGGAGACAATATGGAAATTTCAATAAACCTTGCCGAAAAGGTTGCATCAGCCGTCAGGTCATGCAAACCGCTCATGATGCAAAAGTTTTCTGTATCGGAAAAGGGGAGTGCGTCCAATCTTGTTACGACTGCTGATACGGCAGTACAGGAGCGTTTACGCGCCCTTCTCGGTAAAATCCTGCCGCAGGCGGGGTTTTTAGGAGAGGAATCGCCCGAATATACGCAGGGAGAATTATATTGGGTGGTCGATCCTATCGACGGAACGACCAATTTTGTACGGGGAATGCGGCTTAGCGTGATCTCTGTCGCGCTTGTCAATAATAACGAGGAAGTTCTTGGCGTTGTCTATCATCCCTATTCGGAGGAGCTTTTTTCTGCCGTAAAGGGGCAGGGGGCTTTTCTTAACGGTAAACGTATTCGTGTATCCGAGCGTGATTTTTCGCACTCTCTTTTCTTTACGGCTTTCAGTGTCTATAAAAAACAATATGCACGCCAATGCATGGAGGTGATGCAAAAGGTCTATTCCGAGTGCGATGATTTTCGCAGGCTCGGGACGGCTGCGTTGGAACTTTGTTATCTTGCGGCCGGAAGGGGTGAGCTGTATTTTGAACTCCGTCTTTTTCCGTGGGACTGGGCTGCCGCGGCGGTCGTTCTCCGCGAGGCGGGCGGAGTTGTCGGTACAGTTGCCAAAGAGCGGCTGCGTCATGATTCTCCAGTTATTCTTCTTGCCGCCAACAGCGAAATGAATTTTACGAAACTTCAGGAAATTGTTTCATCTATTGTTCCCCAGCGGCCTTATACTGAATAAAGAAAAAAACGCGCTCCATTTACGCGGTTCCCATGGGGAATTCTTGCCGCAAAATATAAGTGAAGTATAGCTCTATACCTTGCAAATAAGGCAAGCGCGCTATTTATTTTACTTTTAAGTTATTTTGTTGTAGAATATTTCCAAAGATAAACAATAAGTTGTAGATTGGAGTTAGTTATGAAAAATGTAATATATATATTAATTCAATG
>ERZ1643246.5005-NODE-5005-length-10017-cov-4.544168_pt1 | contig 10017 bp, 6 predicted proteins | sample MGYA00579265_ERZ1643246 | MGnify/ENA primary metagenome ERZ1643246 (study PRJEB29033, sample SAMEA4952261) | chicken gut metagenome | biome: Broiler Chicken; feature: Gastrointestinal Tract; material: Caecum | place: Ireland | collected 2018 | study: Broiler...
GATAATATTAGAATTCGCAGCACAGGAAAAGAACTCACTATAATAACAATTCAGCATGCTTCTGTTTTCTTGAAGACAATTAAATAAAGATATCAGTCGATTTTTATCAGAAAGACTAATATCGCATCCAATCAAAAATTGCAAGTCGGAAATAACGTTATTGACGTGACCGATTAATATGGTCATATTTACAAAATCTAAATCATTATACAAACATGATAATTCTTTAATTTTTCCACTTTTTTTTAACAAAAAAGGGAGAATAAGTGCTTTACGAATATTAGGCAGAGATGTATCATATACGGATTTAAGAGATGTATAGTAGTCAAGCAGAACCGAGTCTGCGACTTGACAGTAAGTTGTATAGTTCTGTGTGAATGCACGGTAGAAAATATTATGAGTAAATTTTACGACAATATAGCCGTTCATTTTTGTAAGAGTAAGACACCCTTTTAAATCATAAAACAATCTAGACCAGATCGCAAATGGCAATTTTTTTAGATTATGGTTATATCTATCTTCAGAAATAAAGTATTGTTTTACAGATGAAAAACGCAGGAGAAGTAATTGTAATTCGTCTTCTGTAATCCCATATGGAGAATTGGCAATGAGAGCTATTGAATAAAGAACTAGCTCTTTATTATGCCCAAATTTGTTAAACATATTAGTTAAGTACAAAAGAGCTACATCATCAATAGAATCAGGTAGTTTATTATTCGTATCAGTAGAACGCCAATTTATACATATTTCTGTAATTAATTTCAGCAATAGAGGAGTTGCACCATTATTAATAGTACCGATAATTTCATTTTTTTGATTATCTGAAATAATTTGTCTGTTACGTTGTTTAAAAAAAAGTGAAAGATTTGCAATACTTTCTTCTTTTGTAAACTTATCAATAGTAAGTACGTGAGAACGGCATGAAATAAAGCGTTCAGAAACTTCACCGCTAGTCGTGGATACAATGATTTTTACATTTGGTGGAAGATGGTTTGGAAGCACAGATTCATGGATATCTTCGATATCATGATACATATCCAGACCATCGATAATAATGATTACCTTTTCCTCGCTCGGAATTGCATAAATTACTTCATACATACTTTCTGTGATATTAGTTGTATTCATATCGATGTTGTAAGATATACCATATTTTTGATTAATCTCATTTACAATAGTTTTTAAACAATCAATTAACAAGTAAGAGTTTTCGTCAAAACCGTAAAATGTAAAAAAAACGGAGTTGTCAGTATGAATAATATAATCTGCCAATATAGTTGTTTTACCGCTTCCGGAGTCTCCAATCACAAAAAGGGGGCTATTAATTTCACCATTTACATAATTAGATATTGCATCCAGTTCCGATTCCCGTTCGATGATTACATTAGTAGATATAAATTTACACAGTAAATTTTTTTTAGAATCATTTTTGCTATTTTCAGAATTCAACCGCTTAATTTCTTTTGAAATATTGTCTTTTAGGGCTTTGATGATGATTTCTTTAAAACGCACTGAATAGTTTTCACCCCAAGAAAGCTCAAAGAGATTATTATTACAGCTATCAGACAACATTTTTTCGAAAACTCGACTTTTAAGAGCATCTATTTTTGTTTGATCTTCATCTTTTTCGGGATATCCTTTTCGGAACACTACTATAGCATTATCACATAATTCGTCGTTTAAGAGGAGCCCTTCGATTATTTCTTGCTCTGTTGCAGACGAGTTGAGTTTTTTTAAGGTGTCTTCAGAGAGAGCGTTGTTGTTTTGGACGCATTTAATTAAAGCATTGTGAAGACGATGTTCTTCTATACTCCAAGTTCCGTCATCAATGAATTGACCAACTCTTTTTTTTAAGAAATATTCGCCGCCTATTTCGTTTTCATCAAGAATGTACCATGTGCAGATAAGATTTCGTTCTTCATTTGAAGCAAATGAAATTAAACCATCAAATTCCTTTTTTTTGATACTGGCGGGAAGAGGGAGCCATCCATATTTTTCACCGGCCATAAGTAAAAAGTTAGGCCTTGGTGATAAAAGGCGACAACGTTTCACTTCGTCTAAACAAATTGCAAGTGTATTTTGATTGAGTGCGGATTCATTGTTGATTCCCCATCTTAAATCTATCAGCTGAAAATTATAGCCCTCTGATTGGCAAAATTCGTTTATTTCAGGCAAAATTTCATCATTAAGGATATTTCTTTCTGTTATAAAATCACTGAATGTGGAACTAATAAACAATCTGAATGTTCTATTTATCATAATTACCTGACCTTTCTAATTTTTCGGATTCTTGTTTTGACAGAATTTCTTTGATTAAAAAATATTTCGGAGAATATGGGACTAATTATAAAATAAATCTTGATTGCGAAAAATGTTATGATTATATAGAAAATGAGTCCTAGTAATGCACTTGTCAAACTAACAAGTAACAGCAGCCAAAAAGAGTATATTCTTGCTCTTAATAAATTTATAAGAAATAGCGAAATTTCAACCAAACCTCCTATAGACAAAATAAGTATTACTATAGCGGCTAAAACAAATTTGATTGCGTCTATTACAAAGTGAGGTTTTTTATATATGAACACAACAGTATTGTTTTGAAGTCCGATATTGTTCTGACATTTTTTGTTATAATCCTTATATATTTGTAATTTATCTTTTCTAAGAACAATTAGGATTATTTTTATGATGACAAATGGCAAGAAAAAAATTGAGGTTAGAATTATAACCATAAACACAATTAATAATGCCTTAATATGAAAGGGTTGTTGTTTAGTGAAGGAATATATTGTGTATAGTAGCTCATGTCGCATAGTAAATGTTACGACAGGGTTGTATGAAAAGTTGCATACTTGAGAAAAACTGTTGGCGTAGTAATATGGAGTTTGCGTTAATTGCATTAATTCCAATTTCGAGTTAAAAAAAGCTAATTCAGAAATCCATAATGATTCAGCTTTTGCTTTTACAAATTTTAGGTATTTACAGTTGTAGAAGCACCCTATTCCAATATAACTAGTATTTTCTGGGAGTGTGAGTGAAGAGAGTGCAGTTCCTGAAAAAGCATAGTTTCCCAATATTTCAATGGAGTCCGGAATATATACTTTTGTCAGGTTTGAACAGTTAGAAAATGTTTCAGAACCAATGCTTGTTATTCCGTTTGAGAAAATAACTTTCTCTATTTTTTTATTATTCGCAAAAGTATTTTCTGTTGATTTTACCATGTATCCATCGATTACAGCTGGGACTGTTACAACACTTTTGGAACCACAATACTTTGTTAAAACAATTTGTTTGTCCAACTCTATGTAATATTCAAACTCAGATTCATTTTTTGTTTTTGTTTGCACATTGACGTGAAGAATTAACAAAACTGAAAATAGTAGTAACAGTATAATTAATTTTACCCGAATACTCATATTGTGACTTGTATGATGTTTTCAGATGCAAAAACACCAAATTTCCTTTCTTGTTGGTATTAATGTAACTAAAAAAGTTCATTTTGCATCTCTCTTCTTTTCTGATGACGAATCCTTGTTGGACTGTTCCAGTTCTCAAACGACGGTGATTGCTTTCAACATCAATGCAGCTCATAATGTCGTTAAGAATAATGCCACTTTTAAAACTTACTATGATAGGAAGGCCGGACTCATTAGAATGCCCTAGGGCATTGTGCCGGCAACTTGTCAGAGTCGTCTGGAAGATGCTGACTGACAAAGTGGAATTTAACCTCGATTAAGAGGTTTGTATACTAATATCGATAGATGTTAAAAAGAGCCCTATGGGAGCCTTATTAAAGTTCCCTTTTTTACCATCGATAATAAAAAGAAATTTTTTGCTAATTCATACTTGATTTTTCATAGCTGGTCTCCTCCCTCGTCCGTTATGATTAGCCTCTTGGCTCATAAGCATTTTTATAATTATAATAACATTTTTCAAAATAGGTGGCTAAAGTCATAGAAATCATCATGAAATAATATCTGCTAATAAGAGTAAGATGTGAATACTATAAATTTCCCTACCTATGATTAATAAATATAATATACCATAACTGACGAAAATAAGAAAGCAAAATAAAACAGATTAATGAAGTTTCGGATGTCAATAAATGAATTTGGTAAAAGGAAAACAATCTGGAAAAGTTGTCTCTGTCTGCAACTGGAATAATCGAAAGGGGCATTTGCCTCATCTGTATTGATACCTTTCTGGATGAAAAATGAATCTTCTGTAATTATGAAAGGCATCGGGACATCGATGTCTTTTTCAAAGTGTGAAAAAGCTATTTGGATGCCGGTAAGGAGTTTAATTTCTCATTATATGAAGGAAAGATCGCTTACATAGCAGTTGTTTTCATTCGGTATATGATGATCCCATGGAACGTCGGGAATCATTTTCTCTTTCATAATATTTTTGCATTCCTTTTTGTGGATATACCCGATTTTTCCATCATCTGTAATTATTCTATACCATTCTCCAACTACATCCTTATTATAATTATCAACTAAGAATCCATCTCCTTCTTCATATTTCCCTAAAATGTGCTTTTTATCGACTATCTCTTCTTCATAGATATTATCAAATACATATCCAATCCATTCCACAGGTATATGACCTTTTTCCCATCTGCCGAAAAATACATTTCGTGGTTTATCAATACATTTAACATATTTGATATTATTACTATCTTTTTTCACATTATAACTTAAATCATATCCGATTATCCATATTACTAATAAAGCAAGTAATACATATAAAGATATTAAATCAATTTCAAAATAATCAATTATAAGCATAATAATGAGATTTATTAGTAAAAAAATAATTATTGTTTTTATATTTCCAACTACGTCAAAAAAGTAATATGTAATTACTCCCCCGATACAATGTCCAATAATAGCTAGCATAAATGAAAAGCTGTTATTTTCTTTTCTATTGGGACTGTCTAAATAAACACATATTCCAAAAAAAACAATATTCCACAATAAATAAAATTTTAATGTAATATAAAACTACTGGAGTAATTTGTACTGCTAATCCTACAGCAGCCAAAAGCATTACTAAAATAAGCATTACTGGGATTCCAACAATAATAAACATATGTACCTCCATTTCTCTGCCTTTCAAGCATAAATAAGTGAATCTATAAAATTTTCAAGTGCTCGTAAGACGGTTTATTAAATGTAATATTTATTTGGATGTCCACTATTTTCTGTTCCTGTACCACTATCCTATAATTATATTTTTCTCATCTTAAGCAACCCAAACTCCCGACTTGAATATGTACCCTATAAGAGTATCGCACAAGCAACCCAAAACAAGAAAATGCTTTATCCAGTTATAAATAGAATTGGAGCATATAAAAGTCGGTCCATCAAAAACCGCTGTTTTAAGCGCTCTGAGACGATTTTGTTCTGCAAAATGAGCAAAAAAACACCTGAAAACGATAAAAAAATCGGTCCGTCTCAATAAGAAAAAAGCCAAATTGAGAAAACGGCTTAAATAAAGGCTCTGAGACACTTGAGAAGAAAGAGATAGACCGACTTTTTTGTTAGAATCAGAATAAAAAGTTTGACAAATATAAAGATTGGTGTCATAATATAGAAAAATAATGAAAAACAACACAAGATGTTGTTGTAGACAGCCCGATATAGAGGGCAATAAGGATTTTCGGACAACTGAATGCAGACTTTGATATGCGTTCCATTGTAGACAGCCCGATATAGAGGGCAATAAGCTGCGATAAATTCGCGTGGGATGCAGCTCTTATAAATAAAAGGTAGACAGCCCGATATAGAGGGCAATAAGATTTTACTTATTGCAATCACATTCACACCTTGTTTTGTAGACAGCCCGATATAGAGGGCAATAAGAAATCCGTATCAGAGTAGAAAACCGTCTCCGTTCCGGTCGTCTGGTAGACAGCCCGATATAGAGGGCAATAAAGAGATGAAAAACGGGCGCACACCATCCGTATAGTCAACGTAGACAGCCCGATATACAGGACAAAAAGATAAAAGTAAATATTTTACAAGAAAGGTTAAGGCATATTCTAAAAAGAATGTGCCTTTTGTTTTTGTCAGAAAAAATGAAAAGGGGATTGTATGTTTGTGATAGTTGCTTATGATGTGTCTTCTTCCCGTGGGACAAAAGTAATGAAGATTTGTCGAAAATATTTGCATCATGTGCAAAAATCCGTTTTTGAGGGGATGATTACAGAGGCAAAATTAAAGCAATTACAGAGAGAGCTAAAAAATACACTGATTCCAGATTTGGATAAAGTTAGTATTTATTGTCTGGATTCTATTAAATATGCCAGTAAAATTCAGATTGGAGCAGTTGAAGACGCTGATATTTTTCTATAGAGAACAGGAAGCACAAAATGTTGAAGTTAGAAGCCATTTTTACAGAAGAAAATATATAAAATGCACTACACCATATTTTATCTAGAAAAAACAGTTGTGGCATAGACGGGATATTTGTAAAAGATTTTGAAGAATATTGGATATTAAATGGTCAGAAAATTTTGAATCAAGTGACGAACGGAGCGTATAGGGTGTCGCCTGTTCAACTTCGTGAAATAATTATGCCTACGGGAAAGCATAGAATAATTGCACATTACACATGTACGGACAGATTGATTACCAGAATTCTGGGAGAAAGTTTGCAAAAAGAAGTAGATGATTCTTTATCAGAATATAGCTATGCTTATCGAAAACAAAGAGGGGTTATTAAGGCTGTAGAACAAGCAGCAGCATATATGCAGGCAGGGAAGATATGGGTATTAGAACTGGATATTGAAAACTATTTTGATAATATTAATTTAACATTAATGGAAGAAAAAATCCGGGAAATTATTTTAGATAAAAATTTATTTTCATTAATGGAACAATATCTTCGTTGTGAGGTGATGGAGGAGGAATATACGAAAACATATATAAAAGATAAGGGGTTAGTGCAGGGATGCTCCCTAAGCCCGGTGTTGAGTAATATCTATCTTAATAAATTGGATCAGCAAATGGAGAAAGAAGGACTTTCTTTTTGCAGATTTGGGGATAATATTAACATTTATTTCTACAATAAATTGGAAGCGGCAGAATGGTATGCAAAAATAAAAACAATAACAGAAAATGAATTTGATTTGCATTTAAATATTAGAAAAAGTGGGATTTACCTGGGCGTGAATAGGATATTTTTGGGGTATTCCTTTAAAAAACAACGCTCCGGTGAAATACTGACTGCTCGGAATGTAAAAAAGAAAACGATATTTTATGCCAACTGGCATACATCGGCTCTTCAGTATACTGGAAAAGAATATCATATTATTAATGATGGTATTTTGACGAAAAAAGATTATACATTATTATTTGAAAATGAAAAAGAGAAAAAATATCTTCCTGTTGAGACGGTAGATAAACTGAATATTTATTCTAATGTAATATTTGATGCGGGATTTTTTGAAATGGTTTCCAGATATAATATTGATGTTAGTATTTTTGATAAATATGGAAAGCATTGTGGTACTTTCTGTGGGAGTAAACACGCCAGAACATCTGATATGGTTATTAAACAGGTGTCGCTTTATAATAACGATGCAAAAAGATTGTCTGTAGCAAAAAGTATTTTGATTGCTGCCGCGCATAATATGCGCGCTAACGTGCGCTATTATGTAAAAAAAGAAAAATTGAAAAAAGAAAATGTCGATAAGTTATCGGCTTTCATAAAAAAGCTTAATGATGCATCGTCAATTTCGAATTTGATGATGATAGAAGCACAGTGCAGGCAGAGTTACTATACTTATATGGGAAAAATTATTGGCGACGGACCATTCCATTTTGCACAGAGAACGAAACGACCTCCCAGAGATGCTGTCAATGCCATGATAAGTTTTGGAAATGTATTTCTTTATGAAAAGATTGCAACAGAAATATATAAAACATCATTAGATATTAAGGTTGGTTTCCTTCATTCGACCAATCGTCGGAAAGCGACATTGAATCTGGACATTGCAGAGATATTTAAACCAGTGATTGTAGACAGAGTGATCTTTACAGTAATACATAAAAGAATTTTGGATGTTTCCAGACATTTTGAATCTCAGGAAAACAATGGAGTTTATTTGAACAGGGAAGGGAAAAGACTGTTTATCAATGAATTAATGCGAAAAATGTATACTAAAATAACGGTAGATAGAAAATTAATAACTTATGAAGCATTAATAAGAAATGAAATATGGAAAATCTATCGGATGATAGAACGGGGCGAACCCTACAAGCCATATAAATATATATAAAAAGTCGGTCTGTCAAAAACCGCTGTTTTAAGCACTCTAAGACGATTTTGCTCTTCAAAATGAGCAAAAAAACGCCTGAAAACGGTGAAAAAATCGGTCCGTCTCAATAAGAAAAAAGTCAAATTGAGAAAACGGCTTAAATAAAGGCTCTGAGACAGTTGAGAAGAAAGAGACAGACCGACTTTTTTCTTAGTATCAGAAAATAATGTTTGACAAAGAAAAAGATGTGTGAGATAATTGTAGAAAATTAAGAAAGACAATACAAGATATTGGTGTAGACAGCCCGATATAGAGGGCAATAAAGATTAATTTATTTATTTATCGTGCTTGTGTGCGTGTGCTGGTAGACAGCCCGATATAGAGGGCAATAAAGTTTTCGTCATCTAACACATACTGTGCAATACTAATTGTAGACAGCCCGATATAGAGGGCAATAAATTTTTTTCTGTATACCACAAGTAGTGCTACAAAGTATCCGTAGACAGCCCGATATAGAGGGCAATAAAGGAACCAGTTCCTGACAATAAATCCTATCCTCAATAGGGTAGACAGCCCGATATAGAGGGGAAAGAAGATATAGTTAAGTAAATAAAAGAACACATGTCAAAGAAAAACAGTTTTTATGAATTAGTCAGAAAGGCTAAAGCATAGGAATTGTTTTTTTATTGCGCTTTTTTAGAAAGAATTTATAGAAAAAAATAAAAAAAAGATATAAGATATAATAAATAGAACGATACAGAGGAATAATGGTGAAATAATTTGCATTAAAGGAAGGGGGAAAAGTATGGTATTAAATCTGTTTGTTGTTTAACGACAGATTTTGAACGTAGTAATCCAATGGAAAAGTCGGAAGATACATAGAAGGGAGCATGGGATTTTTTGATGATGAATATTTTTTGATGTGATGCGGGATACCGGGTTTTAAGAAGAAAATTTATGCGTATGCAACCAGGATAAAAAACATAAGGATGAGGTGAAGAAAGATGAAGATATCAAAAGAACGTCATAAAAGGACAGCGGTTGCTGTAATGGAAGACAGAGTAGGGGGAGTTGTTTATGTACCTGGCGGTTCTGGAATTGATTTGAGTAACAATCTTAAAAAAAGAAGTATGGATACAAAAAGTTTGTACAACGTTTTCAATCAGATACAGGCAGGAACAGCTCCTTCGGAATATGAGTGGAAAGATTATTTATCAGAGGCTGAGAACAAGAAGCGAGAAGCACAGAAAATGATTCAGAAGGCAAATTATGAATTGAGGAGAGAATGTGAAGACTATGCGAAGAAGGCGAATTTTGCAGTAAATAGAATTATCTTTAGTAAGAAACCAAAGAAGATACTCTCTGATGATCAGATAATATCCAATATGAAGAAACAAAGATTGTCCAAATTTAAAGGCAGGATGGAGGATTTTGTTCTTATCGCATTAAGGAAAAGCCTGGTTGTTTCAACCTATAATCAGGAAATGTTTGATTCACGAAAGGCTGCAACAGTTTTTTTGAAAAATATAGGGAAAAAGAATATATCAGCAGATGATGAACGGCAGATTAAGCAATTGATGGCACTGATTCGTGAGGACTATGATAAGTGGAATCCGGATAAGGATAGTTCAGATAAGAAAGAGTCAAGTGGAACAAAGGTAATCCGTTCCATTGAATATCAGAACATGGTTATACAGACAGAGAAAAATAAGTTATCTTTATCTAAAATATAAAATGTCGGAAAAAAAACA
>ERZ1643246.5007-NODE-5007-length-10006-cov-245.591096_pt1 | contig 10006 bp, 9 predicted proteins | sample MGYA00579265_ERZ1643246 | MGnify/ENA primary metagenome ERZ1643246 (study PRJEB29033, sample SAMEA4952261) | chicken gut metagenome | biome: Broiler Chicken; feature: Gastrointestinal Tract; material: Caecum | place: Ireland | collected 2018 | study: Broiler...
GTTCGGCCAATCCGGATAGCGCAGCGAGACTTGGGGGTTTCCAAAGGGGGGCGTCTAGCACCCCACTTTGGTCCGGGGATTCGCAAGGGGGTGAAACTCCCTTGCGCCTGTCTTTGCCTACTTTCTGCAGGGGCAGAAAGTAGGGGCCCCCGCGCGGCCTGAGCGCGTCGAAGGGAAATTGAAAATTTTCAAAAAACATAAAATGGATAACAAAAGGCTCCCAGTAAAAAAACAACGCCTGCGGCCTGCGAAGTGCCCCGCAGGGGTAAGCGCGTCGAAGGGAAAAATCAAAAATTAAGAAGAAGATAAAAAGGATCAATAAAGTTTCCCCGAGTGCGTCGAATCATAAAATAAAAACAAAAAAGGCCTTGTGGGCTTCCCACAAAAAGCCCACAAGACCCAAAATAAAAAATCAAGACGGCAGCGTGCTCTCGCGTATAATGAGCGCCGGCTCAATCACCGCGTGCTGCAGCGGCGTTGCATCCTTCCCACACCGGTACGCCGCAATCTGCCGCTCCAATAAATGCATCGCCGTCGATGCCATCATCCGGATATTCTGCCGCACCGCCGTGACCGGCACCACCGTCTGCTGCGCAACCGGCGAATCGTCAAACCCAATCACCTCAAATTCCGCCGGAATCTGCCGCCCTTCCCGCACAAGGCGGTTGACTAAAAGCTGCGCGAACGTGTCGTTGCTGACAAAAAAGCCCACCTTCTTGTCCGGGAACTCCGCCTCCACCTGGGCGAGCACCTCCTCGACCCGCGCCCGCGTCAGCGCGAAATCCTGCGGGTATTCGTGCAAAAACAGCCGCGCTAAGACGCCGTGCTGGCGGCATGTGTCCTGGAACCCCTGGATGCGCTTCATGCCCGGCGCCTGGGGATGTTCCGTGGAATTGATGTGCACGAGCACCTCGCAGCCGTCCGCCAGGAGCTTTTCGGCCGCGCTGACCGCGCCGGAATAGTTGTTGCTGTCGACGCTGCAGGTGTATTCGTTTTCGCGCTCAATCGTCACGACCGGCAGCTTCAAATCCGCGAGCTTGCGCGACGGCAGCGTGTGGCTCAAAACGAGCAGCCCCTCGACGCGGTAGGCGGTCAATTCCGCAATCGCGCGCTGCTCGACCGCTTCGTCCCCGTTGCACGTGAAGACGATGAATTTATAGTGGTTGTCGCGGAATGTGTCGAGGATATCGTTGATTAAATGCGAATAAAACGGGAAGAAAAACTGCGGCGTCAAAATGCCGATCAGCTCCGTCTGGCCGTTCGCAAGCATGCGTCCGACCTTGCTGCCCCCGCGGTAATGCAGCGCCTCGAGCGCCTCCTCAATGCGCTGGCGCGATGCCGGCGTCAGCGTCTGCGGCGCGTTGAAATACCGCGAAATCGTCGTCTTCGAAAAATGCGTGTAATCTGCGATGTCCTGAAACGTGACATGGCTGTTCTTTGGTGGCATAGACCCCTCTCCTCTCCGGGCTGCCTTGCAGTGTCCTTCGTCGATCTCCCCAAAAGGCCCGTCCCGCTTTGAAAACGGGCGGCCTCGGGCAGGATTTGTTAAAATGCCCTATTTTTCCGTGTGTCCACCATTCGATTTTTAGAAGGAGCGCACGTTTCTTTTTGGTGTATTTCTAGCATAGCAGACTTTCCGGGAAAAAGCAAGTGCGGCGATGGAACCGGTTCCATTGTGGAATCCACATAAATTATGAAGATTTTAAAAACGAGGGGTGATAACAAACGTAGAAAACATAGGTTTAATCAAAAAATGTGTGCGATTTCTTGTGCAAAACAGAAAAAATCCGTTGACAAATTCGCCGAATCGTGGTATCGTAATTTTGCACGAAAGCTGGAGTGGAATGCCGGAAATAACCGGTTACTCTTTTGAATGGCCGCAAAAGCTGTGGAAGGCATTCGTCCGGCAGAGGGAATTTTTTATGCAGGCAGACAATTTCGAAAAGAGGGATTTGTGGATGAGATGTAACAAAAAGCGTGCCGTATCGTTGATGCTGTGCGCGGCCCTGGCGTGCGGGACCGGCCTTCTGACCACGGCCTGTGACAGCGACACTGCATCCGGCAAGGTGCAGATTGAGCTATTGCAGTACAAGCAGGAAGCCGTCAACACGTTTAACGAGCTCGCGGAGAAGTTCAACGCCTCGCAGGACAAGATCGAATTGACCGTCAGTTCGCCCAACGACGCGACGACGATCTTGAAAACCCGTTTGATTAAGGAAGATCCGCCGGACATGGTCGCCATCGGCGGCGACTACACGTACGCGACGATGCTCGACGCGGGCGAGTTTATGGACATTTCCGATTATGAAGGCTTAGACAAGATCAAAGACGCCTATAAGGAAATGGATAAGCAGCTCGAACTCGTGCCGCAGGAGGGCGTGTACGCGGTGCCGTACGCGGCCAACGCGGCCGGCGTGCTGTACAACAAAGAGATGTTCGACCAGAACGGCTGGGAAGTGCCGACGACGTGGACGGAATTCATGGACCTGTGCCAGGAAATCCAGGACGCGGGGATTCAGCCGTTCTACTTCGGCTTCCGCGACTCCTGGACGTGCTTAGCGCCGTTTAACGCGATGGCGGTCAGCCTTGCCGACCCGACGATCTGCTCGCAGGTCAGCGCGGGCACGGCGACGTTTACGGAGGCGTACAGCGAGGTGTGCGACAAATACCTCGAGATGCTCCAGTACGCCGAGCCCAACCCGGTCGCCTACGCCTACAACGACGCGTGCACGGCGTTCGCGCGCGATCAGTCGGCGATGTTCGTGATCGGCAACTACGCAATCCCGCAGATCCGCTCGGTCGACCCGGACATTCAGATCGACTCGTTCGTGCTGCCGGCCAGCGACAACGCGGACGACAACATCTTAAATTCCGGCAACGACCTGCAGTTTAGCGTGATGGCCGCGACCGAGCACAAAGAGGAATGCTACGAAGTGCTCGACTTCTTCCTCGAAGACGAAAACGTGCAGCTTTACACCGACGAACAGGCTTCCGTGCCGTGTGTCGACGGCGACTTTGAGATCACCGACGACTTAAACAGCATGAAGCCGTACATCGAATCGGGCAAGATGGCCGACTACCAGGACCACCACTACCCGTCGGAGATGAGCGTCGACGCGATGATCCAGACGTTCCTGCAGAGCGGCGACAAGGACGCGTTCCTCTCGAAGTTCGATTCCGACTGGGTCCGCTACAACCGCGATACGATCGCGAAGCTGCAGCAATATTACGAAGAGCATCCGGAGGCAGCCTCTTCCGCGGCTTCCAGCGATGCGGCGTAAGGTGAGAGAGGAGGACGTTTTACATGGATTCGAAAAAACACATGAGTGCTCGCCGGCGCACATTTTTGGCGATCACGATCCCGATTATGGCCCTATTTTTCCTGTTCAACACGCTGCCGCTTTTACAGGGCTTTGCGTACAGCTTTACGAACTTCCGCGGCTTTGGCAGCTATGACGTGATCGGGTTCCGCAACTACTACTACCTGTTCCAGGATTCGCGCGTCGGGCACTCGTATTTGTTCACATTTGTGTACGCAATTGTGTCGACGGTGCTGACGAACGTGATCAGTATGATTCTGGCGCTGGGCCTGACGTCGAAAATTGTCGGCAAGGGTGCTTTGCGCGGCATTTACTTTATCCCGAACGTGCTGGGGTCGCTGGTCATCGGCTACGTGTTCAGCTTCTTCTTTACGTATGTGCTGCCGTCCGTCGGCGGGGCGCTGGGCATCCCGGGGCTCGACGCGTCGATCCTCGCGTCGACGTCGTCGGCGTGGTTCGGCGTCGTAATCGTCGGCTGCTGGCAGGCGATTGCATTGAACACGATCATCTACATTTCCGGCCTCGAGACGGTGCCGAAGGACGTGTACGAGGCGGCCTCGATCGACGGCGCGACGGGCTTCAAAAAGTTCCGCTACATCACGTTCCCGCTGATTATGCCGTTCTTCACGATCAACATGGTGCTGTGCTTAAAGAACGGGTTGATGGTCTTCGACCAGATCATGGCGTTGACGAAGGGCGGCCCCTCGCAGAGCACGGAGTCGATTTCGTATCTGATCTATCAGAACGGCATCAGCGGCGGGCAGTTCGGCTTCCAGAGCGCGAACGCGGTGATTTACTTCATCGTGATCGTCGCGATCTCGGTGTTCCAGATGAAATTCCTGGGCGGTAAGGAGGAACAGCTGTAATGGAGAATTCCACAAAAGTCGTGTATTCGACGGAAAAAGTGAAAAAGGAGCGCAAGAATATTCCGGTTACGGTCCTTCTGATCATCGGCTGCATTACGGTGTTCTTCCCGCTTTATATGACGGTGATCATCGCGTTTAAGCAGCCGTCGGAAATGACAAATGACATCGCGGGTGCCTTGATGCCGCCGTCTGCGTGGAGCTTTTCGAACTTCGCGCAGGCGATGGAGGTCACGGACTTCTGGAATTCGCTGTTAAACAGCGTGCTGATTACGGTGAGCACGGTCGTGCTGTCGATCCTGATCCACTCGCTCGCGGGCTACGCGGTCGGGCGCAACATGGACCACAGCAAATTCTATAAGTTCGCGTACCTGTACATGGTCAGCGGCATGTTCGTGCCGTTCGCGATTTTGATGATGCCGGAAGTCAAGCAGACGGCGATGATGGGCATCGACAACCCGGTGGGCGTTGTGATTCTGTACATCGTGTTCCAGCTGCCGCAGAGCATGCTTTTGTATACGGGCTACCTGCGCAACATCCCGCTCGAGCTCGAGGAGGCCGCGTACGTGGACGGCGCGTCGACGTGGCGCACGTACTGGTCGATCATTTTCCCGAACATGAAGCCGATGCACGCGACGGTCGCGGTTTTGATCGCGATGGCGGCGTGGAATGACGTGATGACGCCGCTGGTTTTGATGGGCGGTTCGGACCTGAACACGCTGCCGCTGGCGCAGTTAAACTTCCAGACGGCGTTCAGCACGAACTACAACCTCGCGTTTGCGTCGTACCTGCTCTCGATGATCCCGATTTTGATCTTCTATCTGATTTGCCAGAAGCAGATCATCGGCGGCGTCACGAACGGCGCAGTAAAGGGTTAAAATGCGAAATGCCTTGAAAACTTGAAAAAGAACCAAAGAAAGCCGGGAGGGCAAAAAGGCCTTCCCGGCTTTTCCTGTTTCCTGCCCCTGCAGAAGGCAGGAAAGACAGGCTGGAACTTTGGAATCCCACAAAAGAAACAGCGCGCCCCGCAGGACGCGCTGTTTCTCGCACTTCTTACCTTTCTCTTTACATGAAAAGAGATAAAGAAAATGTCTACCCTGCGGCAACAAGGTAGGCGGCCCGTAAAGGGAAAAGTCCTACTTTGAGGCAACCACTTTTGTGGAGCGATTGTTCTCTTCGCTTTTATTATAGCAGGAAAGCGGCGGCTTTGCAAGGTGCACCGCTTTTTAAATTTGCGCGATTCGCCAAATTCTGCTATACTTTTTGATAGAAGAGAACAATCGCACAACAGGGTGGCTGCCTCTTTCATCTCCGGATGGAAGGGGGTGGTGCCGGATGGATACGTATCAGGTTTTAAGCTTGATGCTGACGTCTGTGAGCGTCCTTCTCGCACTTCTTACCTATCTCAGGAAAGATTGATTGAGAAAGATAAAAATGCCTACCCTGCACGCCCCGCAAGGTAGGCAGGACCGCTAGGTCCTAATTCACTAAGATGAGGCAACCACTTTTGTGGAGCGATTGTTCTCTTCGCTTTTATTATAGCAGGAAAGCGGCGGCTTTGCAAGGTGCGCCGCTTTTTTTCAGGAAAATGCGGCCAAAGCTCACGCAAGGCTAAGCCGGGGCCTCCTCGCGCGGTTGTGCCGAAGGCACTCTAGCGCGAACGCAGCAGAGAATTCTTAAGGGGATGCAATCCCCTTAAGCCAGTCTTTGCCTACTTTCTGCTGGCCAGAAAGTAGGGGCCCCCGCGCGGCCTAAGCGCGTCGAAGGGAAAAATCAGAAGTTTCATCTGCGTAAAAAGGATCCATGAGCCCCAAGCGGCCGGCGCTTCCATTTGCGAAAAGTGGGGTGCCGGGGACCCTTCCCCGTATAACAAACAAAAACCCGCCGCCGTCGGTTTTAAGAAAAGACCGACGACGGCGGATGGCTGGGCTGGCGGGATTCGGACCCACGCATGACGGAGTCAAAGTCCGTTGCCTTACCGCTTGGCTACAGCCCATCGCTTAGAAAATACGGGGCCTTAAGGATCGAACCCTAATGCCCCGTATTTCCTATGGTGTGGGGTGGAAGATGGGACTCGAACCCACGGTCTCCAGAGCCACAATCTGGCGCTTTAACCAACTAAGCTACATCCACCATATGGCGCGCCAAAAGGGACTCGAACCCCTGGCCTACTGCTTAGAAGGCAGTTGCTCTATCCAGCTGAGCTATTGGCGCGTGTCCCCTTATTGGAGCGAGTGATGGGAATCGAACCCACGTGACCAGCTTGGAAGGCTGGAGTTCTACCATTGAACTACACTCGCATCAGCGGCGAAAATTATTGTAGCATAGCCCGCGGCGGTTGTCAAGCCCTTTTGCGCGGTTTGCCGCGGAAAACAGGAAATCCGCATCAAAAAAAGGGGCGGGCGCCGGGGAAATCTCCGAAGCGTCCGCCCCTTTGTGGAAAGGGCAGGCGTATTTAAGACTGGTGCAGCACGCGCTGGGCGATGCGCTCAAGGCTTTCCTGCGACAGGCCGCACAGGCACGCGAGCGCGTCCTGCCGCGCAGCGGCGTCGCCGGTGCCGAGCTCTTTCGTAAAGAACGCATAGAGCAGCTCGAAGCTCGTGTACAGTGTGTTCGCGAGCCGCAGGCCCTCGGGCGTAAACTGCACGGTGCCGTAGTATTCCTTTTCGATCAGGCCGTCCTCTTCGGCGAGGATCTTGAGCATTTTGCTCGTGCTCGGGCGTTTGACGCCCAGGGCCGCGGCGATGTCCTTGCTTTGCACGTCGCTGCCGTCCTGGCCGAGGGTGTAGATCGTGAAGAGATAGCGCTTTTTCGATGCCGAAAGCATACGGGAGGCGCCTCCTTTGGTTACAGGCGCTCGACGCGCCGGGATTTTTGCGGCTTTTGCGGTGCGGGCGCCTGGCAGTGCGTGCAGTGGGCGCAGCTTTCACAGTGGCCGGAGCAGCCGCCTTTTTGGGCGCCTTTCGCGGGCTTGCAGCCGGGGCATCCCGCGCAGCCGCCGGAGCGCACCGTATAGCGGATCGAGAACACGAACCCCACGGCGATCAGCGCCGTCAAAAGAATCGAGGCGAGTGTCATAAAGCCGCCTCCTTTTTAGGCCGGTACGGCCGGGGAGAGCTTTTTCGCATACGGATTCGGCCGCAACAGCAGGTACAAAAGGAGTGCGAGCACCGCAAGGCCCGCCACCGTGCCGGCGGAAAACACGCCGGTCGTGAACCATGTGCCGAACTGGTAGAGCAGCAGCGCGACGGCGTATGCGAACGCGCATTCATAAAGGATGGCGAACGCGAACCATTTGCCGCTTTCCATCTGGCGCTTGATCGCGCCCATGGCCGCGAAGCACGGCGCGCACAACAGGTTGAACGCGAGGAAGCTGAGCATCGCGGGGGTGGTGCCGAGCATGGCGCGCGTGGCCTGCCACATGCCCGGGTCGGTTTCCGTGCCGCTGCCGATGCCGAACAGCACGCCGAAGGTCGAGACGACGTTTTCCTTCGCGATGAGGCCGGAAATCGTCGCGACGGCCGCCTGCCACTGGTCAAAGCCGAGCGGCGCAAAGATCCATTTGATCGCGTTGCCGACGATGGCCAAGAGGCTGTAATCCATCACGTTGACGGCAGCCGGCGCCGCGTCCTGCACGAGCAGGCCGAATGCACCCGAGCCGCCGGCCCATGTCTGCCAGCCGAAATTGGACAAAAACCAAATCAGCACGCAGGCGCCGAAGATGACCGTGCCGGCCTTGATGATGAACGAGCGCACGCGCTCCCACATGTGGATCAGAACGCCTTTGGGCGCCGGCAGATGGTACTGCGGCAGCTCCATGACGAATGGGGCGGGATCGCCCGCGAATGGTTTCGTCTTCTTTAACAGGATGCCCGAAACGACGACGGCCGCGATGCCTAAGAAGTAGAACAGCGGCGCGACCCAGCCGCCCTGCTCGGTGCCGGCCAAGGCGCCGAACAGCAGCGCGATAATCGGCAGCTTGGCGCCGCAGGGGATGAACGTCGTCGTCATGATCGTCATGCGGCGGTCCTTTTCATTTTCAATCGTCTTCGTCGCCATGACGCCCGGCACGCCGCAGCCCGAGGAGATCAGCATCGGGATGAAGCTCTTGCCGGAAAGGCCGAACTGGCGGAAGATGCGGTCCATGATAAACGCGACGCGCGCCATGTAGCCGCAGTCTTCGAGGATGGACAAAAAGAAGAACAGCACGAACATCTGCGGCACGAAGCCTAACACGGAGCCGACGCCCGTGACGATGCCGTCGAGGATTAAACCGGAAAGCCAGTCGGGCGCACCGGCGGCCGTGACGGCGAGATTGACGAGGTGGTAGATGCTCGGCACCCAGATGCCGAAGTCCGCCGGCGAGGGTTCGTCGAGGACGGGGGCCGCGGCGGCCGTTTCGGCGACGAGGGTGTCATCGACGGCGCCGTCTTCCGTCAAAAGCGGCGCGACGCTTTCCGAAAGGTCTTCGCTTTCCGCGGCGTCGGCGACGGCGGCGGGCAGGTCAACCCCGGCCTGTGCGGCGGCGTCGGCGAGCGACAGGTTCTCCGCGGCGGTAGCGTCGGCGTCGAGGCCGGCCGCTTCGGCGGCAAGGGTCAGGCCGTAGGCGCTCATCGCGTCGTCGTAGTCGGCCGAACCGATTTTAAACAGATGCCAGCCGGCGGAATCGTCGCCGAACAGCTGGTCGTTCGTGAAATCCGTCACGTAGGTGCCGACGGTCGTGACGGAGACGTAATAGACCAAAAACATGATCGCGACGAAGATCGGCAGCGCGGCGATGCGGTTCGTGACGACGCGGTCAATCTTATCGGAAAGGGTCAGGCCGCTTCTGCGTTTATGGACGCAGGTTTTCATCAGGCGGCCGATGTATTCGTAGCGCTCGTTCGTGATGATCGATTCGCCGTCGTCGTCGAGTTCCTGCTCGATGCCGGAGACGATCGAGCGGATTTCGGCGTTATTTTCCAGATGGAGGCCGGCGAGGATTTTCTCGTCGCCTTCGAAGACCTTGATGCTGTAAAAACGCTTTTGTTCGGCCGGGACGCTGTCGGGCAGCAGCTCGCTGATTTTTGTGAGGGCGGCCTCGACGGGGGCGGAAAATTTGTGGCGCGGCACAGCGGGCGCCTTGCGTTCGGCGGCGGCGATGGCGGCCTCGGCGGCCTCGTGGGAGCCTTCGCCCTTTAAAGCGCTCATCTCAAAGATTGGGCAGCCGAGTTCCGACGAGAGCTTTTTGACATCGATGCGGTCGCCGCTCTTTTTCACGAGGTCGATCATATTTAACGCGATGACGACGGGCAGGCCGATCTCGACGAGCTGGGTCGTCAGGTACAGGTTGCGCTCGAGGTTCGTGCCGTCGACGAGGTTTAAGACGGCGTCGGGGCGGTCATTTAATAGGTAATTGCGGCTGACGACTTCCTCGGGGCTGTACGGCGAAAGCGAATAGATGCCGGGGAGGTCGGTGAGGATGACGTCTTTTTTATGGCCGATTAGGCGGCCTTCCTTTTTCTCGACGGTGACGCCGGGCCAGTTGCCGACGTACTGCGTGCTGCCGGTCAAATCGTTGAACAGGGTTGTTTTGCCGCAGTTCGGATTGCCGGCGAGGGCAATTTTCATTTGCAAATGGATCTCCTCCTTTTGTTTTTTTGAATTTTGGGGTAGGGGGGTCTTTTTTATTCTCTTTCCCTTTTTCTAAATTTCTAATGATCCCCTTCGACGCGCTCGGGGTTCGTACTTTTTTGACCCATTTTACGCCTATTAAAATTTTTCTTTTATCCCTTCGACGCGCTCGGGCCGCGCGGGGGCCCCTACTTTCTGCTCCTGCAGAAA
>ERZ1643246.5008-NODE-5008-length-10005-cov-3.798191_pt1 | contig 10005 bp, 6 predicted proteins | sample MGYA00579265_ERZ1643246 | MGnify/ENA primary metagenome ERZ1643246 (study PRJEB29033, sample SAMEA4952261) | chicken gut metagenome | biome: Broiler Chicken; feature: Gastrointestinal Tract; material: Caecum | place: Ireland | collected 2018 | study: Broiler...
TCGCCGGGGACATCTACGACCGGTCCGTTCCCTCCGCCGAGGCGGTCTCTCTCTTTGACTGGTTTCTCACCAGGCTGGCGGAGATCCAGCCCGCTATCCCGGTGCTGGCCATCGCGGGGAACCACGACTCGGCGGAGCGGCTGGACTACGCCAGCTCCATCCTGGGCAGGCAGCATATCCATATAGCCGGCAGGCCCCCCGCAAAGGAGGGGGAGAGGATGAAGAGGGTGACTCTGGAGGACGAACACGGGGAGGTGCATTTTTATCTGCTCCCCTTTGTAAAGCCCGGGTATGTGCGTCCTGTCTTCCCCCAGGATCAGGCCCCTGAGGATTACGACGGGGCGGTCCGGGGACTTGTTGACAGAGAGGAGATCGACACCTCCGTGAGAAACGTCATTGTCACCCACCAGTTCTACACGGCGGCTGGGGTCTCTCCTCTGGCTGCCGGGTCGGAGAGTGTCCGGGTGGGAGGACTGGACAATGTGGATATCTCCGCTCTTTCCCCCTTTGACTACTGTGCCCTGGGTCACATCCACAGGAGGCAGCAGGTGGGGGAGGGTCCTGCCTGGTACTGCGGGACGCCTCTGAAATACTCTGTCTCTGAGAGCAGGGATGAGAAGACGCTGACCCTGGTGGAGTTGGGGGAAAAGGGTACGCCCCCTGTGCGGACAGAGCTGCCTCTTGTGCCTCTGCGCGACGTGCGGGAGGTAAAGGGTACGCTGGAGGAAATCCTGGCCGGCGCCGCAGAGGAGATCCGGCAGGACTATGTAAGCGTCACCCTGACAGATGAGAAGGCCCTTTATGAGCCGGTGGATCAGCTGGAGAGAGTCTTCCCAAGGCTTCTCCAGGTGCGGCTGGAAAATCTCCGGGCCCGCCTGTCAGGAGAGGAAAATCTCCGGGACCTGGAGCCCCGCGACCCTCTGCAGGTGTTTGGACAGTTTTTTGAGGAGATGCAGGACCGTCCCATGGATGAGGAGGAAGAGCAGATCATGAGAGAGATATTTAAGGAGGGGATGGAATGATTCCACAGAGATTAGTTATGTCGGCCTTTGGCTCCTACGCCGGGAGGGAGGAGATCGATTTTTCAGAGGCAGGGCCCGGCATTTTCCTCGTGACCGGGGACACCGGCGCGGGGAAGACCACCATTTTTGACGCCATCACCTATGCTCTCTATGACCAGACAAGCGGGGGCAGGCGGGAGGGCCGGATGATGCGCAGCCAGTACGCGGCGGAGGACACCCCCACCTTTGTGGAGTTCTCATTCCAGTACAAAGGGCAGGATTACCGGATTCTGCGGAGCCCGGAATACGAGAGGGCAAGCCGCAGAAGGGGGAAGGACGGGGAGAGGAAAATGACCCTGGAGCGGTCCTCCGTCACCCTCTTTCTCCCCGACGGCACGGAGTTTACGGGGAAAAAGGCGGAGACAAACCGGAAGATCGTGGACATCATCGGCCTGGACGCGGGGCAGTTCACCCAGACAGTCATGATTGCCCAGGGGGAATTCCTGAAGCTTCTGTCTGCCCGCTCTGATGAGAGGAGGGAGATCTTTTCCCGGATTTTCCAGACAGACCTCTATGCCCGGGTGGAGCAGAGGCTTCACGAGGAGGCCGGCGTCCTCTACGGGCAGATGAAGGATATGGAGAGGCAGGAGGAGCAGGAGCTGTCCCGCCTCTTCTGCCCGGAGGCTGAGGGCCTCCCCGAGAAGCTGGCGGAGGCTGCCCTGCCAAAGGAGCGGCTGGAGGCAGTCCGGCAGATCTTGCAATACGGGAGATCCCGGGAGGCAGCTGCAGAAAAAAAGATCCGGGAGCTTGACGGGGAGCTTGATAAGGTGAACCGGGAGCTGGCTGTGGCCCAGGAGCTGAACAGCCGCTTCGCCCGGCTGGCGGAAGAGAGAAGGAACCGCGCGGAGCTTCAGGCAAAAGCCCCCTCTGTGGAGCAGCGGAAAGGGAGACTGGAGAGAAGCCGGGAGGCGGCTCTGGTCTGTGAGATTTATGAAAGGCGGCAGGAGGCGTCCAGGCAGAGGCAGTCTCTGGAGAAAGAGATCAAAGGCATACAGGAGAAGATCCTCCAGGCGGGACATAAGAGGGAAGCCCTTCTTAAGAGAAAGGAGAAGGCGCTCCTGGAGGAGAAGCGCTGCCGGGAGGAGTACCGATCCCTGACAGAGCAGATTGCCCGGGTGACAGACCAGGCGTCCCGGCTCTCCGGCAGCCGGGCACTCCTGCAGAAGTGGGAGAGTCTGGAGGTACAGGCTGCCGACCGAAAAAAACGCCTGCGGGAGCTGAGACAAAAGCTGCCTCTTCTTAAGAAGGAGGAACAGAGAAGGGATGACTGCGCCCGGGCCTTTGAGGAGAGCCGCCAGGCCTATCAGCAGGCCGCCGACGCCTACCTGGCCTGCAACGAGGCCTTCCTTCTGGGACAGGCGGGTATCCTGGCCAGGGATCTTGAGGAGGGGAGCCCCTGCCCTGTGTGCGGTGCCCTCCATCACCCCGCTCCCGCCGCCCTGCCGGAGAGAACCCCGGACCAGGCGGAGGTGAAAGCGGCCCGGAGGAGACGGGACGAGGCGGAAGCAGAGAAGGACAGAAGGCAGCAGCTTCTTCTGGAGGCGGGGCAGCGCTGCACCGCCCGGCTACAGAGTCTCCTCGCGGAAGGGAAAAATGTGGCTGGGGAGGAGTTCTCACTTGAGAGTGAGGATCCGGAGAGGCGCCTTGACCGGGAGGAGAAAAGAAGAGACCAGGAGCTTAAGGAGTGCCGCCGGCAGAAGGAGGAGGCCGGGCAGCAGGTTGGAAAGCTGGAGGAGCTGGAGAAGGCAAGGCAGTCCCTCGCCGGGCAGCAGGCCGTCTGCTACAAAAGGCAGGAGGAGCAGCAGAGGGAGACTGCTCTCGCAGATGAGAGCCTCCGCTGTCTGGACCAGTCTGTCAGCCAGGCAAAAGGCGAGGAGGCGGCCCGCCAGGCCGCCCGGGAGGAGACGGCCGCCCGGGAGGCGGCTCTTGCGAGGGAGGCCCAGAAGGCGCTGGAAGAGTCCCCCTTTGAGACAGAGGACCAGTGCCGGGGAAGCCTCCTTGCGGAGGAGGAAAAAGAAAGGCTGGAGAACGATCTGGAGGATTACCGGCAGAAGTGCATAGAGGCTGACGCCCGTGTGAACGCCCTGGAGGAGCAGCTGGACGGGAAGGAGCCCGCCAGGACAGAGAGCCTGGAGGAGCAGAAAAAAGTCCTGGATGAGAGCAGGCGGGAGGCGGAAGAGGAGCAGAGAAGGTGGTACAGCAAAAATGAGAACAACCGGGAGGCGGGGGAGCGCCTGAAGAAGATCTACGGGAACAACCAAAAGCTCCAGGAGCGCTGCGCCCGGCTGCGGCTTTTGGATCAGACCGCAGGAGGCTCCCTTCCAGGCCGCCCCAAGATCGATTTTGAGGCCTATGTGCAGCGCCGCTATTTCCAGCAGATCATCGCCTTTGCCAACCGCCGGCTGGAGACCATGACAGGCGGGAATTTCGTGCTGCGGTGCCGTTCCATGGAGCAGCTTGGCAACCGGGGCAGTGTGGGGCTGGACCTGGATGTGTACAGCCTGGAGACGGGGAAGCTCCGGGACGTGCGCACTCTCTCTGGTGGTGAGTCCTTCATGGCAGCCCTGTCCATGGCCCTTGGCATGGCGGACGTCATCTCCCGCAGCGCCGGAGGTATCCAGATGAAGGCCATGTTTGTGGACGAGGGCTTCGGCTCCCTGGACGAGTATTCCAGAGAGCAGGCCATAGGGGTGTTAAGTGAGCTGGCCGGGTCGGACCGGATGATCGGCATCATCTCCCACGTGACAGAGCTGAAGGAGAGCATTGACCGGCAGCTTGTGGTCACAAAGACAAAACGGGGCAGCCACGTACGATGGAGCCGTTAGGTCAGGGAAGAACCGCTAAAACCTTTTGCTTATCCGCTCTGTGTGAAGTATAATAAAGACAGAAGATAAAGAAAGGAGCTGATCCATATGACAGACCATACCATCATAACCATTGGACGCCAGTTTGGGAGCGGCGGCCACGAGATTGGGAACAAGCTGGCACAGCGGCTGGACATTCCTCTCTACGACAGAAATCTGATCCATATGGCGGCCCAGGAGATCGGCATCAGCAACGAGGCTGCGGAGAATATCAACGAGACCTCTCTTGGCAGGATTTTGTCCTCCTATGTGGTGAGCCTGGGGGATTACACCACCTTTATGAGCGGAGAAAATGTGGAGCCCTTAAGTGAGCAGATGTACCGGGTGCAGACAGAGCTTGTGAAGAAGCTGGCTGCCCGGGGCTCCTGCGTCATCGTGGGCAGATGCGCGGACTATATCCTGGGAGACTACAGCAACTGCATCCACGTGTTCATCCACGCCTTCAAGGAGGACCGGATACGCAGGATTTCCCGGATCTACAAGCTGAACGACAAGCAGGCCTGGGACAAGATCAGGAGGACTGACCGGGAGAGAAGACTCTACTATGAGACCCATGCGCAGAGACCCTGGGGCAGCATCGAGTCCCACCAGATCCTCTTCAACGCCAGCCTTATGGGCGTGGACGGGATCGTGGACGCGCTGGAGGCCATTTACCGGGCGCGGCAGAAGTAAGACATAAGACACAGAACAAAAAAGGAGACAGAACACATGCTTTTTATCGAATATCCAAAATGCAGCACATGCAGGCGGGCAAAAAAATACCTGGAGGACAAGGGGATAGAGTTCCAGGACCGCCACATTGTGGAGGAAAATCCCACGGAGGAGGAGCTGACAGAGTGGATCCGCATGAGCGGTCTGCCGGTGAAGAAATTTTTTAACACAAGCGGCATGAAGTACAAAGAGCTGGGGCTCAAAGACAGGCTCCCGGGCATGAGCGACGAGGAGCAGATCCGCCTTCTTGCCAGCGACGGCATGCTGGTAAAGAGACCCCTTCTCATAGACGGGGACCGGATCCTTGTGGGATTTAAGGAAAAAGAGTGGACGTTTTAGGAGAGGATATCCCATGAAAAGTATACTGCTTGTGGAGGACGACAAGAGCCTGAACCAGGGCATCACACTGAAACTGAAAAAAGAAGGATACCGTGTTTCTTCTGCCTTCTCCCTTGAGGAGGCAGAAGAACTTTTTGCCTCCGCCGCCTGGGATCTTCTCATCTGCGATGTGGGGCTGCCGGACGGCAGCGGCCTGGATTTCTGCCGGAGGGTGCGCCAGGTCAGCGATGTGTTCATCCTGTTCCTGACTGCCCTGGACTCAGAGATTGACATGGTGACGGCCTACGACCTGGGGGCGGACGACTACATGACCAAGCCCTTCAGCCTTATGGTGCTTGTCTCCAAAGTCCACGCTTTCATGCGGAGGACCAGGGAGGCTCCCGCTTCCCGCATCGTCTCCGGCGATATCCTCCTCTCCCTGCGGGAGATGAAGGCCTTCCGGCAGAGGCCGGAGGGGGGAGCGGAGCCGGTTCCCCTGAGCAAAAAAGAACTGCAGCTTCTCCTGCTCCTGATGGAAAATGCCTGCCAGATCCTCACAAAGGAGCAAATACTGGAGCGGGTGTGGGGCGCGGAGGGTCAGTTTGTGGATGACAATACAGTGCCTGTCAACATCAGCCGTCTCAGGGGAAAGATTGGAGGCAGCTATATTCAGAATGTAAGGGGGATTGGCTATATATGGACCGAAGAAAGCTTCAGAGAGTAGTCCTGCCCGCGGGACTGCTCTTTTTTATACTGTTTTTTATACTGGTGGCCCTGGGAGATCTCCTTCACACAGCCGGGGAGGCTGTGAAGGCGGAGGAGCAAAAGAAGCTGGGCGCCCTTGTCAGGGAACACCCGGAGTACGAGGACAGCTATGCCCGGATCATGGGCGGGGATGCCCCGGATGACGCCTCCGGGCTGGGAGAGCGGATTATGGAGAAATACGGCTATGAGGCCCGGGACGGCGGGGCCTACAGGGAAGTCCGCCGTGATCTTTTCCTTGTCGGCGGACTTCTCGCAGGCGGTATGACAGCAGCCTGCCTGGCGGCGCTGCTGGCCCTCCGGGCTCAGAGAAGGGCGGAAGAAGAAAGGGAGCGCCTGGAGGAGAAGCTGGGAGAGCTGCGGCTCCGTGAGGAGGGCACCAGGGAGCGCCTCATCCGGGAGGAGCAGGAGACAAAGTCTCTGGTGACGGATATTTCCCACCAGCTCAAGACTCCCATCGCCGCCCTCAGGATGAGCCTGGAGCTCAAGGAAACTACAGAGCTGACGGAGGAGGAAAAGAGGGAATTTTCCGGCAGAGAGCTCCAGGAGGTGGCAAAGCTGGAGGAGCTTTTGCACGGCTTTACCCAGCTCTCCAGGCTGGAGACGGACATGATCCGGATTTGTCCCCGGATGGAGGCAATCCGGGAAACTCTCGCCGGGGCAGTGGGAGCCGTCTATATGAAGGCCTTCCGCCGCGGCATCGGCCTGTCTCTGGAGGAGTCCCGGGACCGCCGGATCCCACACGATCCAAAGTGGACGCGGGAGGCCTTTGTCAATATCCTGGACAATGCGGTGAAGTACTCCCCGGAGGGCACGTCCGTCACCGTGCGGATGTCTTATCTTGCCTCTGCTGTGATGATCGAGTTCGAGGACCAGGGGATAGGCGTGCCCCAGGAGGAGGCTCACCGGATCTTCCAGAGATTTTACAGGGGCAGCGCCCGGCAGGTCCAGGAGGGGGAGGGGGCCGGCGTGGGGCTCTACCTGGCCCGCCGGATCCTGGAGGCCCAGGGAGGCACTATCTGTGTGAAACGGGGCCGCCAGGGAGGCAGCAATTTTATCGTGACCCTTCCTTACAATTCTGTTATGAATTCTGTAAGCGTTCTGTAAGCCGGGCATACTATACTGGTACCAGAGTCGAAAAAGGAGGATGAGCAGCTATGAAACCAATACTGGAGACGATCGACCTGGTAAAGTACTACGGGTCCGGCACCAATGTGGTGAAGGCCATTGACCATACGGATCTTGCGATCCGACGGGGCGAGTTTACCGCCATCGTGGGGAGGAGTGGCTCCGGAAAGAGCACTCTACTCCACATGCTGGGAGGACTGGACCGGCCGGACAGCGGGAAGGTCCTCATAGAGGGAAAGGACATATTTAAGCTGAAGGAAGAGCGGCTGGCCGTGTTCCGCAGGAGGAAAATCGGGTTTATCTTCCAGAGCTACAATCTGGTCCCCTCCCTGAATGTGTGGGAGAACATTGTCCTCCCCATCGGCCTGGACGGCCGGCGGGTGGACCGGGATTTTGTCATGGGTATTATACGGCGGATCGGCATGGAGGACAGGCTCCACGCCCTTCCCTCCACCCTGTCAGGGGGACAGCAGCAGCGGGCTGCTATCGCCAGAGCTCTGGCCAGCAAGCCCGCTATAATCCTGGCGGACGAGCCCACGGGCAATCTGGACTCCAAAAACGAGCTGGACGTGATCAGCCTCTTAAAGAGCTGTGTCAGCGAGTACGGGCAGACCCTTGTGATGATTACCCACGATGAGACGATCGCCCAGATGGCGGATCGGATGATCCTCATCGAGGACGGGAGGGTGGTGAGCGCATGAAGACAGTGACAAAGACCGCCCTTGCCAACCTGAAGCTGAATCGGGGGAGAAACCTGATCAGCGGGTTTGCCATTTTGCTGACTACTCTTCTTATATTTTTTACCATCACCATCGGGATGGCCGCGGAATCTGTGGAGCTGGCTGCCGTCAATGTCTACTATCCAACCTACCACGCCATGTTCCGGGGCGTGACGGAGGAGAACGCGCAGAGGCTGGAAAGCCAGAATGAGATTGAGACCATGGGACTGAGAGAGGATTTCGCCTTTGGCGTGGACGACGACTCGGACATCGGCTTTTACGCCATGGACGAGGAGGCAATCCGCCTCAGCAAGCTGGAGCTGGAGGAGGGTCGTTTCCCCAGAGAGGGGAAGGAAATCGCCCTTTCCAGGGGACTCCTTGCCGAGTATGGCGTGGAGGCCGGCATCGGAGACGAGGTGACGCTGCCCTTTCAGCTGGTGGAGGATGGCGGCCTGGGGTGGCAGCAGGAGGACACCTTCCGGATCACCGGCTTCCTTGAGACGGACACAGACCCGGAGGACAAAGCCTACGGCGTTGTCTGCTCCCTGGACTATATGCGGGCCGCTGTCCCTGAAAGCGACAGGGCCTACCGGGTCCTGCTCCGGCTGAAGGACACCGCCGGAGAGGGGGATGGGATCGAGACTGTGGACGCCCTGGAGGAGAAAGCCTGTGAGATAGGAGAGGACTTTGGCGTCGACCCGGATGATGTAGTTGTCAACAAGACCTACCTTCTGGCCAACTATACAGATCCGGGCCTTTACACCGGGATCGGGGCCATCATCCTGGTGGTAGCTGTGGCCGGCGTTCTTTCCATCTACAGCATCTACTACGTGTCTATGGCGCCAAGAATACAGGAATACGGCCGCCTCAGGGCCATGGGGGCCACGAAAAGACAGATCCGGCAGATCGTGTTCCGGGAGGGGCTGGCAGTGGCCTTTGCGGCGCTCCCCATGGGCCTACTCCTGGGCAGTATCCTGGCCAGGCCGGTGCTGCTTACCATCTATAAAATGGCGGACAACATAGAGACCACCTACACAGAGTCGGGCCTGCACCAGCTCTGCATCGAGCTGCTGGAAAAGGGGCAGGTGCCCGTCCTTCGCTGGTGGATCTACCTGCTGACCATCCTGGCGGTCCTTGCCACCGTCTGGCTGTCCCTTGTAAAGCCCATGCGCCTGGCGGCCAGAGTTTCCCCTGTGGAGGCCATGCGCTACCAGGGCGGCTGCAGACGGAAAAAGGAGAGAAAGGGATATGAGAGCCTGAACGTTTCCAGGCTTACGCGGACCAATCTGGGGAGAGACAAAAGACGGACTGTTCTCACGATCCTCACCCTGGGCTCCATAGGCGTCCTCTTTATGGCTGTGGCGACGGTCCTTTCCTGCGCTGCGCCGGAGGAGATCGCCAGGCAGGAGTTTGAGGGGGACTACCAGATCTACGTGGACAGCTGGGAGGGGGACAAGATGAACCTGGACCGGTCCTGGGCCAGCCTCATGAGGGACAATCCCCTTTCCCCCGCCTTTATAGAGGAGGTTCGCTCTGTCCCCGGCGTGGAGGAGGTGAAGATCCGATCCTGGCTGTCAGGCAGTCTTCCGGAGCTGGACCCGGAGTCCCAGATCACGAGGGCCACCCTGGAGGGCTATGAGGACTCCTATAAGGATGTTATCCTGTCAGGTATCACAGAGGGAACAGCGGACTGGGAGGAGCTGAAAAAAGGGGAAAAGCTCATCATGCACCGGCGTCTGCAGCGCTGGTTCCCGGATCTGACAGCGGGAAGCCGGGTGAAGCTCCTTCTGGAGACGGACCAGGGGCCGGTGGAGAAGACCTTTGAGATCGCCGCGGTGGGGGACTATCCATCGGGGATCAGCAGCGGCAATTTCCTTCTGCCCCAGGAGGCTTTTGCCCAGTTCACCCCGGCGAACCTGAGCCAGACCCTTGTCATCACTGTGGATAAGGACCAGAAGGAAGCGGCCTTCCAGACCCTGGACACTCTGGCCCAGACAAGCCCCTACCTGGCCACGGACACCTATGACGCCCATCTCGAGACGTGGAAGAGCGGCACGGGGATCATGGCCTTTCTCGGATACGCCTTCCTCATTGTCCTGGGAGCCATCGGCGTCATGAACCTTGTGAACACCATGATCAACAGCATCTACACGAGAAAGAAGGAGCTGGGAATGATGCAGGCTATCGGCCTGTCGGAAAAGCAGCTCCTTGGGATGATGCAGCTGGAGGGCCTGTTCTACACGGCGGGGACTCTGGCAGTGGCCCTGGGCATCGGAAGCCTGGCAGGCTACGGCATTTTCCGGTACATGAAGGCGGAAAATATCATGAATGTGACCAGCTATCACTACCCGGTTTTTCCGGCTCTGCTCCTGGCTCTTACCGTGGCGCTCATCCCGATGCTCCTCACCCGCGCCGTGTCCCGCAGCTTCCGGACGCTGAGCC
>ERZ1643246.5009-NODE-5009-length-10004-cov-5.065735_pt1 | contig 10004 bp, 15 predicted proteins | sample MGYA00579265_ERZ1643246 | MGnify/ENA primary metagenome ERZ1643246 (study PRJEB29033, sample SAMEA4952261) | chicken gut metagenome | biome: Broiler Chicken; feature: Gastrointestinal Tract; material: Caecum | place: Ireland | collected 2018 | study: Broiler...
TTGTTGTTTTTTGGCTATTGATTGTTGTTGGAATACTAATACAGGTTACTTCATGAATAGGATTTGTTTTTAGTACATCTCCAATATTAAAATTCAGGATAGGTATTTTTAATTTACTTAGCATTTTGTTGTAGAATGCTTGAGCTATAGCACATTTACCGGCATAGGAACTTTCTAATGGTGAGTCTAAGGGATTGGTTATGTTTATTCTAGCAGCAAACGTTAACCAGTTTAAGAAAGTAGGGATATCTTGCTCTTTTATATAGCCATTTTTTTCATAGGATTCTTGTATTGCTGCTACATGGTTGATATCAATATCTTCATTATATGGTTTGTTGGAGAAGAGAAAGTCTTCTTTTTTTTCTAGGGGTATTACTGGTTCTTTATAAAGCATTTTTATCCCTTCCTTCTTGTTTATTATAACAATTATAACATTTTTTCAAATTTTTATCGGAAAAAGTTTTCTTTTTTCTAATAATACATATGGAGGTGGAAGAATTATTGAAAGTAGTTTTACAAGATGGAGGTAAGGATTGTGGTGTTTGTTGTTTGCTTTCTATTATTCGATATTATAGGGGAGAAGTGTCGAAGGAATATTTAAGAGAGCTAACTGGAACGACTAGAAATGGAGTTTCCTTATATCAACTGGTAACAGCTGCCTCTTCTTTAGGATTTTCTTGTGAAGGAGTAAAAGGAGAACTATCCGACCTTGATTGTTCTCGTCTTCCTTGTATTGCTCATATTGTATTTCAGAAAAAATATCAACATTTTGTGGTTATTTACGATATCGATAGAGCAAAGGAGAAAATTACTATTATGGATCCAGCTAAGGGTAAAGTGGTTCTATCTTTTTCGGAGTTTAAGATGCTATCTAGTGGATACTTTCTTTATTTAGCTCCTGTTAAGCAGTTGCCGGTTTTTCGAGAAGTAAATTCCTTGTTTGTCTTTATCAAAAAGTTTTGTTTTCAAAATCGTTTTTATTTATTTTTATTATTTTTGTTTTCCTTCTTAGTTATTTTTTGTCAATTAATTACGGCATTTCATTTTCAGTATTTATATGAGTACGCTATTTCATATTCTTTTATTGAAAATATATTTCAAATTAGTGTTTTTATGTTTTTATTTTATTTGTGTTTAATGTTCTGTCAGATTTTAAAAGAAATTATTTTGGTAAAGATTAGTTCGATATTTGATGAAGAGATTATTTCTTATGTTTATCAACAGATTCTTCTACTTCCATATTTATTTTTTAAAAATAGAACTTTAGGAGAAGTTCTAGAACGAATGAAAGATGTAATTCGAGTTAAGAATTTTATTGTACGATTATTTGCATCTTTTATTACTGATTTTTTGTTTTTAGTTATTTTTATGGTTTTATTATTTCGGATTCACGTTGTTTTATCTTTATTTTTACTTATTTATTTTTTATTATCTTTTTTGCTGTTTTTACTGTTTTATAAAATAAAAGTTAAAAAGCAAAAAAAAGTACTTAAAAAGAGTGATTATATTCAGTCCTTTCTCGTTGAAAGTTTTCAGAATGTGGATACTGTGAAAGGTCTACATTTAGAGTCTGATTTCTTTTATCAGTTTCAACAAGAATATCGTAATTATCTTAATAGTTCTTATCAGCAAGGTATTGTTGTTGAAGGGGAGCAACAAGGTAAGCAAATTTTTTATTATGTTATGCTTTTATTGTTTTATGGATTTGGTTCTTATTATGTTATAGAAGGCAAGTTATCTATCGTTTCGTTTTTTGTATATCAATTTATATTTCAATATTTATTGGGATGTTTTGAACGATTATTTTTTCTTTTTTCTGATAGTTATTCTATTCCAGTTTTAATTCAGAGAATTCATGATTTGTTTCATTTGTTTCGAGAAAATTTTGAAGGAGGGAGTTATTATCAATTGACTACGTTACAGAAGGATATTTCGATTTGTCATTTGACATTTTCTTATACTACACGTCCTTTATTTTCTGATTTTTCTTTATTTATTTCTTACGGTGATAAAGTGTTACTTACTGGAGAGTCTGGAGGAGGAAAGAGTACGTTAGTAAAGATGTTGATGCGCTATATTGAAGTTCCTTTTGGAATGATTCGGATTGGTGATATTGATATTAATCACTATCATTTGGATTTAGTACGCAGTCGTATTTCTTATATTACTGGTAGTGAATTATTATTTTCTAACACAATTTATTATAATATTACTCTCAATCGTAATGTAGAGTATTCGCAAGTTTTAGAAGTAGCGAGATTAGTATTATTGGACGAAGTGGTTGCTAGATATCCATCTTTATACGATACTATGGTGGAGGAGAACGGTTTTAATTTTAGTAGTGGTGAACGTCAGAGAATATTACTTGCTAGAGCATTACTTAAAAATAGTGATATTTATATTTTTGATGAAGCGTTTCATAATATTGATGTTGAAAAAGAACGAGTTATTTTAGCTAATATTTTTTCTTATTTACAAGATAAGACGGTGATTGTAATTAGTCATAGACTGCAACACCTTGATTTATATCAACATAGGTATCGAATAGAGAAAGGAGAAGTACATGAAATATAAAGATTATGAGAAATTTGGACTGGTTCGTTTCTTTCTGGTCCTATTTATTATCTTTTTTCTTGGCCTTTTAGTGTTTTTTGTTACTGGTACTTCTGTTAAGAAGTATTCTTTGGCATCGGGAGTTGTTACTTCTTCTAGTCAGGTGATGATTGTCGTTGATTCAAAAGTACTTTCATGGTTATACCGAAATCGTTTTGTTATGATAGAGGGTAATAAAAAAGAGTTTTCTATTGATAGGGTAAATAAAAATATTTTAAAACAAAAGCAGAAAAATTATCATCAAGTGTTTTTAAAGATAAATCTTTCTAAGGAATACCAAATGAATGATGCGATTGAGATTGCTTTTTCTCCTAAGACTATTTCCTTTTGGACTATCTTTTTAAAGGCTTGGGAAGGAGGTTAAATGAAGAGTGTTGATTTTTTAGAATTAGAACAAGTGAAGGGAGGTGTAGCAGGGTGGACTATGGTTGGTATTTGTGCTCTTATTGTCTTTTTGGCAGGAGTATTTGAAGGTATTACTAGTCCTAATCCCTGTAATAAATGAAGAAGGTTGATTATGTAGAATTAGATTCTATTATTGGTGGTGATAGTATTTCAGGTACGGTGATTAATGCTTTTACGAATATTATTAAAGTATTAATGGATGCTGGTAGAAGTGTAGGAAGTGCTATTCGACGGGTTGCAGAAGGAAATTTGTGCCCTTTGGAGTAGAAAATGTCATTTTCTGGCGTATTTTAGTTCATTATTTTCATTTTTTGTGAAAAAATTAAGCAAAAATTGTTGAAATATAAGGAAAGGTCTGATATAATTTTTTGTAGTTAAAGCGAAGGGAGGGATAATTGATGGCAACACAAGTAACTGTAAAAAATGGTAATTTGGATTTAGCACTAAGAAAATTCAAACAAAAAGTGGCTAGAGACGGTGTCCCTTCAGAGTGCAAAAAACGTGAATCTTATATTAAACCAGGAGTAGCTAGAAGAGCTGCTAAAAAAGAAGGAATCAAAAATTCAAAGAAAAGAAATCGTAAAGATAATAGAGACTAAGGTCTCTTTTTTGTTGCTTTTTATTATCATCAAGTTGATTAATTAGGCTAAGACTCATGAATTAGTGCAGAAAGTTTTAAGAAAGTAGTATTTGGCAAAAACATTATAATCGATTATAATACTATTAAGGAGATGAAAATATGGTAGAAAAATTAAAACAAGATATGATTGAGGCAATGAAAGCAAAAGATAAGGATCGTTTAACTACGATACGTATGATTAAGGGTGATCTTGATAAAGAACATATTGATAAAAAACGTGAGATTAATGATGATTTATTAATAGAAGTTGTTAATCGTGGTATTAAACAAAGAAAGGATTCTATTAGTGAATTTGAAAAAGGTGGTAGAAGTGATTTAATCGAAAAAACACAAGCAGAGATTGATATTTTACAAAGTTATTTACCAGAACAATTATCTATGGAAGAAGTAGAGGCTATTATTGATGAAGCATTTGAAGTTGTAAAACCAGAAGGTGCTCGTGATATGGGAAAAGTTATGAAAGAAGTAACTCCTAAATTAAAAGGTCGTTCTGATATGAAGCAAGTTAGTGAAATAATTAAATCTAAATTACAATAAAAGACTAAAAAGTCTTTTTTTTTCATATCTTTTATTAGGTGATATTATGCTTTCTAGAGTTAAAGACTATATTTTGGATGAAGAATTTCGCATTACTTTTTTTGAAAATCGATTTTTAGGTATTAACTTCTTAAAGATTTTATCTTTGGAAGAAGGCAGAGTTTCTTTTTCTACAAGTTATGGAAGAGTTGTTGTGAAAGGAGAAGGTTTTACGTTAAATCGATTACTTGAAAACGAAGTATTAATTTCTGGTAGAGTGGATCAAGTAGAGGTTTTTTATGAATAGATGTTACCGGTTACTTATTCATGGTAAAAATCCAAAATATTTTTTAGCGTTATTAATTAGAAAACATATTTCTATTTATTCTATGGAAGAAGTTCCACAAGGTATTATTATTCTAGTTGATTTTTTAGGATATCAACAGATTAAGGATATTAAAACAAGTTACCAGATACGAGTTTTAAATAGATACGGGTTTGCTAAGATAGAGTATTTATTCCGAAAATATTTTATTTTTTTACTAGGCCTTGTTTTTTTCTTTTGTATTATCTTTTTTTTAAGTCATCTTATTTTTAAAGTAGAAGTTATTCATTCTAATCAAGATATTAGAACTATTATTTATGATGATTTAGAAGAGTTAGGTATTTCTAGGTTTCGATTTAAAGTTAGTTATGATAAAAAAGAGAAAATTGTAGAGAAAATATTAGAAAAAGAGACAGATTCTATCGAATGGTTAGAAATAGAAGAAGTTGGTACCAAGTATATTGTTCGTGTAGAAGAGAGAAAGAAAAATAAAGAACAAGAAGAATGTAAGCCAAGAAGTATTGTTGCTAAGAAAGATGCTATGATTTTAGATATTCAAGCTGAAGTAGGAGAAGTGGTAAAAAAAAGACTAGATTATGTTCAAAAAGGTGACGTTATTATTAGTGGTCTTATTTATAATAAAGAAGAGATTGTCAGTAAAAAATGTGCTGTAGGAAAAGTTTTTGGAGAAGTATGGTATCAAGTAACTTTAGAAATACCAAAACATTATCATGAAGAAAATGTGACGGGGAATGTTAAGAAAAAATTAGAAATACAATTTTTAAATAAAACATATCATTTCTTTTCTCATTATGATACTTATCAGAAAAAAAGTGTTTCTATTTTAAAGTCTAGAATTCTTCCTATTCAGCTTTTATTTTCTACTTATTTAGAAACAGAAGTGGTGGATGAGGAGTACACTTTAGAAAATATTGATGAGAAAGCGTTATTATTAGCTGATAAGAAGATAGCACAAAAACTTTCTAAGGATGATACTGTGATTTCTAAAAAAATTTTGAAAAAGTATGAAAAAGATAGTAAAATAATAGTAGAAGTATTTTTTAGAGTAAAAGAAGATATTACGGATACAGTAAGTATTGAAGATATAAATATTGAAGAAGAGAATCAGAAGGAGGAATAGGCATGTTTGGACCACTTTCGTCTACAATTCAAGGTGTAGTAAATTTTACATGGCCTATGGTATTAATTTCTACGGTTATTATTGTTTCTCTTCGTATTGCTTATATTTTAAAGAATCATGCTAAGTTTGTTTTATATCAAGATTTGTTGATGCTTAGTTTTATTATTTATGTTTTATGTTTGTTTCAAGTAGTTACTTTTCAAGATACTGTTAGCTGGTCTAGTAATAACTTTATACCATTTAGAGAAATTTTTAGGTATGATTTTGGTAGCAGATTGTTTGTAAAAAATGTATTAGGAAATATGTTATTGTTTTTACCATTTGGATTTTTTGTTAGTTACTTTTTGAAATGTAAGAAGGCATGGCTTCCTTTGATTCTTACCATGATTGCCTCTATTTCTATTGAAACAGTACAGATGGTTATTGGTAGAGTATTTGATATTGATGATATCATGTTAAATCTTTTAGGAGGTGCTATTGGTTTCTTAGGATATTATTTTTTATTTAAAGTTTCAGAAAAACTTCCAGATGTCTTGAAAAGTGAAGTGTTTTTGAATATAATAGCGGTTGTTTTACTATTAGGTTTAATTACATTGTTGTAGGAGTGGTTGTATGAATGAATTTGAAATATTTAATCAAACAGATAGGGATATTCCTGAGTTAGAAACTGTAAAAAGTGTATTACAACATGCCGTTGTAAAAGAAAAATTAGAAAATGTTATTTTTAATGTTATTATTGTTGATAATGATTATATTCATGAGTTAAATAAGAATTATCGAAATATTGATAGGGAAACAGATGTTATTACTTTCGCTTTGGAAGATGAAAAGGATATGGTTGCACCTGTTGGAGAGAGAGTACTTGGAGATATTTATATTTCTATTGATAAAGCTATTTCGCAAGCAGAAGAGTATGGTCATTCTTTGCTTCGTGAACTTTCTTTTTTAGCAGTTCATGGTTTTTATCATTTACTTGGTTATGATCATATGACGGAAGAAGAGGAGAAAGTGATGTTTTCTAAGCAAGAGGAGGTTCTTCATGAGTGCGAAATCGAACGATAAGAAAAAACATGTTATTTTAGATGAGAAAAGATTAATAGATAGTTTTCGCTATGCTTTTTATGGTATAAGTGAGGCATATAAGGGAGAACAAAATTTAAAGATTCATACTGTATTTGCAGTGTTAGTTGTGTTTGTTGGATTTATATTAAAGATAAGTTATGTTGAATGGTTAGTTTGTCTTGTGCTTATTGGACTTGTCTTAATGGCAGAGTTTTTTAATACGGCAATCGAGTATGTTGTTGATTTGGCGTCCCCTGATATTCATCCTTTAGCTAAACTTGCGAAAGATACAGCAAGTGCTGGTGTTTTGATGATGGCAATTATTTCTGCTATTATCGGTCTTATTATTTTTGTTCCTAAAGTTATAGAATTTGTTGAGGTATGGTTATGAAAGATAAGTTATTAGAATTACATAAGAATAGTTATAGTCCTTATTCACACTTTCCTGTAAGTGCTATTGTTGTTATGAAAGATGGTCGTGAGTTTTCTGGTGTTAATGTAGAAAATGCAAGTTATGGAGCAGGGATTTGTGCTGAGAGAAGTGCAATTGTATCTGCTGTTAGTGCTGGATATAAAAAAGGGGATTTTTTGGAGCTACATGTTATGGTTGGTAGTGGAAATATTGGTATGCCTTGTTTTATATGTAGGCAAGTTATTAGTGAGTTTTTTTCTAAAGAAGCATATGTATATTGTTATTCTACTCATGGTGATGTTGAAAAGCATACGGTAGAAGAGTTATGTCCTTATCCTTTCGGGGAGGATGATTTAGTATGAAGTGCGGATTTGTTAGTTTAGTAGGAAGACCAAATGTGGGAAAGAGTACACTACTTAATAGTTTGCTTGGTATGAAACTTGCGATTACTTCTAATGTTTCTGGTACGACTCGTAATATTATTCAGGGAATTTATAATGATTCTGATTCGCAAATTATTTTTATCGATACTCCTGGTATTCATAAGCCTACGCATAAGCTTGGAAGTTTAATGAATAAGAAAGCATATAATCATACGGAAGGTGTCGATGTTATCTTATTTTTAGTAGATATTTATAAGGGATTTGGTAGAGGAGACGAGTTTATCTTAGATAAGATAAAAGATCATGGTGTTCCTGTCTTTTTACTTTTAAATAAAGTGGATTTAATCAAAGATAAAACTGTTTTATTAGAAAGAATTAATGAGTTAAAAGACAAATATGATTTTAGTGAAATTATCCCTATTTCTGCTAAAAAGAAAAATAATTTTGATAGTTTAATTACTAGTTTGAAAAAATATTTACCAGAGATGGATAAAATTTATTCTCCAGAAGATTTAACGAATGTTTCTACTAGGTTTATTATGGCTGAGTTTGTTCGTGAGAAGGTATTAGAACTTACTAGAGATGAAATTCCACATAGTGTTACTTGCTATGTAGAAAATTATGAAGAAGATGAAGATTTAGTTCATATTCAAGTTCTTATTGTGGTAGACCGTGATAATCTTAAAAAGATTGTGATTGGTAAGAATGGGGCTATGCTAAAGGAAATAGGAAGTCGTGCTCGTCATGATATGGAAAAGTTTTTAGGTAAAAAAGTATATTTAGAGACTTATGTTAAAACTTTAAAAAACTGGCGAGATGAAGAGAAGTATTTCTTAGAACTTGGATTAAAAGAAGAAGATGAATAATTTTTGTATAAAATAAAGAATAAATCACCACTATAGAAATATAGAGGTGATTTTAATGGAAGATATTTTATGGGAATTATTTAAAAAAACGGGAGAAATTAAGTATTATCGTTTATATCAAGCTATTGCAAAGAAGAAGTGATGATTTGTGAAACTAGAATGTGTTGAAGGTATTGTTTTAAGTGAGACTAATTATAGTGAGTCTAGTAAAATATTAAATGTTTTTACCAAAGAATATGGCGTTATTGGGATTATGTCCAAGGGTTGTCGTAATATGAAGTGTAAATTGCGAGGAGTAAGTCGTAAGATGTTATATGGTAAGTTTCATATTTATTATAAAAAAGAAGGTCTTTCTACTTTGAAGGATGTGGATGTAGTTCATTCTTTTTCTAAACTTCTTACTGACTTAGAAAAAGTAAGTTATGCTTCTTTTTTGTTGGAGCTTACTTCACAAGTAGTTCGAGAAAATGATGATGTTGCTATACTGGAATTATTAAAAGATACTTTAGTAAAAATGGAAGAGGGACTTTCTCCAATTATACTTACAGAGATTTTAGAATTGAAACTTTTGGATTATTTAGGAGTAAAGCCTTGTATTGATTGCTGTAGTGTGTGTGGTAGTAATAAGGGTATTGTTACTGTAGATTCTAGTGCTGGTGGTTATTTATGTCGTGAATGTTATCATAATGAGCCTTTAGTCTCTGATAAAATGATTAAGTTACTTCGTATGTTTTATTATGTAGATATTAAGAGTATTTCTAAATTAGAAGTGAGAGATTCTGTAGCTTTAGAAATTAATCAATTTTTAGATGATTATTATGATCGATATACGGGAATTTATTTAAAGAGTAAAGATTTTATAAAGCAACTTGAAAAGTTAGGGCCAGGGTAGTGTTGGTGTAAAATTTTACAGTTTGATTGTTTTGTAGTATAATCTCTTTAATTTATAAATTGAAAGGGAAATTATTTATGGAAACACAAGACACTAATAAAGAATTAGAATTGTTAGAAGTTGCAATGGCAGCAGTAAAGTTTTTGGGACTTGAAGAAGGGTGCAAAGAACCTTTTATTAGAAGATTGGATTGTGCTAATCTTGTTCAAGTAAATTTAGCAACACAGTATTATTGTTCTGATTTAAATTATTCATCGTATGTCTTAAGTGTACATTTATTTTTAAATCCAGAAGGTAAAATTGATAGTATTTGTGTAAATGAATTTCAGGCGAGTTTTGATGGGTATTATGATGGTTCTATAAGTCAATTTAATGGTTTGTTTGATGAGGTTTCTAGAAATACATATTTTAAGAAAATAGGTGCTGGTCAATTGGAAGTAACAAGTGATATTAAAGAAAAATGTGTACATACTAATCAGGGCGTAGATAAAAGGACTGAAAGTAAAACAACAGAAGTATATGAGTTTGATGGAGATTGGAAAAATTTATCTTCAGATATGAAAAAAGTAGGTCAAGTAAGCAAAAAAATTAAAAAGTAAAGATTATGATAAAAAAATTTATTGTTGAATCATTGAAAAAGATGTTAGATTAAAGTAAAAAAGCAATATGAATATAGTTAAACTAGCTATCGGGTTGTGAAAAATTAGTAAAAATGTCATGTTCTAAAAAAACGAATAATTAGTGAAAAT
>ERZ1643246.5010-NODE-5010-length-10000-cov-23.978582_pt1 | contig 10000 bp, 8 predicted proteins | sample MGYA00579265_ERZ1643246 | MGnify/ENA primary metagenome ERZ1643246 (study PRJEB29033, sample SAMEA4952261) | chicken gut metagenome | biome: Broiler Chicken; feature: Gastrointestinal Tract; material: Caecum | place: Ireland | collected 2018 | study: Broiler...
ATCCGCATCTTTCAATTTGATGGCTCCGTCAATGACACCTTCCACAATGGGCAGGTATTTTTCCGGGCAGAGCTGCAACTTGTGGCTTGTCCGCTGGCGCTGTTCGCTGTCCTCCCTGATTAAGCCAGGATTGAAATAGCGTTCCGCTGGCAGCTTGCACAACCGGATAAGCTGCATAACAACCGGCACACTCGGTATAGTGCCGCATAGTTCAATGTTGGCAAGATAGCGCGGGTCAATTCCCACCCGTTCCGCCAATTCCCTGCGGGACATTCCTACGGCTTCCCGTGCCTGCTGCACGTCCGCCCCGAAATTTTCAAAACCGGGACAGTCTTTTACATTCGGCATATCATATCACCCAGTTACATTCTATTGTTCATAGAGTGTGCCGGGAATGATTTGATATGCGCTTTGATTTCATTTTATAATTCGGACTTTCTACGCCAAAGTATTTTTCTACAATTAGCCTTTTTATTTTTTTAACAAGCGCCGGTATTCTTCTGGTAATAGCCCCGTGGTCTTTTGAAATAAACCAGAAAAGCGCCCCGCATGATTACAACCAACAGCCTTTCCGACTTGACTAATCGGGAAATCTGTATGAAGTAACAAATATTCTGCATGGGCCATTCGTTTATTTTGTATGTACTCTGTAATAGTATAGCCATAAAGTGCTTTAAATGAATAACGCAGCTTCGTCTGTCCCATGCAAGCAATACGCGCAAGTTCTTCAATCCGAATATCTGACGCAAAATGATCTCCGATAAAGGAGCGTACAGAATCTAAGTTTCTGAAATCATCTTTAGATAAATCACCACTTGGAACAAAACCTTTCCGTTTTTTTGTTTTGTCTATAATGAGAGATACCGCTTCTGCCACTTTACTTTCGTAAAACAAACGTGCGGAACATCCAGTCCCCTGAAAGGTTTGAATCTGACGCATAATCAAAACCAATTCAGGAAAATCCGTGATACCGTCAATACTCCGAAAAGCAGCCTTTGGGTCTGGAAATTCGTGAGGATATTTTTGTTCTAAGTAATCATGATAATACCCCGGCATAAGCATAAGTTCCATTCCGTGTATTGGAGCATTCTTGTGATACCTTGCCCGAAAAAGTGTACTGTCTGATACATGACCCCTAATACAATTAGCATTTAACCGTTTATAGGGGTTTAATTCCTCTGCCGAAATTGCGTCATAATAATTGATAGAAATAAAATCCGGCTGTAAATATTCCAGAACAAAGTCCTCCCGAAGCCGCAGGTCTATAACGGAAATTGCAAACATTTTATCTCTTTCATAATACCAGTAGTAACCCTCACCAACATTTTTAGGAGGGCTATAACAGTGGCCCTCTAAATTCATTGTATCATCACAAGCACATGGTAAAAAACCGAGCTGCTGCAAACACGGCTGTGCCAGTCCCCTTGCTGCTTCCATATCTATATTGCACCTCCAATATCCATATTCAACGCAATTATATCCATATTCAACGCAATTATATCCACATTCAACGAATCTTCTTTAAGTCCATTGTTTTGAACAAAGAAAGAGAGTATAAAAGTATATAGGTTAGCGATTTCTAACCGCCATAAAAAATATAACAGGTTCTATGAAAAAATGCAATAGAGAATCGGCTTTCATAGAACGGAACGTAAAGGAGGTTATTCGTTTTGAACAAGGAACAATCTTGGGGGCAAGCCCTACTTTCGTTTGCCTCTCGCTGTAAAGGAAAAATGATTCTCTCGGTGATTTGTTCTATCATCAGCGTTTTTGGCGGGCTTGTTCCATTCCTCGGTGTTTATCAGATATTAAAACTGTTCATCGAGAGGAACGTAACCGTAGGGCAAATCTTGTTTTGGTGTGGAATCTGTGTAGCTGGCTATCTGGTGCGTCTACTGTTCTTTGCAATTTCCACGATTCTATCCCACATTAGCGCCTACACCATTTTGGAAACAATACGAATGGAAATTGCCGATAAGTTGATGAAAGCGCCTTTGGGAGAGGTAATGAATAAGACTATCGGCCAGATCAAGAGTGTGATTATTGACCGAGTGGAGGCGATTGAGCCGCCATTGGCTCACTTTATTCCAGAAGCAACCGGAAACATTATGATTCCTATTGCAATCTTTATTTTCCTTTTCGTTTTTGATTGGAGAATGGCGCTTGCTTCGATTGCAACGATTCCTTTAGCTGCAATTCCCTTTGCAATTATGACACGAAATTTTACAGAAAAATACGACGCTTATATGAAAGCAAACGCTCATGTAAACAGTGTGATCGTAGAATATGTAGAAGGAATTGAAGTTGTCAAAGCATTTAATCAGGCGACCAGCTCCTATGAGAAATTTGCAAAGGCTGTGGATTCTTTCAAAGATTATACCGTAGCGTGGTATCAAAGTACATGGAAGCTCATGTATCTGGCATTTTCCATTCTGCCGTCTACCTTATTGGCATCTCTGCCTGTCGGATTGCTGCTTTATAGCAACGGAGCATTGACCGCGGCCGAACTGTGTATGTGTCTGATACTCTCTTTGAGTATTGTTGCACCACTTATGCGGTTGGAAGTATTTACCAATGAAATCAAAGTCATGGAATATGGTATCCGTGAAACCCTGCAATTTACCAATTTGCCGGAACTGCCCGACACCGGAAAAGAGGTTTCCCTTTCACATTCTGATATTGAACTTTCCCATGTGAGTTTCAGTTATACCGGGAAAAGTGATGAAATGGTATTACATGATGTAAACCTAAAAATGCCGCAGGGAAGTTTTACGGCTCTTGTGGGGCCGTCCGGCGGAGGAAAGTCAACGGTTGCCCGCCTGATTGCAAGATTTTGGGACGTAACCGAGGGAAGTATTCAAATTGGCGGCGTAAATATCAAAGATATTCCTTTAAAACAGCTTGCGGGTATTGTTAGCTTTGTTACACAGGATAATTTTCTGTTCAACTGTTCCTTAAAAGAGAATATCCGGCTGGGTGACCCGGCAGCCACTGATGAACAGGTATATGCCGCAGCAAAAGCGGCCTGCTGTGATGATTTCATTTTCCGTCTGGAAAAGGGATATGATACGCCTGCCGGTGACGCAGGAAAACGCTTATCTGGAGGCGAAAAGCAGCGGATTGCGATTGCGAGGGCCATCTTGAAAAAGGCACCTATCGTCATTTTGGACGAAGCGACTGCATTTACTGACCCACAGAACGAAGATAAAATTCAGCAGTCCATCATGGCTCTTACAAAGGGCAAAACGCTTCTTGTAATCGCCCATCGGCTCTCTACCATTCAAAACGCCGATCAGATTGTCTTATTAAGAAAAGGGAATATCGAAGCAATCGGCACACAACAGGAGCTTTTGGAAAACAGTCCACTTTATGCGGATATGTGGAAAGCCCATATTGGAGCAAAATGTTGGGCGGTATCAGATGAAACGGAGGTGACTGCTCATGTTTAAAACAATGGGACGGGTGATTAAATGGTGCGGCCCATATAAAAAGCGTCTTTATTGGGGATTTGTATGCGCTTTCTTCGCTACTTGGTTTGGAGCAGCCCCGACAATGGTTGCTGCCTTTACTTTGGGGAAAGTCATTGAAAGCGCATGGACGGGAGTTGCTTTCGACCATAATCTGATCTGGCAGTCCTTTTTGTTGATCGTAGCATTAGTGCTTTTGCGGTTCCTGTTTTCCTATTGGAGAGCGAAATTGCAGGAAAGTATCGGTTATGAATTGGCCGCTGAACAGCGTATTAAAATTGGCGACGTACTAAAGCGGGTTTCTTTAGGATATTTTCAGGAAAACAGTGCGGGAGATATTCTTAGTACCGTAACGACGGAGCTTTCTTCCCTAGAATATCAGGCCATGCGGATGATTAACGAGGTAGTAAATGGCTATATCAATGTAATTGCTATCATTCTTTGTCTTGGAATCTTTAGTATTCCTGCCGCACTGGTAGCCGCCGCAGGTGTGCTTCTTTCTCTGTTATTTCTGCATGGTGTATCTGTTCAAAGCGAGAAAAACGCTCCGATCAATGAAAAAGCGGTTGAGGATATGTCCGGGGCTGTCATTGAGTATGTCCGTGGGCTTCCCATTGTGAAATCCTTTGGACAGGAGGGAGCTTCGATTGCAAGTATGAAAAAGGCTTGTGCGGACAGTAAAAATATCAATATCAAAATTGAAAAGGGGTTTACTCCATTTAACTGTCTGCATTTATTTTCTTTGAAACTGGCCTCTGTCGGGTTGGTTCTCATTACTACATGGATGACAGTAGACGGACAAATGGCGCTGCCTATTATGCTGATGTTTTGTATGTTTTCCTTTACCATCTTTGGAAGTGTTGAGGCGGTGAATGATTCAGCTCATGTGCTAGGCGTGATTGATTCTGCCATGAACAAATTGGAAGAAGTCGAGAAAGCTACTTATATCGACCAGAACGGTTCTGATATTACTCTGGCGAGTTATGATATTACATTTTCTCATGTATCTTTTGGATATGACAGCAGGGAAATTTTGCATGATGTGTCTTTTCGGATTCCGCAGAATACTACCACGGCGATTGTGGGGCCCTCCGGCTCCGGCAAATCTACCCTGTGCAATCTGATCGCCCGTTTTTATGATGTCCAAAAGGGAGAAATTAAGATCGGTGGACGAAATATCAAAGATTTTACCTGCGATTCCCTTTTGAGAAACATCAGTATGGTTTTCCAAAACGTATATTTGTTCAACGATTCGATCAAGAACAATATCCGCTTCGGAAATCCAAATGCAACGGATGAAGAAGTCATTGACGCTGCCAAAAAAGCCAGATGCCATGATTTCATTATGGAATTGCCGGATGGGTACGACACGATAGTTGGCGAGGGCGGTTCCTCTCTTTCGGGAGGCGAAAAACAGCGTATTTCGATTGCAAGGGCTATCTTGAAAAATGCGCCTATTGTCATTTTGGACGAGGCGACCGCAAGCATTGACCCGGAGAACGAGCATCTAATTCAACAAGCCATTAGCGAACTTACGCACGGAAAAACAATTATTACGATTGCACATCGGCTGGCAACGATTCAGAACGCCGATCAGATCTTGGTGGTAGACGGCGGCATAATTGCACAGCAAGGAACACACAAGGAACTGATTACACAAGAGGGTGTGTATAAGCGTTTCATTGAGATTCGGGAACGGGCCGAGGGATGGAGCATTGGAAAGGAGGAATTAGTGCATGAGTAAACAGACCGATACCAGAACTATGCTGTTGGCCGCTTCTCCGTGGCAACTTATCGTTACTCTTAGTCTACCTGCCATTATTGGGATGGTAGTAGTCGGGCTTTATAATCTGATGGACAGGGTATTTGTCGGACAGATGGTAGGAGAAATTGCTATGGCCGCTGTTTCGGTTTCCTACCCGTTTACGCTAATCAACACTGGCGTTGCAACCTTAATCGGCGTGGGTTCTGCTTCTATCTTATCACGTTCCGTAGGCAAGAAAGACCAGAACACCATTGATAAAATTATGGGGAATTTAATCGCTATGAATCTGCTTCTTGGCGTTATTATCACAGCGATTGGAATGATTTTTACCCGGCAGATTTTAACACTAAGCGGCGCAGAGGGAGAAATTCTTAATAATGCCGAAAAATATCTGCGAATCATCTTTGCTGGGAGCCTGTTTGTGAATTTTAGCCAATCTGCTAACATGATTATGCGCGGCGAAGGCATTTTGAAAAAGGCCATGCTTATCACTGGAACCGGCGCTGTACTGAATATCATTCTTGACCCTATCTTTATTTCCTTACTTGTCAATAGCGGAAAAGGGATTGAGGGAGCAGCTTATGCAACGATTCTTTCTCAATTTGTGACTGCTTGCATTACCATGTGGTATTTCCTGAAAAAAAGCAAGATTGTAAAGATACATAAAGTTCGCTTGGAAAGTACATTGATGTCCGAAATCCTTAGCGTTGGTTTTTCTGCCATGTTAATGCAGGTAATGACACTGGTGCAACAAACTGTTCTTTACAACGTAGCGTCCAAACACGGCGGAGAAACATGGCAGATTATTCTTGGCGCAGCCTTGAGCGTACAGTCTTTCGCATTTATTCCTCTATGGGGAATGAGCCAGGGTTTTCAGCCTGCCGCTGGCACAAACTATGGCGCAAAAGAGTATAAACGTGTTAAAAAAATTACGCTTGGATTCAGCTTAGGAGCCACAGTATTAGCGGCTTTGTTCTATTTGCCGGTTGAGCTAATGCCTAAAACCGTTTTGTCTTGGTTTATTACAGATCAGACGATTGTTGCCCAGGGTGCAGGCCCGTTCCGAATTATGTTTAGTACATATATTGTTTTGGGCTTTTTAATCACAGTAATTACTCTGTTTCAATCTCTCGGCAAAGCCTCTAAAGCCAGTGTACTTGTTGTGCTGCGCCAGATCGCATTGTTTATACCACTGGCCTTTTTCCTGCCGAACATTGGAGAGCTTGGTATTCAGGGCGTATTTCTGGCCCCGGCCTTGACGGACGGATTGATTTTTATATTAGCGCTTTGTCTGATGGTTTCAGAATTTCGTAACTTGAAAAGATTAGAACTCAATAAGTAGAAAGTGGGGAATGGAAATGAACTCTAAAAGCTCAAATAAACTTCAAGCAAAAGACCTTGTTACTATCGGTATTTTCTCGGCAATCTATTTCGTAGTAAATCTGATTGTCATGGTCAGCGGAGGTATCACGCCTCTTTTGTGGATATTTATGCCACCGATTCTTAGCGTTCTGTGCGGGGTTATTTATATGCTTCTGGTTGCAAAGGTGCAGAAAACCGGCGCTGTTTTGATTATGGGCTTGATTACTGGCGTGATTTATGTTGCCACAGGACAATTTACATTGGTTTTGTTGGTAACATTCGGCGCTGCCTGCATTGTGGCCGAGGTAATTCGTAAAATTACTGGCTATAAAAACTTTAAAGGAAACCTGTTAGGATATGCCTTTTTCTCTTTGGGGATGGTTGGCTCTCCGCTTCCTATCTGGTTGTTCCGAGAGGATTTTTCTAATCAGATGGTTACACAGGGTATGCCTGCCGATTATGTGGCAACCATGAACGCAGTTACTCCTAATTGGCTTTTGGTGGTGATGATTATTGCCACATTTCTGCTTGCCTTTGTCGGTGGGCTGATTGGAAAGGCTATTCTGAAAAAACATTTTGAAAAAGCGGGTATGATCTAATGGTGGGAGAAGAAACAAAATCTATGCGTCTTGACCCACGGACAGAACTTCTCCTTTTGGTGATTGCAAATATCGTGGCATTTACATACTCTGTTCCGTGGATTGAATTTGCCGTAATTGGTGTACTGGCGCTTTTGCTGATCTGCTGCGGCTGCGGGAAAACTGCCCTGAAATGGCTTGTATTCTTTGGCTGCTTGGTTATTTTCCAGTATTATATTTTGCCTATCCTGCCAAAGATTTTTGTAATCATGTTTTCTATTTTGACTGTATATATACGGAGGTTGTTTCCGTGCCTGATGATTGGCGCTTTGATTTTAAAAACAACGCCGGTTCGGTTTTTGATAATCGCATTAAGAAAATGGAGAGTGCCGCAAAGTTTAATTATTCCGCTTTCGATCACTTTGCGCTATTTCCCGGCTATCAAAGAAGAACACCGCCACATTAGGGACGCCATGAAGTTAAGGAAAATCAAGGGCATTGAGAAGAAGATTGAATGTACGGTTGTCCCTCTCCTTATGTCGGCCACTGGAACTGCGGATGAATTGAGTGCAGCAGCAATTACAAGAGGTATTGAAAATCCTGTAAAAAAGACCTGTATCATTGATTTGCGATTTCATGTGCAGGATTTTATTTGCTTGGTGATTGGCTGTGTATTCATAGCATTAGCAAATTTTGTGCGCTGAATCCTTTGCAATCATCTATTCCGGCCCTCCATGAATGAACCGTTCATGGAGGACGGGATAGTATATCCTTATTGGAGGTGATATTTTCAATGGTAGAAATTAAGGACGTGACTTTCTCTTATCCCGGCGAAGAAACCGGAGGAAGTTTACATCACATCAATTTTGAAATACGGCCCGGAGAATGTGTGCTTTTGTGCGGAAAAAGCGGTTGTGGCAAAACGACGATTACCAAACTTATCAATGGGCTTATTCCCCATTTCAATCAAGGAAATTTACAAGGTGAAACAGTTGTCGATGGTATGACGGTTGCTGATACACCAATGTACCAGCTCTCCGAAAAGGTTGGCTCGGTCTTTCAGAATCCAAAATCGCAGTTTTTCAATATTGATTCGGATAGTGAATTAGCTTTTGGATTGGAAAATAATGGCGTAGACCCCGAAATCATCCGCAAAAGTGTCAAAAAGGCTGTAACTGATTTACACATTGAGAGCTTACTGCACCGCAATATTTTTTCTATGTCTGGCGGTGAAAAACAATCCCTTGCGTTTGCTTCCGTTTACGCTATGAATCCCAATATCTATGTATTGGATGAACCTACCGCAAATCTTGATAGGGAGGCGATTGCTCTACTTCAACAACAGTTGAAGCAGATTAAACAGCAAGGAAAAAGTATTATTATCGCTGAACATCGTCTATATTTCCTGGCTGAAATACTTGACCGGGCTGTGTTTATTATAGATGGAAAAATCGTCCGTGAGTTTAGCCGCGAGGAATTTTTATCCCTCACGGATGAAGAACGCAGGGAAATGGGCCTGCGTACCTTGTATCAACGGAACCCATCTTATCAGATCAAAGGGCAAGGCGGCGGTGAACTGGAAGTAAAGAATTTGGCTTATCGTGACAAACACCATGCGATATTTGAAAATATTAGTTTTTCAGCCTCCGCCGGGGACATCATCGGTATTCTTGGGAAAAATGGAGCCGGAAAAACAACATTGATGAGGTGCGTTGCGGGACTGTTAAAGGAAAGCTCTGGTGAAATCTATTATCACGGGAAACCGATTCGAGGAAAAGATAGAAATTCCATCTGTTATATGATAATGCAGGACGTTAATCATCAACTTTTTGGCGAAAGTGTGTGGAACGAGTGCGAACTATCAACTGATGGAACGCTGCAAGACGCTGAAATTGAAAAATCGTTAGAAGAATTTGACCTTTTGCGCTTTAGAGATAAACACCCTATGGCTTTGTCCGGCGGGCAGAAACAACGTCTTGCTATTGTAACCGGCATTGTGGCTGGAAAGCAGGTTTTGATTTTTGATGAACCGACCAGTGGGCTTGACTACGATCAGATGTGTGTAGTTAGCCAGACACTAAAAAAACTGGCAGAAAAAGGACATATTTTACTTGTGGTAACGCACGATATGGAGTTTTTAGAATTGACCTGTAAACAGGCCATAAAAGTAGGAGTTATTTAAGGGATGTTTGGTATAAATCCATTGATAGACATTCTAATGGAAAAAATTCAAAGGGAAGGAGGTCTTGACGTGAACTATCAATCGGCAGAGGCATTTGGCGTATTATCTGGCATTGAGCTTTTATACTTTAGAGAGAATGTGCCAGCACAAGCTGAACCCCAAACTTCAATTTTGTGTAATAAATCAGACAGTATTATATTCTCAATATGTATGGAAAATGATTTTTGCTTTATTCTTTCGCCCAGGAAAAAATTACCTGCTTTTTTTGCTAGGTATTTATGTGATATGAGTGTTGTGTTAAATATCCCTCTCATAAATACCGGGGATTTTCAATGGTTATCAGATATTGATACTGTCATAAATAAAATTTCCGAGAAATTTTACAAGGAAGAACAATTTTGTGTAATCAAGGTTTCTCCTGAAATCAAAGAAGTTTTTGCGGAAATGTTAGAGGTTCCACTTCCATCCAATCGTTTTAAATTTTATATGCAGCTCAAAGTTGCGGAGTTAATGCTTCTGTTAAGTGACTTTAATGTGTATAGCTCATTGGTTCACTTCTATCCCTACTGTACCCCGCCGAAAGGCGGTGTTACATGAAACTTCATGCGTCCGGGGAGGACTATCTGGAAACCATCCTTGTTCTCCA
>ERZ1643246.5011-NODE-5011-length-9999-cov-4.476971_pt1 | contig 9999 bp, 6 predicted proteins | sample MGYA00579265_ERZ1643246 | MGnify/ENA primary metagenome ERZ1643246 (study PRJEB29033, sample SAMEA4952261) | chicken gut metagenome | biome: Broiler Chicken; feature: Gastrointestinal Tract; material: Caecum | place: Ireland | collected 2018 | study: Broiler Caecal...
CCGCCGAGCCACAGGCGAACGGCGGGTTGTCTCTCAATCTCACGCAAATTTGTTTCATCTCTTTTGAAACAAATTTCGTGAACGGTGTCAGTATTCCAAATTCCCCACCGTTCTCGGATACGGGAGAACGTCGCGGATGTTGGAGATGCCCGTGAGGTACATGATCATGCGTTCGAAGCCCAGCCCGAAACCGGAATGCACCGTTCCGCCGTAGCGGCGTATTTTGAGATAGAAGTCGTAATCGGCGGGGTCGAGGTGCAGCTCCTTCATGCGGGAAAGCAGCACGTCTTCGCGCTCTTCCCTCTGCGAGCCGCCGATCAGCTCGCCGATGCCGGGCACGAGAAGGTCTGCCGCGGCGACCGTTTTGCCGTCGTCGTTCAGGCGCATATAGAACGCCTTGATCTCTTTGGGATAGTCGGTGAGGAATACCGGCTTTTTATAGACCTGCTCGGTGAGGTAGCGCTCGTGCTCGCTCTGCAGGTCGCACCCCCAATAGACGGGGAACTCGAATTTGTCTTTCACCTTTTCGAGGATGGATACCGACTCGGTGTAGGTGAGGCGGACGAACTCGTTTTCGGCGACGTTTTTCAGCCGCTCGACGAGTCCCTTGTCTACGAAGTTGTTGAGGAACTCGATCTCCTCGGGGCAGTGTTCCATGACGTAGCCGATGACGTATTTGACCATCGCCTCGGCGACGTCCATGTCGCCCGAAAGGTCGCAGAAGGACATTTCCGGCTCGATCATCCAGAACTCCGCGGCGTGGCGGGTGGTGTTGGAGCGCTCGGCGCGGAAGGTGGGCCCGAAGGTGTAGACGTTGGAAAACGCCATCGCGAACGGCTCGACGTTGAGCTGGCCGGAGACGGTGAGGCTCGCCTTTTTGCCGAAGAAATCCTTTTTATAGTCGACCTCCCCTTTCAGCTTGTCAAGCTCGAGGGTGGTGACCTGGAACATGGCGCCCGCGCCCTCGCAGTCGCTGCCCGTCAGGATGGGGGTATGGACGTAGACGAAGCCGCGGTCGTTGAAGAATTTATGGATGGCGAACGCCGCTTCGCTGCGGATGCGGAACACCGCGCCGAAGGTGTTGGTGCGGGGACGCAGGTAGGCGATCTCGCGCAGAAACTCCATCGAATGGCGCTTTTTTTGCAGCGGGTAGTCGGGCGAGGAGGCGCCCATGACGGAAATTTCCGCCGCCTTTATCTCAAACGGCTGGCGGTTTTGCGGGGTGAGGACGACCTCGCCCTTCACCACGAGGCTGGCGCCCACGTTCTGGCGGGCGATCTCGTCGTAGTTCGCGAGATCTTCGCGCGCGAACACGACCTGACAGTTTTTGAAAAAGCTGCCGTCGTTGAGTTCGATGAAGCCGAAAGCCTTCGAATCGCGCAGGGTGCGCACCCAGCCCATGACAGTTACCTGCCTGCCGCCGTATTTTTCGCTCTCCTGCCAGAGGGAGCGAACCGTCGTTCTTTCCATAAGCAAATTCTCCGTTGCGTTAAAATGACCCATTTTTATTTCTCTTTATTGTAACAAAATATTCTGAATTTATCAAGTATAAATTTGCCGAAACGGAAAATTCCTTGTCGGCTCTTATAAAACGCGCGCGGACGGAGAAGCCCCCGCCTGACGGCGGGGGCTCGTTAAGGAGAAAAAGTCTCCCCGTTTTCTGCGGGGTGCGGGCGAAAACGGGGAGGTGTGTTCCGCTTTTATTCTCCGACGGTTTCCAGCCTGCCGATGCCGTAGGTGATCTGCATCAGCCGCCCGTTCATGGGGGTGGGCGCGAGCTGGATGAGGCGGTCTTTGCCGAGGCGCGCCATGCCCATGCTCCAGCCCGCCTGCAGGTTGTCCGTATTATAGGTGATGAGCATGGGGATGCGGTGCCATTCGCCCTGCCCGTAATTATAATTGACGTGATAGAAGCCGGGGTCGCGCATGCCGAGGTGCTCGCCTTCGCGCTTGGCGGAGAGGATGACGGTGCCGTTTTTCCCGCCCTGCGGCACCCAGAGGACGTACGGCATGCTGCCCAGATGCAGCCCGCTTTTCGTGGCGGCGAGCGTGCCTTCGAGGGCGGGGTCGCCCCAGAAAATGCCGTCGTCGGAGAGTTTGAAGTAGATGTCGCAGTCGGGCTTGCCGACGATCTCGTACGCCATGATATACTTCCCGTTGCCCATGCGCGCGACGACGGGCATGCCCGGGCGCATGGCGCGGTCGGGGATCTTTACGGTATAGACGGGCTCGCTCCACGTTCTGCCGCCGTCTTCCGAGCGGGTGAGGGCGAGCGTCTGGTTATAGCGCGGATCGTCGTGCGGGCGCTCGTCGGTAAAGGCGACGGAGATGCCGCCGCGGGCGTCGATGTAGATGTTCGGCTCCCATACCGGGCCGGGCTTGCCGAAGTTCTGCCCCACGGGAGGCCCTCCCTTGACGACGGAAGAGCGGAACTGCCACGTTCTGCCGTGATCGAGGCTGACGTAGAAGGAGAGTTCGGTGGACGTGAAATCCAGCGGCACCGAATTGCCGGCGAGGACAATAGCTCCCGCGGGGAGATCGCCGCAGGGCACGGGAAGCTCGAAGATGTCCGGCTGGAAACGGATGCCGAACCCGTTCTGCGTGTCTTCCACAGAAGAAAAGCGTTCCCATGTGACGCCGCCGTCGCTGCTGCTCATGACGGGCACGACGGGCGGCTCCTTCACCGTGGAATGATCGAAGGTGGCGAGCAGGAGCCCGTTCAGTTCTCCCGCATGGTGCAGCTCGATGACGCGCGGGTACAGCACGCCCGAGGAGTTGGGGTACACCTCTTCGTTTACGGGCGTGAATACGACGCCCATGTTCTCGCGAACGACTTTCAGAGCCATTTTTTATCCCCCTTTTGCATTTTCATTGCAAGTATAGCACACTTTTTGCCCGATTTCAATAGAAAATCGAAAATAATCGGCGCAAAGGACAAAAAAACCGCCGCAAAAGCGGCGGTAACGGATCAGATCTGCTTTACGAAGGTCTTTCTGCGCTTGACGATGCGGCGTTCGAGGGTGCTCCACTGGCTCTGCACGGCGAGGTTGCCGACAAGCTCGGGATTGGATTCGACGTGCTCGATGCCGTCCTCTATGATGTGGTTGATGATGCGCGCCATCATGACGGCGTTGACGCCCAGCTTCTGATACTCGGGGAGCACGGCGATGAGCACCATCTCCAGTTCTTTGGGGCGGGAGATCGCCTTCGCGAGGCGGAGAAGGGTGAGCGGGCCCATCCTGCCGCCGCTCTTTTGCAGCGGCGCGCAGAGGGACGGGAGCACGACGCCCATAGCGATCACGCGGCCGCTTTTGTCGGCAAGGGCGGAAAAATAACGGGGATTGATCGCCGTGGCGAACTGCTTCAGAATGTGATCCACCACCTTGCCGCTGACGGGGACGTAGCAGTCCAGCGAAGAATATGCCTCGTTGACCATCGCCAGCGACTCGTGCCCGTAACGGGCGATCAGCTTTTTCATGGGCATGGTGTCGGCAAGTTCGGTGAGCTCCAGCTTTTTCTGTATGTACTGCGCGACGTTGGCGATGCGCTTGTCCGGCTCTTCGGGGATGGCGAAATCGTATTCCACCCACTCGCTTTCGGGCGCGTAACCGAGCGCGGAGATCAGCGCGGGATAATACTCGTAATTATAGTTGGTGGCATAGGTGGCGCGGACGCCGAACCCTTCGGTGAGCATCCCTTCCCTGCCCTGGTCGTTGAAATCCCACGGCCCGTGCACGGTGTCCATGCCGCGCTCGCGGGCGAACGCCTCCACCGCGCCGAGAAGCGCCGCGGCGGCTTCGGGGTCGTTTTCGCAGTCGAAACGGGAAAAGCGCATACACTTCCTGCCCGAGATGCGGTTGTAGGTCTTTTGCAGGATGGCGGCGACGCGGCCGACCGCCCTGCCTTCTCTGTATGCGAGGAAACAGCGTATCTCGCTGTCGGCGAGCATGGGGTTCTTTTTCGGGTCGCAAATCCCGCGCTCGTCCGCGTAAATCGCGGGAACGTAATACGGGCAGTTTTTGTACAGCCGCAGCGGGAACTTTGCGAACGCGCGCATCTGCCCCGCCGTTTTTACCTGTATGACAGTGATCATCTTTTCTCTCATGCGCGCGGCGGAAAGGCGCGCGCAGACTCCTCTGATAAATTCGGCATTCCTATTTTAGCATACTTAACAACCAAAGACAAGGGCTGAAAGGCATTTTCTTCCGCATTTTCTGCGGGAATTTTCTGTAAAATACCGCGGATCGGGGCGTAACTGTCGCGGCGGATGCGCACGGAGGTCTGTTTTCCCCCTTCGCTGCGGACGAGATAGCCCTCGCTGCGAAGCCCCGCCCTTTCGGCGCGCAGCACCAGCTCTTCCTCCCCTTCGCGCACCTCCGGGTCGGGAGGCGGGATGCTGCCGAGGACGACGCTCCTGCGGGAATAGGAAACGGGGGATTTCTGCCCGTAGACGCGGACGGTGAGCGCGCCGCCGCCCGCACGGGCGGTGAGATAGACCTTGCCGCCCGTGCCGTTGGAAAAGCGGAGGTCGCAGCATTCGCTGACCATCGCGTCGAAGGAGGGTTCGACGTAGCCGACGGCGAGGCTGTGCGGGTGCTGTTCGGTGACGGTGAGCCCCGACAGCAGCGCGGCGTTGTACAGCGTGGTGCTGACCTGACACACGCCGCCGCCCGTGCCCGCGACGAACTCGCCGTTCAGAATGACGGGGGCGGGCAAAAAGCCGTTCGCCGCCGTGCGCGCGCCGACGGCGGCATTGAAGGAAAACTCTTCCCCCGCGGCGAGGGTGACGCCGTCGAGCTTCTGCGCCGCGCGGGCGATGTTCGCCGCGCGGTTCGCGCTGCCCTCGCTGTAACGGGTTGTGAAGGAGGCGAGAAGGGTGCAGCTTTCCCGCGCCTTCTCTTCGGTAAAGGCGGGGCGCCCGCAAAAGACTTCCGTGCGCGCTTCGCTCTCCCCCGCGGCGAGGGCGCGCTCCGCTTCGGCGAGCAGGGCGGCGCCGTCGGCATACCTGCCGCAGACCTCGCGGGAAAAAGAGAAAGGCTCGTCCGCGCCGGGAGAAAAGCGTATCCGCGCGGGGCGGGAGGCGCGGTACGCCTCCGCGCAGAGGGCGGAAACGCGCTCTTCCAGACGGGAGACGCACAGTGCGCGTTCGATGCGGTACTCCCCTCCCCTTTCACGCGCGCGGCGCAAAATGGCGGATACGTTGCTTTTGTAATGCAGTTCGGGCGGACGGACAGTGCGGGAATATTCCCCCGCGCGGAGCGTGAAGGAGCGGCCTTCCAGCTCGGCGGCGAGCTTTTCGCGCAGGCGGCGCTGCGCCGCATACACGGGCATACGGGAAAAGTCTTCCCCTTCTATATACACCCCGCGCGCGAGGCGGGCGGGCGAATACCCGCCGAAAAAAAGAAAGGCGCACGCGGCGAAAGCCGCGAGCGCGACGGATAAACAAATTTCTGACGCTCTGCGCATATCCACGCCCTCCGCAGGAAAGTATGCGCAAAAAGACGGAAATTTTTCTTCCGCGGGAAATATCCGGGCGGGAGAGCTTTTTCCGGGCGAAAACTTACCTCTTTATTTTTCCGCCGGAGATGCGGATCTTGTTCACCGTTTTGCCGAAAAGCACCTTTTCGGTGTGGGTGCAGGTGAGGATGGTCTGCACCCCCTCCACTTCCGCGAGAAGTTTGCGGCGGCGGGAAAGGTCGAGCTCGCTCATCACGTCGTCGAGGATGAGCACGGGCGGCTCGCCCGTCAGTTCGCGGAAAATCTCCACTTCGGCGAGTTTGACGGCGAGCGCCGCCGTGCGCATCTGGCCCTGCGAGGCGTATACGCGCGCCTCCGCTCCGCCGATGAGGATCTTCAGATCGTCGCGGTGGGGGCCGACGGTGGTGAAGCCGAGGCGGACGTCTTTTTCGTAGCTGTCGGAGAGTTCTTTCAGGAGAGAGGCGGCGATCTCTTCGCGGTCGTTTCCCCTCCTTTTTTCCGCGCCGAGTTCGAGTTTTTCGGCGCCGTCGGTGAGAAATGCGTGCTTTTCGGCAGCGACGGGCGCGAGCTTTTCGAGATATTCCCCGCGGCGCTCGACGACCTCCGCCGCGTAGCGGCACAGCTGTACGTCCCACACGGGGAGCGTTTCGAAAACGAGGGAAAGGTCGCGGTTTTTCAGAAGGGCGTTGCGCTGTTCGAGGATCTTGTTGTAGCGCACGAGGGCGGTATAGTAGCTTTTGGAGAGCTGGGAGATGGATACGTTGAGGAAGCGGCGGCGCTCTTCGGGGCCGTCTTGGATCATGCGCAGTTCGCCGGGGGAGAAGTAGACGCCGTCGATGTTGCCGAGGAGGTCTGCGTTGCGGGAGATTTTGCTGCCGTTGACGCGCACCTCGCGGCGGGTCTCGAAAATTTCCGCCTCGATGGAGATCTCGCCGAAGCGGGTGGACGCGCGCGCGGAGATGAAGGCGGACTGCTCGCCGTGACGGATGAGCTGCTTATCCCTGCCCGTGCGCGGGGAAACGCCCGTGCAGAGGTAGAACACCGCCTCGGCGCAGTTGGTTTTGCCCTGCGCGTTTTTGCCGTAGAGCACGTTGATGCCGCCGTCGAAGGAGAAAGTTTCTTCCTCGTAATTTCTGAAGTTTTTCAGGGTGAGAGACCGTATGAACATGGAATTTTCCGCGCTCCGCGTTTTTGCTTGAAATTCTTCCCGATTTATATTATAATAGTATTCCCGAAATCCCGAGGGGTGAGGGCGGGGGCTTATCCCCCTTGCCATACAGTATAACATATTTTTACAAAAAAGACAAAGTGTTCGGAGGTCTGTCATGCCCGAAAACCATCAGTATGAGATCTTGTGGAAGCGCATAAGCGAGGTGCTTGCGGGTACCATGTCTCCCGTGACCTACAATACCTATATCTCCAAGCTGGTGCCGGTGGACATCGACGACACGCAGATCGTGCTGCGGACGGACAGCGAATTCTTTGCGAACTTTATCGGCAAGAACCTGACGGAAAAGATGAAAGAGGCCTTCCGCAAGGCGGATACGGGGATCACGGACTTCGCGCTCGTCGTGGAAGGCAGCGACGACATCTTTTACCGCAGCGCGGAAACGGAGGCGGAGGACGACTTTTCCGCCGTTTCGGTGAACCCGCGCTTCACCTTCGAATCGTTCGTGGCGGGCAAGAGCAACGAGTTCGTGCTGGCGGCCGCAAAAGCGGTGGCGAAAAACCCGGGCGCGAACTTCAATCCCCTCTACATCTACGGCGCTTCCGGGCTCGGAAAGACGCATCTGCTGCAATCCATCGCCAACTATATCGGGCTGCACAAACCCGGACTGCGCGTTCTGTATACCACCTGCGAGAAGTTCATCAACGAGCTGATCGACTCCATCTTCCTCGGCAAGGGGAACAGCCGCGATATGCAGGCGCGCTTCCGCAGCCGGTACAGGAACGTGGACGTGCTGCTGATAGACGACGTGCAGTTCCTCGCCAAAAAACAGGCGGTGCAGGAGGAGCTGTTCCACACCTTCAACGCATTGCAGGAGCAGAACAAGCAGATCGTGCTCACCTCCGACGTGCCGCCCAAAGAAATCGCGACGCTGGAAGAGAGGCTGCGCACCCGCTTCGAAGGCGGGCTGATCGCGGACATTCAGCCGCCCGACACCGAAACGAAGATCGCCATCCTCAAACAGAAGGCGTTCGAGCGCAAGGCGGTGCTGCCGCCCGACGTGCTGGAATTCCTCGCGCGCGACTCGGGCACGGACGTGCGCACGCTCGAGGGCAGGCTGACGAAGGTCATCTTCGCGAGCAAGCTGCACGAGAAACCCATCACGCTCGAACTTGCGGCGACGGCGCTCAACGAGGCGGTGAGCGAGGAACACGAGACGGTGACTTCGGACAAGATCATCGACAGCGTGTGCTCCTTTTACAAGATCACGCGGGACAAACTGCTCGGCAAGAGCAAGAAAAAGGAGCTGGTTCAGCCGCGGCAGATCTGCGCGTACCTGATGTGCGAGATCATGAACATCCCCCTCGTTTCCATCGGGGAGGCGATGGGCGGAAGAGATCATACGACGGTCATCCACTCCCGCGACAAGATCACCAACCTCATCAAGATCAACGACCGCGTCGCCAAAGAAGTGGAGGACATACGCAACATCATCCTCAAACAGTAAAACTTACGCGTAGAATGCGGGAAACCGCATTCTACTTTTTGCATGAGGCGCAGGCATGGTAAACAATACCTTTTACACAAACGGATACGACGCGGCGGTAGTAGGAGCGGGACACGCGGGCTGCGAGGCGGCGCTCGCCCTCGCGCGGACGGGCATAAAGACGCTGCTGCTCTCCCTCAACCTGGACAGCATCGCCTTTATGGCGTGCAACCCCTCCGTCGGCGGGACGGCGAAGGGGCAGCTGGTGCGAGAAATCGACGCGCTCGGCGGGCAGATGGGGCTCAACGCCGACGCCGTCGCTTTGCAGATGCGCATGCTCAACGGCGGCAAGGGCGCGGCGGTGCAGAGCCTGCGCGCGCAGGAAGACAAGCACGCCTACCACATGCGCATGAAAAAGACGCTGGAGGAGACGGAAAATTTGACCCTCGCGCAGGGCGAAGCGGCGGAAATACTCACCGAAAACGGGAAAGTGTGCGGCGTGAAGACGACGTACGGGGAGGTCATCGCGGCGAAGGCGGTCATCCTCGCGACGGGGGTGTACCTGAACGGCTCGGTGGTGGCGGGAGAATTCCGCCAGAGCTCCGGCCCCAACGGCTTCGCGCCCGCCACCGAACTGACGGACAACCTCATCAAGCTCGGCTTTTCCGTGCGCAGGTTCAAGACCGGCACCCCCGCGCGGGTGGACGGGCGCACCATAGATTATTCCAGGTGCGAGGTACAGGAGGGAGATACGGGGATCTACCCCTTCTCTTACCTCTCGGACGGGGTGCCGCAGAAGCAGCTCCCCTGCTACCTGACCTATACCAACGAAAAGACGCACGCCATCATCCGCGCGAACCTGCACCGCTCTCCCCTCTTTTCGGGGATGATAAAGGGAACGGGGCCGCGGTACTGCCCTTCCATCGAGGATAAGGTGGTGCGATTCGCGGACAAGGAGCGGCACCAGATCTTTCTCGAACCGGAGAGCGCGGATTCGCACGAGGTGTATGTGCAGGGGATGAGTTCTTCCCTCCCCCACGACGTGCAGCGGGAGATGTACCGCACCGTTCCGGGGCTCGAACACGCGAAGATCGTGCGGTATGCCTATGCCATCGAATGCGACTGCATCGATACCCTCGACGTATATCCTACGTTAGAGTTCAAGAAGGTCGAAGGGCTGTACACCGCGGGGCAGATCAACGGCACGAGCGGGTACGAGGAGGCGGCGGCGCAGGGGCTGATCGCGGGGCTGAACGCCTCTCTCAAACTGCGGGGGCTGCCGCCCTTTATCCTGCGCAGGGACGAGGCGTATATCGGCGTGCTCATCGACGACCTCGTGACCAAAGGCACCAACGAGCCGTACCGCATGATGACCTCGCGCGCGGAACACCGCATCCACCTGCGGCAGGACAACGCCGACCTGCGGCTGACCGAAAAGGGCAGGAAAACGGGGCTGATCTCCGACAAACGGTACGCGCGCTTTTTGCAGAGAAAAGAGGCAGTGGAGCGCATCAAGCACACGCTCGAAGAACGCGTTTCCCCTAAACGGTGCGCGGATTTTGTGACAAAATACGGCGCGCCCGCCCCTGCGGGAGGGCTGTCTTACGCGGATATGCTGCGCAGGGGCATCCCCGCGGAGGAGATAGAGCGGGAGTTCGGCATCCTTTCGGGAGAAAAGCGCGCGGACGTGGAGACCGCCGTCATCGACATCAGATATGAGGGGTACTTAAAGCGCGGGCTGGAACAGATAGAGAAGGCGAAAAAGCTGGAGGATAAAAAGCTGCCGCCCGACCTCGATTACGAGCAGATAAGCGGCCTGCGGCTGGAAGCGCGGCAGAAGCTGAACAAGATACGCCCCGAAAACCTC
>ERZ1643246.5013-NODE-5013-length-9997-cov-8.727318_pt1 | contig 9997 bp, 12 predicted proteins | sample MGYA00579265_ERZ1643246 | MGnify/ENA primary metagenome ERZ1643246 (study PRJEB29033, sample SAMEA4952261) | chicken gut metagenome | biome: Broiler Chicken; feature: Gastrointestinal Tract; material: Caecum | place: Ireland | collected 2018 | study: Broiler...
CGAAAGCGGGTGCGTTAACAATACCTGCCTCCCGGCGGATACTTTATCAGTCCGGTAAATCGGAATCTATCTTTTATTTCCCATACAGAACACTGCTACTACTCCCGGACCGGTATGGCTTCCAATGACGGTTCCGATATTATTGATCAGGATATTATTGATTCCCATTTTCTCGCGGACGAGTTTTGCCACATACTCTGCGTCTTCAATACAGTCTCCATGAGTAATCATGACAATATCATTGTCCCAGCCCTTTGACTGCTCTGCTGCCATATCTACGATCTTATTGAGTGATTTTTTACGTCCTCTTTCTTTTCCGATTACCTGGAGCTTTCCGTCATTGTCCATATGTATGATTGGCTTGATCTGTACCAGTGTTCCCAGCACAGCCGTTGTCTTGGAAACACGGCCGCCTCTGTGGAGATGGTTCAGGTCATCTACCGTTACATCATGGCATACATGAAGTTTGTTATCCTCTACCCACTGCGCCAGCTCATTAATCGTCATTCCTTTTGCTTTTTGTTTCAGCGCATGGTGCAGCAGAAGCGCTTCTCCGAGGCAGGCACAGAGAGTGTCTATCACGATCACTTTTGCTTCGGGATACTTTTCTTCAAGCATTTCGCCCGCAATTTTCATACTGTTAAGAGTCCCGCTCAGACCGGAAGAAAATCCAAGATGCAGGATATCTTTTCCTTCCTTTACATATGGCTCAAGTAAAGCCGCCGCCTCTTCCGGATTAACCTGGGATGTGGTAGACATCTTCCCTTCTCTTAATTTTGCAAAAAACTCTTTTGCAGAAAGACCTTCCATATCTGTATAAGTCTCACCGTCAATTGTATATTTCAGCGGAACAACAGGCACATTTCTCTCCTCAAGCCATTCTTTCGGAACATCAACAGTACTGTTCACTGTAATTACATAATCTCTCATCTTGGTTTTCCTCCCTGATTAACTCTTGTTATGATTCCGCGCAGCAGGAAATGCATATATCCGTACGCGAATCTTTCGCTTTATTTATCATAACATTTTTTATACTGTTAAGCAAAATATTTTAACATTTTCTCTAAAATGTTAAATAACAGCCCACACTGCGGCGGACTGTTACATATACTAATTTAATTTTACATTGAGATAATTTCTTCCCGACAATGTCTTATTAAAGGCAAGGAAGCAAAGGACCAGAATACATCCTGCAATAAATCCATATATATCAAACAGTGCAGTCAGAATCAGAAGCATCAGTCGCATAAATTTCAGTGCATAACCGAGCTCAAAATTGGGCTGCGTATAATTTGCCACGGCAACAAATGCCATATAAAGCATAACTTCACTGTTAAACCAGCCGGACTGTACTGAAAATTCCCCCATAACAATACCGGCGATCACGCTGAGGGGTGTACTGAGCATCGTTGGCGTATTCATCGCAGCTAGCCTCAGGCCGTCTATTGATATCTCCAGCAGGAGAAACTGAAAGATCAGAGGAATATTAACCGTATCCCTCACCGCAACAAACTCAAACGCCTCAGGCAGCCATTCCTGATTCTGCATAAAAAGAAGGTAAAGCGGTGTAAAAAATACTGTAGCAATCGTGATGAGCGATCTCGTGACTTTCAGATATACTGCGGTAATTGTCGGAAAATAATAGTCATTCGCCTCCTCAATCATATCCAGTACGGACGTAGGCAGAATCATTGCCGATGGAGAATTATCTACAAGAATAATCACCTTTCCCTCCAGCAGGCAGGCTGCAGCTGTATCCGGACGCTCTGTATATTTAAATTTAGGGAATGGATTAAACCATTTCCGCTTAAATAATGCTTCCGCAAGGCTCTGCTGATTCATGCGCAGATCATCAAGCTGAAGGTTTTCAATTCTCTTCTTCAGGTTGTCAAGCAGCGCTTTATCAACGCGGTCACTCATATAGCAGATCGCAATATCCGTCCGGGAAGACTGTCCGGCTTCCGCCATTTCCATAATAAGATGAGGGTCACGGATTCTTCTTCTCATAAGCGCGGTGTTAAATACAATAGTCTCTACAAATCCGTCCCTGGAGCCTCGCAGCGATCTGTCTTTGTCCGGTTCCTCCACACTGCGGGCCGGATAGGTACGGCAGTCAAGTATTATGCACTCCTCATAACCGTCAATAAAAAGTGCCGTGGGTCCTGAAAGGACATTGCGTATAACCTGGTCAAAATCCTCTGCAAGATCGACTTCCACATAAGGAACCAGATTCTGTATGAAACCTTCCGCATCCTCCGGCATATCATTTTCCGTGACAGAAAGAAAAGAGTCCATGATCTTAAGCATGACTTCATCCTTAATGAATCCGTCAATGTAATAGAACACGGACGCTTTTCCTCCAATCATGATATCTCTTCTGATGATGTCAAAGCTTTCTGTCACCGGAAGAATCTCATTCATATATCTGATATTTTCCTCAAATGAGGCGCTTAATTTCTTACTGTTCTTTTCTACCATAGATGCCCTCTCCTTTCAGCACGCCGGCAGCAGCGTTATCTATGGTTAGATTTCCCTTATTCTTCCGAAATATACCCCGCCTTCTTCATCTTTTCAACCACCTGTGCCTGACGCTCTCTGGCCAGTTCCGGGCTGGCCACGGGATTATAATTCGTCGGTGCATTCGGAATTCCAGCAAGAAGTGTGCATTCGTCAAAATTCATCTCTGACGGCGGCTTACCGAAATACCCCCATGAAGCGTCTGCAACACAGAAATATCCGTTTCCGAAAAAATAGAATTCCATATATCCTTTCACGCAAATCACACCGGTGAGTATCAAGATCGCCAGAATAAGAAAAGAACACAGACGCTTTATCCATTTCATAGTATACAAGTACTCCTTTCATACATAGAGTATACCGGATAAATCTGTGTTCTTCCCTTATATCTTCTTACGTTTTTCTTAATTTGCATTACATTTTTGTAAGCCGCACCGGCATAAAAGGATATCTCTTCATTCTGATTGCATTGTCAGATTCCCGGTTATTTTGTCGTACTTCCAAATCCGCCGTTTCGCACTCCTGTTGCATCATCATCCAACGTAATGCCATACTCCACAAAGATTCCCTGCATAAATCCTTCACCCGCTTTCAGGCTGAGTGTTTTATCTTCATTGCTGTCATTTGTAATCTTTGCAAAAATGTGTCCCTCATTATCGGAATAATAGTAATCACTGTCAATAATCCCCACTGTATTATTGAGCTGCAGTCTGTATTTAAAGCCAAGTCCGCTTCTCGGATAACATTTGAGCACCCACTCCGGTTCCATCCAAACACGGATTCCTGTAGGGATCTTGATTGTCTCACCCGGTTTCAGTGTAATGGACACAGGCGCAAAGAAATCATATCCTGCGCTTCCTGCAGTCGCACGTTCTGGAAGACGGACAGCGTCATATATATCCCTGATATTTTTCTCGTCCGTTATTTCTAAAGTGTTACCCCAGCCTTCCAAAAACTGTTCAAAACTAACCTTCTCAAATTTTGCTATTCTTTTCATATAATTCTCTCCTGATTTCCTATCTGCTTCCGCATTCAGCTCCAGATCATGTCACTGCTTATCTCATTCAGTGAAAATGCGCCGCACATCCGCATTGTATCTTTCAGTTCCGCACCGAGCTTATTTACATATGCTGATATTCCCTCTTCCTGTCCTCCGTAAACTGCAGTCACAAATGGTCGTGCGATCAGTACCGCGTCCGCTCCAAGTGCCAGAGCTTTAAATACATCCACACCGGTGCGGATTCCTCCGTCCACGAATATCTTCATCCCGCTTCCCGACTCCCTGAGTGTTCTAACAATTGCCGGCAGGACTTCTGCTGTTGCAGGACACTGATCAAGAACCCGGCCTCCATGGTTTGAAACTACGATTCCCTGTACTCCTGCCTCCGCAGCTTTCAGCGCTCCCCGTGGAGTCATGATTCCCTTTAAGATAAACGGAATTTCCGCCATCTTTACAATTTCTCTGAGTTCATCCACCGATTTGTTTCCCGCCGGAGGATTTAAATTCTGCAGAAAAGGAAGTCCCGCAGCATCGATATCCATCGCAACGGCAAAAGCTCCCGACTTCTTAACAAGTTCCATCTTTTCCCTTATCGTATCCAGATCCCATGGTTTGACAGTCGGGATTCCCTGTCCGTCCAGCTGTTGAATTGCATTTGTAGCTTCAATCATTACATTATAATCTGTCCCGTCCCCGGTAAAAGCAGCGATTCTGTTTTCAGCACATCCCGTGAGAAGGATTTCGTTATACTGCTGATCCGTGTATTTGTCTCCATAATGCAGCTTTACCGCTCCCACAGGTCCTGCAAAAAAAGGATAAGAAAATTTCTTCCCGAACAGTTCCGTCTCTGTATTCAGCTCTTTCTGTTCGCAAATCGTATCCATATTAATACAGATCTCCTGCCATTTCTGATAGTTCCTAATGGCGAGTTCGCCGCTTCCCTTCGCTCCGGGCCCCGGCATTGTATTTCTGCACGCCGCTCCGTTACAGACCGGACAGGCTTTGCAGTAAGGACCGATACACTTCCGTGCCGCATTTATAACTTCCTTATAATCCATATGTAAAACCTCGTTTCTTCTGTTCTGGTGTCTGATATTTCAGTATTTGTTCTGTCTTCAGTTTCTATACTCGAAAAATGCCCGACTGTTCGAGTACGTTCAGTATTTCTGCAATAGTTTTTTCATTCACCACAAGAGCCATTCTCACATATCCTTCACCGCCTGTGCCAAATGCGCTTCCCGGCGTAACGATCACTCCTGTACGCTCCATCAGTTTCATGCAAAAATCGGCAGAAGACTCATATCCTTCCGGAATCCTTGCCCACACGAACATGGTTCCCTGACTGTCAGGCACATTCCAGCCGATACGTCTCAATCCCCCGCAGAGTGCACGATTACGCCGGCCGTATTCCCGGCGCTGTTCTTCAATGAAGTCATCCGGTCCGGTCAGCGCAGCTATCGCCGCATACTGGACCGGGTAGAAAATGCCATAATCAATCTGGGATCTGAGCAGCCGGAATTTACTGATAATGTCTTTATTCCCAACTACAAATGAGATTCTTGCCCCCGTCAGATTATAAGACTTTGACAGTGAATAAAACTCCACACCAACATCCTTCGCACCTTCATATGCGAGAAAGGACTTTCCCGGTTTTTCTGTAAATGTGATATCCGAATACGCGTTATCATGCAGAATTACTATATCGTTTTTCTTTGCAAACGCAATCAGTTTTTCGTAAAACTCATCCGGGGCGCATACACAAACAGGGTTCAGCGGATACGAGACAATCATATACTTCGTCTTCTTCAGTATCTCTTCCGGAATATTGTCAAGATCCGGCAGATATCCGTTTTGTTCCTTGATCGAATAATACCGTACATCTGCCTTTGCCATAATACCGCTCATCTCAAACATGGGATATCCCGGGTTCGGCACAAGAATCACATCACCCGGATTGCAGAAAATCATTCCGATATGTGCCATCGCCTCCTGAGAGCCGTAGACAGACATCACCTCATCTGTGGTGATGTCCACTCCGAAACGCTTTTTATAGCGGTACTGCACTGCTTCCAGAAGCTCCGGCAGGTCAGCAAGAGAATACTTGTAATTCTCCGGCTTTCTGCAGGCCTCCTCCATCGCTTTCATTACATGAGGAGCAGGCTGAAAATCCGGTGTTCCCACAGACAGATTATAGACTCTGCGCCCTTCCTTTATAAGTTCTTCTTTCTTTTCATTCAGGGCTCCGAATATTCCCTGCTGAAAATGATTTATCATTGTTGAAAAATGACTGTTGTCCATATATATTCCTCCTTTGCTGCCGTGTAGCGCCGAATCGCACGCAACGCGATTATTATATCACATTTACACACAAAACGACAGAAAAAGGGACAGAAATCTGCGTGATTTCCATCCCTTCTATACCGCAAACTGCCGGGCAGAAAAAAATCCTGTAACTGCTCAATAAAGCGCCGTCTGTTCAGGAAGAACCTGTATCAAAATTCAGGAGATACACCCGAATGCATCTCCTGCTGCTTTTTCTGTTTATTTGAACTTTTCCGCACCTGAGGCCGGAGTCCCGTACAGGTCATACGGCGTTGCCTGATAAACGTAGTAATTTACCCAGTTTTAGTATAAAAGTGTCTACAAATGCCTAAAATACGCTGTTACTACACCAATTATTTTCGTCTACTACACCATTTATATCAACAAATCTTAGCGCGAAAATCTATTATATTATTGTTATTACTTATAGTTATTTTTTCTATTTCATTCGAAGCTTTCTCTTCTGTAACGTGAGTATACAAATCCATTGTCATCTTCAAGCTGGTATGCCCTAAATAAGACTGAACAATTTTAGGGCTGATCCCCTGTTCAAAGCATCTCGTTGCAAATGTGTGACGCAATGTATGCCCGCTAAATGTAGGGAATTCATTTTCTGTTGTCCTTAATAGATTAATATTACGGATTACCGCCCTTATAGCATCTGAATATATTTGGGAATTAAGCGGTGTATTATATTTAGTAACAAACAAATAGTTATTCTGTTGTTTTGGTCGCTTATGCTCTATTACTTTTTTTAGCTCAAATTGACGTTCAAGGTATATTTTACATACACTGTTTATCGGAACCTTACGATAACTGTATTTAGTTTTCGGGGGCTCTACATGAAAAGTTTTGCATTGGTCTGTCAGATACTTTTGATAAACTAATGTTTTGTTTACATCAATATAACACTTGTCCAGGTTTATATCCGATCTTTCTAATGCAAAAAGTTCTCCAGGGCGGAGTCCGGTATCTTCGAACTCCTTTCTCTGCTTTTCTTCATTCTTCTTCCGATTTCTCTGCCGCATCGCAAGCACAAGCGCATCCTCACCGATATCATTGTCTTTTACGAGCGGTTCCTGCCCGTAATACTTGTGTTTTTTCTCACACTTTTCAATAGCTGCTTCGGTGCTGTATCCCATCTGGCTCTCAATCTTCGCCTGAATCTTCCTGCACCGATCCGCGTGATAAATATAAGATGCCTGTGCATATCCGATATTGATTGCAGCAGACTCAGACAACATCTGCGCGTAATCATGCAGGACATTGCATATGATCATCAAATCTCCCGGTGCCATATGTAATACAGGCTTTTTCCCATCTAGGGTATAATATTCTATCTCAATCCCGCTTTCTTCGGCTTCCTTGATATCTTCCGTTATCTGTACAGTTTCTTTTGTCATAATATCTTTCCTTTCAAATCCGGGTTTTGCTCCATGCGCAAGCAGGAGTCGAACCTGTCTGCTCGGGGATTCGAACCCCTCTGCACCCGGATGGACTGCCGCCCACTCAACCAAATTATTCTGGCATGGTACTATACTGAACCTGCAAAAAGATATGCACCGCATACTTTCTCTTCCGGTATTGTCTTTCCTCTTTTACGTTTGTTTGTAAATACATTATAGCTTTTAAGCTCTTTAGGTTATTTTTTTCTGCACAGAACCAGACTGCATCCGTAAAAGAGACTTGACAATATGTTGTATTCAACATATTATAATTATTAAGGAGAAAAGGAGCATACTATGTATGAAGTAATCCTATATGATACGGAAGATGGAAGATGGAAGATGTCCTGTGCAGGAACTACTGGATTCCCTGGAGCCAAAGTTATTAGCTAAAACCTTAAGGACGATTGACCTATTGGAAATGAATGGCCCTTTGCTACGCGAGCCGTATTCAAAGCTAGTGGAAAATGGAATTTTTGAGCTTCGCACCAAGCAGGGATCAGATATTACAAGGGTATTATATTTCTTTGTCATGGGCAAGAAAGCAATCCTCACAAATGGATTTGTCAAAAAATCCCAAAAAACACCAAGAGCAGAAATAGAACTGGCTAAGAAATATAAAGCTGACTATGAACGGAGGTATGGCAATGAGTAATTACAAAGCTTATAAACAGAAAGCATTACAAAATCCAGAAGTAAAAACTGAATATGACGCATTACAGCCGGAATATGATATCATTCAGGCGATGATTGACGCAAGAGTGCAGCAGCACATGACACAGAAGGATTTATCAGCCAAAACAGGAATTACACAGGCAGATATCAGCCGGATAGAAAATGGTACCAGAAACCCCAGTCTGAGTATGGTTAAAAAACTTGCACACGGATTAGGAATGCAGCTGAAACTGGAATTCACCCCAATGTCTACACCAAAACCACCTATGAATTGATTGTTATACACGCAACAAAGATCCGGCATCCGGCTCTTTGTTGCAGAAAGTTCTACAAATATCGTGAACTACTCGGATACAAGTAACCGAGCTTCCAGATTCAAGGCCTGCATGCAAGCCAAGAGTCTTTCTTTTATTCCTGCTTGACCGGGTGACATATTATGGCATGGCTGCAACCATGCGCCCCGCAGTTCAACAGGCTAGCTCCGGTGTTCCACCGGTTTGTGCTCTGACATTTATGCCGCTTCGGAACGCCTCTCCAGGTAGAGGCGCATCCCTTCGTTTCTGATATTGACAGCTGCCTGGTGGTCGCGCCCCCTCACATGCCCGCATTCCGGGCAGACGTATTGGCGGTCAGACAGCTTCAGTTCTTTGTGTATATGCCCGCAGACGCAGTATGTTTTACTGGATGGGAACCATTTGTCGACGCGTATTATGGTACAGCCATACCAATCGGCTTTATAATCGAGCATACTGGTGAACATACCCCATCCGTTGTCACTGGTCGATTTGCCAAACGAGAGAGACTTCCTGATCGCCGCCATATTAAGGTCTTCAATACAGACCAGGTCATACTGTGTTGTCAGGCCATAAGACAACTTGTGTAGGAAATCGTACCGCTGATGCTTGGCTTTCGCATGCAGCTTTGCGATTTTGGCCAACTGTTTCTGGTAATTATTGGAATCCTTTTCCATACGCGAAAGGTGCCTCTGTTCCTTGGCGATTTTTTTCTCCATTTTCCTGTATGGTTTTGGGTATAAAGGCGTGTTCCCCTCAGAGTCGACATACAGCTCCGGGAGCGACATGTCGAGTCCGATGGAGTGTATTTCTCCTGCCTCTTTATTATCTGCCGTTTTTGGGATCTCTGATTTGGGATATTCAAACACCAGCGAGAAGTACCACTTCCCGTTAGGCTCATGAGTAATGGTACAGCTTTTCAGGGTACCGCCGGCACGTATTTTCCGGTGGAGGCAGATTTTGATTGGTTCCTTTACTTTCGGAAGTTACAGCTTCCTACCCTCTCGGTACGCCCATATCGAAAATGCTAATCTGGCTTGTTGCTTCTTCCAGCCTCTCCCGTGCTTTCTGATACATATTGCCGTTAATCTCGAACCCAACATACGGAAGCCCTGCTTCGTGGTATGCGATCAGGCTGCTTGCGCTCCCCACATACGTGTCGAGGACTTTCCATCCCGGCTCAATATATTCCTTTGCAATCCATCTATAAAGATCTATGGGCTTCTGTGTCGGGTGGATCGAAACCACCGTTTTCTCCATAACCGTGTATCCACTGTTCCACCCCATATGCTTTCCTCCTTTTTTCGTAGGTTTTCCATGATAATATGGAGCCTTACCAGATTATCATAAATGCATGTTCTGATATGCTCTACTTTCTGCGCACAAAAACTAAAAAATACCTGACGGAATACTTTACCGCCAGGCTTAATTGAGTTGAGTGTTTAGCAATACTTGGGTGTGTATTGATATCATTATAATAGAGCACGGATTCATCAATGTTAATATACTATTGCAGAAGCATTTCAGCAAATTCGTTATGAGGATGCGCTTCATTGGCTTGAAAGATATCAATGCAATTCATCAGCGCTCCACCCTGTGAATATGCGGGAAATAGGAAACCACATTCCGGTTTTTCCGGTTCATAATCCCCACTGACCCGGCATACAGCACAGATTAAATATTCAAAAACCTGTACAGATTCCCCTAATCTTTTATGGTCTGCAGCTTTTGAAGGAATATCGTAT
>ERZ1643246.5015-NODE-5015-length-9993-cov-4.831354_pt1 | contig 9993 bp, 11 predicted proteins | sample MGYA00579265_ERZ1643246 | MGnify/ENA primary metagenome ERZ1643246 (study PRJEB29033, sample SAMEA4952261) | chicken gut metagenome | biome: Broiler Chicken; feature: Gastrointestinal Tract; material: Caecum | place: Ireland | collected 2018 | study: Broiler...
ATGGTCAGCAATATGCTGAATGAGTACAAATCCCATTTCCCGACGGACACCTCAGAGAGCAGGAAGAAATCCTGATATAAACAGCTAATTTATCGTAATTTATCGCATTCTGTGGGCAGATTTTAAGAGTCTGCCCACTCTTTTATATGCCGAGATAACTCGGGACTCTGGATTCTCAATGGGACACATAATTCTCACTTTTCGCGGGCCGTGACAATATCTGCTGTCGTTGTATCCCGTCTCAATATCTTCTCATTACTATCGTTTTCGTCCCGTAGCTATAGATACTGTACTCACTGATTTCCACATCGTATCCAGGCACATCAACCACTCTCGGTACTGCGTTGTATGGGCTAAAGGTTACCACAGGATTATCATCCTCATCACGGAACACATTACTGTGATCACACAGACTTTTATAATCGGCATATTCAAGTTCCCTCCGTGCCTCCAACACAGCCTGTCCATCTGACGAGCGTGTGGCTTTCACACGGGGTTTGCCGTTATTTTCACCACGAGAGATGATCTGGTATGGGATATTGTAGGCTTCAAAGAAGAGCTTGCCTTCCTCATGATTGTTGATAAGTGCTAATGTATAGGTTGCCATGTGTATTTTCCTTTCTTCAGGTTTTGATTTCTGGTCGTTTCCTTCGCAGGGCGCACGTTCAGGAACCTACAACGCTCTGTGCGAATCAGTTTTTCTTTGCTTCCTTGATCGGGCAAACCTTCAAGCACATCCCGCACCTTACACAAATCTTCTCATTGATTTGTGGGTACTCAAACCCTTCTTCATCTTCCTTCATATTTATTGCGGATTTCGGACAAATCGCATAACACGCCGTGCAGCCACAGCAGTCTTCTTTTCTTTCGTAAAGAACTGGTATATCTTTCATTGTGTTTTTCCTCTATGCTCTATGCTCTATGTTTTCTCTGCTTCAACAATTATTGTACCCCTTGTATTTCTGTCCGTGAAATACAATCCTTTCAGTTTTTCAGGATTACTGAGATCCAATGAAGCATGTCCATAATGAATCGAACTTACATCACGAATGTTCGAATCTGGTTCATTCAAGTAATAATACAGAAGCCTGGGATATCCATTATTGTCATCAATAACAGTATGAATAGAATGACTACAACTCTCATTTGTTCTAAATCTAACTTGAACAGATAAAAGCGTCTGCTTGCCATCCATTTCTGCCACTCGTTCCTCTTTATTTCCATCTCTGGAAAATATTATTTTTCCTTTATATTTTTGAGCTAAAATAGGAATCTTCAAAACATTAATTCTTCTCCAGACCCACCTCTCATATACAAACATGAGAATAGTTGTAAAAAGAATGGCTTCGCCAGCATAGGACCAAAACTGATAAGCGACAGAAAGAACACCTGTATTTAAAACAAATCCATCAATTGCCCATCTCAAAAAGAAATTCCATACCAGGCATTCAACCAAGAATGAACCGATAATATCGCCATTAATAACCCCATCATCTACCATATTGTTTCTGATGCGCTTTACAATTCTGACGAGATTCTTATATCTGGGATTGGTAGCTTTGTTCTTTTCTATCCCATTACTCAAATGTATCTTTGGATAATTTATAACTGTGCTTCCATTCTCAGCATGCAGTTTAATTCCTTCGGTGAAGACATCACGTTTTCTACTTCCAATTCTCCTATAGTCTCTATACTGAAATGCAGGAACGACATCAGCATCGACATGATAAGTATTGGATTCTATCTTCACCGACTTATTTCTTACTTTAACAGAATACGATCCAAATTTATTTCTCAGCGCATCAAGAACTCGGCTTTTAAATTCATGAAATGGTATTGTGCCTTCGTAAAAACCATAATGGGAATCATCCAATCCGTCGGGATAAGAATGGAAGAATGTTGATTTGCACATCACACAAACATCCACATCGCTGTTATTACGGACATTTGTATCATTCGCGTATAATCATTGCAGGATACCTCTATGTCGATCCCATTCAAATTGGTCGCCGAATCTATCGTCGATTTTATCATGAAAATATTTTGCTGTGTTCGGTTATCCTCAGTGGCAGATAAAGGAGCAATCCAATTTATAAGCTGTTGTTCTGTATATTTCATATCTTCTCCTTTACCCAAAATTCATCCTATCCTTCACGTTGGGAAAAATGTGGGAAAGCGCTGGAATGGATCAACGCCATTTTCTTCAAGCTTAAGGGTATAGTTTTCCCTTACCCCATTGAAAAATGGAGCAAGCTAGCCCGTTTTGAACATCAAACAATCAACCTCCTAAAAATCAGGGCGGTGATTAGTTTGACTATTTGCTTCTCTTTTAGAAGAAAAGCTTCTCCCGCAATATCGCCCCGTAAGCACTATACTGTGAGTCGATTCAAAGTAATTCACTCTGAATAATGTGATTATATCATGGTTTTGGAGTGGCCTGGTAGATGGCAAGATGTCGAATATTATTAGGCTGGTTTTGGGCTCAATTTCTTTCTTGCTTCACTTACAAAAGCAACGAACAGCAAACTTGAAACAAATACTACTATTGGACCAATATAGTTCCAAATGTGATTAATGCCTACTCTCTTTATCACAGAAGAAAACAGCGTAATAAATAAAGGATGAATGATATAAATCCAGGAGGAATACTCCCGTCCAATCTTCGCCAACTTGTCGTTTACAGTGCCTTTATATTCTAGAGCAAAACTAAAAACGGATATTGCAAGAAAAGTTGTGCTTATATATTGATCACGAACTGCATTCATATTGTTGCTGAACAGCAAGAAGCGTTCAAGAAAAGTTGTTCCAATGAATACTGGTATCCCCCAGGAACCAATTCTCAACTTTTTTTCTCGCATCAGCATTCCAATAGAAAAGAATGGTATACCAGTAAAAAGCCAGTTACGCACAAGCAGATATGGAAACTCTCTTCCAAAGATAAGCAATGAATACTTACCTAATACAAGATCTCCAATAATTAATACTGGCGTCATCCAATACAGCAGTCTTTTCAACCCAATCTTATCAAACAGGTACACCACAACCAATGTGTATAGAATTGCCCCAAAATACCACAAATGCCCTGAGATAGGAGATTCATTCAATAGGAAGAAAAGCATTAAAGATTTAAAACTTATATTGGGAAAATTGCCTGTAATAAACCCACATAAGAAACCAAATATTAAATATATGCTATTGGCTTCGATTAGCAGAACTGCAATCTTCCTGATTTGGATTTTCATGTTATTCTTATTGTAGAAATACCCTGAAATCATCAAAAAGATAGGTACTCCAATTCTTGTTATCGCTATGTAGTACCCCCCCCGGTAATCCTAAATGGAATATGAATACACACAACAAGAAATGCACATATCACTTTTAAAGCATCTATATTCTTGTTTCTAATCATTTCAAATCTCCTTCATTCAGCTTAGGTAAAGGCCCAATAATATTGCTCCTTGAACAGATTTCCCAAAACTATTTTTTTAATCTAATCATTTTATTCTTTATTCTGTGGGGTAGCATTCTATACTTTAAATTCTTCAGAAAACTTTTTGCGCCATCTAAACCTTTTTTGTAATATACTTTCCAAAAACCATTAGCCATCAGGTTACGTTCAGTTGGCTTTTTCATATTGGGTTGAATATAGCTATCTGAATTAACTTCAAAATAATCGATTTTATCCTTGATAGTTTCAAACAGTTCATTTCCCTTATCTGAGTTAATCATCACAGTTGAAACGCCACAATTATCATCGTATGCTTCATTTTCTTTTGCAATTCCCCAATAGTCACTTATAGTTATATCGCCTTCTCTAACAGTGGAAGAAAAAGGACACTCAAAACAAGATGGTCTGATTATCAAAGAGTTAAAGTAAAGTGATGAAAAAATCTTAGCATCTTCATCCGGAACAACACCGGTTTCTGTGGTTATAGTTACATTTTGACCACGCCATCCTTTTTTCTTGTCTCTAAATAAGTAAGACTTGATTTTTCCGTACTTATTCTCGATATATGATATATGTTGCTTAAATAAGCCTGGGCTTGGAACTCCGTGGCACACAATATCAATTGTAATGAGTTTATCATCATTGCCTTTAATGGAGACAACCTTTTTCAAAGCAGAAACCTGACATGGCGTACCAGTAAACAGAACGCTCTCACCAGAGTTAAGATGATTTGTTACATCTCTAATCACGTTGTCGAGATTGCTCTGTACATATTTAGCCCCACGCATTTCATCCCTGATTTGTTTTTGGTTAGTTATTACATGTTTGACTTCATGATAAGGTGAATATACCGCGCCACAGACAAATCCTCCATTTTCAATTACTGCGTCAGAAAAAGCCGTAAACAATCCACCTGATGTACTTTCACGTAATATCGCATTATCTTTAATACGGGCACCATATATTTTTTTTTCTTTTATTGTATTATCTTGCATGTATTACTTTCCTCGATATACTAATCACACGATTCTTTGCATCTTTGAAGTTATCGTTTCTAAAGAAGATAATGATATACAAAATGTTTGTGAGAACAAAAACGCATATTGCTTTCAAAACCCACATAAACACACCATCGGTAATCCAATTTCTAAAGACAAAAAACATAATAGCTCCGGAAGTAATCGTAACAACATGATATATCCCATGCGATTGATAATATTGTTTCAGAGGTGATTGCAAGCCATATTTAAATACGATATATGGGTCAAAAGTTCCAACTGTCAGCAATCTACTTAATAAAGTTCCAATAAAAATTCCAGTAATACCTATGTATTTCGCCAAAATCATAGAAGAACTAAGGTTTATGATAATCATCAAAATCGGTCTATACCTTCCTTCATAAAACAGGCCATATGCGTTTCTAAAATTCGAATTTACATTTTGTGTACCACATATATAAAAATTGATACACAAAATAATTACAGTGCTAAAGCCAAGTAAGTATTCTGAACCAAACATCATCTCGATAAACGGATCAACAAGTACTAATAAACATACTCCGGAAACAGAATATAGCCAAAACCCAATAAAATCTAATAATGAGTATACTTTTAATGTTTTCTCTTTGCTCTCTGTAACAATCACATTTCCAATCGATGCGGTAGCAGCTGACATTACCATCATTAAAATACTAGTTAGCGAACTGGTTATTAATGTATAATTTGAACACAATCCGGTAATTATCAAGCCGCAAATTGCAGTCATTACCATATTGTCTGTACCCGACTCTACCGCAATTGCTGCTTTATAGATAAATAAAGCATATATTTTTTTTGAAAACACCTTTTTTTCTGTAGAGTCAAGTTTTTCAGCATTTTTTATATTCTTAAGGAATGGATAGTAACTATCACATTTAAATGAAATAAACAAATTTTGTGCTACAATGGCAATTATTGAAACAACAAGATAAAGTAAATAATTTCTCGTTATTAGCAGTACTACTATCTGAATTAGTGTTGATATGACACTAATTACGGATTCAATTACAGTAGCATAATAATTCTTTTGGTCGGCTGTAAATAAAGTCTTTTTGTAGATGAAAAGGTATGAAGCAGCAGACTGCAATATAAACAACAGATATATTACATTTATGTGTTCAATGCCTGATGTGTCTTTAGCTGCTATAATCCACTTCAAAAAAGGAAGTAAAGCAACACCAACAGCAATTACACACAAAGCAATAACTTTATAAACTTTTGAGTAGAACCTTAAAATCGCGCAGATACGTTTTTCATCCTTGTCTGCTAAAGGCTTATATAGAGCTTGTGGTAAGTGAAAGTATAGTAATAATACTGGAAAATAGTGCACTTACCCCTAAATATTGTTGCCCGAGGGTGTATACAAACACATACCTCGAAGCAAATTTTATAAGCAATTTTATAACATTTTCTACTAAACTTGCAGATGCATTCAATACTGTTTGTTTAGTTCTTGAATCGCTCGATGCCATATATTACCCTTATGACTTACCAATGTTCTGTGTTAAATAGTCTTTAGATAAGTCAATCAACCTTTCTAAGTTAGATATGCTTTTATCCCCACAAATAACTTTATCGCTGTATGTTTCCAATAAATTGAAAATCATTTTTTCATCTTGCTCAATCAAATGAAGAATATTCTCTAATCTAGCATTCCTGGTTGAGTGTGCAATACACAAAAATTTTTTTTCAAAAATCAAAGAAAATGCAGTACCGTGGAATGAATTAGTAATGACCAGTTCTGCATCCCGTATATAGCGTAGAAATTCTTCAGGTCCACACGTACTGTCTTCATTGCCTTCAATAAGACCTGGCTTTCCACCACCTCGAACAATTTTAATAGGAAGTCCTGTTTTTTTCTTTATTGTAGATACTACATTCTCAAGAACCGGAGAAACCTCCATAGAGTACACAAATATATATTTCTCCGGTAGTTTCAATTCTTCATTACATCTCTTGCACCATTCATCTTTACTGAGCAAGAACACCGGATCCATAACTAACTGTGGCTCTCTGCCTATTTCCCTCTTGATGATATCGGCACCAGATTGTTCTCTTACTGACAATGCAGCAAATTTAGGAAGTTCGTTCCTTATTAGTTCAGTTTCTTCCTTTGAAACATTTTTTCGCCCAAAACTTGATGCGTAGGAGATTTTCTTACCATTGAAAAAATCAAGATAATATGCCTTAGAATTGCCAGTTAATGCTGTATTCAGAATTTGGTCACTACCTGATACCAAGACATCATAATTAGTAGTTTTTAGTTTTTCATCTTTATCTCCATAATATACTTCATTTGACAAAGTAATGTATTCATCAATGTATTGTAAAAATTTCTTTTTCTTTTTTTTACGTTGAATTGATGTGGGTAATGTTAAAATGCACCTCAGATAATGGAGCACCTTATGAATTATGCTTAAATCAGGTATTTCGTTATTTGGTATGAAATCAATTATTTCACATTTTATCCCTTTTTCCTCTATGTACGAATTCAAAGCTGATGCTTGCAGTACTGCGCCAATGTTAATTGTTCGATGAAATGTAATAATTCCAACATTCATAAACTTTCACCTCGATATATTTTTTCATACTCAGGCATGACGTTTTGTTCTTTGAAATTAGAGCAATCATGAGGGAAATGCTTACCATTATCGCATAAAAAAGATTCCACTATTGTGTCAGCCCATTTCTCTGCTCCTTCGGACAATGACAAAAATGCACATCCACCACAATCTGCTGTTTTAGGTATAGTATCTGATGCAAAACATTTTACACCCATAGATTGAGCCTCAATTAACACAATACCAAATCCTTCGGCATGAGATGGAAACACTAAATAAGAACAATTCGAAAGCAAGTAAGGAATGTCTGCATTAGCGGGATAAAAAGTAACCTTATCAGATAAATGCCTATCATTTAACATAATATTCATCTGCTTTGAATAACCTGGCTCTTCCCCTTCAAAGCCTACAAACACAAGCCTTGAATTAGCATATCTTTTACAAATTGCATCGAACACTTCAATTGTAAACTGTTGATTCTTATTACTGCAATAATAGCCTATTTGCAAAATGGATAACACATTAGAATCATTATTTGAAACTTGTTTATTATAATCAAACTTTCTCTCATTATAAGTATTATTTATTATTTTATAAGTCATTCCTTTAAAAATATAATCTCCCGCGCTTGCAGAACAGCAAATTCTATCTGTTGAATATTTGTTTATTAATCTACAATATCCTGCATTTAAAATACGTTTTGAGAGATGTACCCATGTTTTTGATATATGAGCATGCGCAACTCTTACTGGTATTTTTTCCTTCTCTGCACAGTACAAAAAAATGCCTGATTCAAAATCATTATGACAATGGATTGCTTCGTAGGGCCCATGAGACCTAATAATCCTCCTTATTTTTTTGATTCGAAAAAAGCCTCTCCCATATGCATGCAATCTTTTCAGAATGCTATGTTTCCCTTCGTAATTTGGGAGACGAATAATCTCTCCACCGTATGATAAAAACTCCTTATCATAAAGACGCTCTTGAGAATCAAAAACAACGATATCAAACTGATAAATACTGCTTAAATTGCGTACAATACTCATGATAATCGATTGTACGCCACCTCTATCCAAAGTATTACAAGCAATAATTAAAATCTTCTTTCGCATTTTATATCATATTCCCTCTATATTTTTCTAATTCTATCCAGCTTCCAATTTCCTTTTCAAAGTCTTTTGAATAGATATTGACAACTCCTGTATCGCTGAAAAACGTTAACTCTCCTAGCACAATTCTGCCTTCTATATTATATAAGTCTACTCTCACATGAGGGAATGGTTTACAAAGCTTTTTTACATAAGAAACCATCTCTTCAAAATTATCAGGAATAGCCGCTTCTTTTTCCATTAATGTTGGTGTTTTTTTGAAATATCTATCAATAGATTGACAATTCATATCAAACTTATGATTTTTAACTTGATGGTTATATTCACCATGAGAAACCATCCAATACTTAGGCTCGCCAGAAAAGCAATAAAACTTATAATCTATTGGCAAAGACCCATCTTTATTACGAAGACATTCTTCACAAATTACCAAAGGTTCTATATTTTTGTAGTTCCATTCTCTATTGCTATGGTACCAATTATGCTTCATACTTATTTTCACCAAATTAAGAATTTGTTTCTTTTTAGTTTCATCGTATTCTTTTCTGAAGATAAAGTTTCTACCACTCATATGATTGCAGTGTATAAAAAATTCGTCAGGTAATTCTGAAAAGTTAATTTCATCTACTGACGAATAAACGCCATATACTTTCTTTTCTAGCTCCTTGCACCCACATAGATATAAGTATTCTTTAACAAAATATTTATCTGTACACAAAGTTTGAAGTGGATTTCTATAATGTTCTTTTAAATACAACATTTTCTCTGAAAACAATTTAGGGTTTATCAAATCAGGATCATACCCTTTTTTTCTTTTAAATACTCTTTTATTGAACTCAGAATCAGACACAAATAAGTATTTCAAATCATCTAGCAAATATCCAATTCTTACCTTTAATTCTAATATAGTCATATTCTTTCCTCCACAATTTCTTTTAATGTTTGATATACTCCATCATCGTTGTTTGAGGGGATTACATTTCTAGCAGCCATAATTATTCTCTCTGCCGCATTACTAACCGCATATGAATTCGAAAAATATCTTAAACATTCTTCATCATTTCCTCCATTTCCGAAATAAAAACAATCATCATCTTCTATTTGTAAAATAGACAATATTTTTTTTATAGCGGTTAACTTTGTAGCAAATAAGTTTTTTATTTCAATTTCTCCATCGTTAATAACCGAATATTGATCAGAGAATCTAACCCTCACATCATTTAAAACAGAATCCACACAATCCTTTCCAAAATTTATAATTTTAATTTTTTTTACATTATTATTTTCTAAGATTTTTTTATTAAATTTTCTCGATATGAATTTCTGTCTACAGAGATATAACATTTTCAAAATAGCATATTTAAAAATATTGCAATTGTTATTAAATGTAAAAATATTATCTGAAAGCACTACATAATCATATTTCATTTTTTGTGCCCAAAGCGCAATATTCTGGACAATACTCTTATCTAAAATTGGGGATTCATATAATACATTATAGTTACCATCATTTCCAATTTTTGAAATTGTTTGACCATCATCATATATAATGAATTTATCAATATACTCATTATTAAATAGTTGCGTGACTCTATATGCGTCTTTGCAATTTCTTCCTGTGATAAAAACAAGTATATAGTTTCCCTTTAAATTGTTTAAATATTGGATAGTTCTATCAGATACCGTTCCATCATCGTGTAGCAAGGTACCATCTAAATCTATTGCTATTAATCTATACACAATCATTTTCCTTAATATAAATGTCGATATTATTTCTTATATAATTAAACCTGAATTATTCATGAACAAATAAAAATGCTCATAATCACTAAACCTTG
>ERZ1643246.5016-NODE-5016-length-9991-cov-4.112017_pt1 | contig 9991 bp, 11 predicted proteins | sample MGYA00579265_ERZ1643246 | MGnify/ENA primary metagenome ERZ1643246 (study PRJEB29033, sample SAMEA4952261) | chicken gut metagenome | biome: Broiler Chicken; feature: Gastrointestinal Tract; material: Caecum | place: Ireland | collected 2018 | study: Broiler...
CCCTTCAAGGACCGCAGCCTATTTCTTATCTTAAATTAATCTTCTGTTTTTTCTTTTGCTTTTTGCTGTTTTTCAAGCCGGTGAGCCATCAAAAACGTGGTGATCATGATGACGCAAATGACCGCAACGGCTGAATACAGCACCAGCATACATTCAGAAACAAAAATCTTCGCGTTGATACAATATCCAATTCCGGCATGGACCTTCGCCAGCAGAACAAATAACGCCAGGTCACTCCCAAACATTCCGAAGAACAACGTGTTAAAGGTCATTCCCATAATTTGCGAGCCGATGTTGCTTCCGCTTTGATAAAGTTTTTTCTTGGTAATGTCAGGGTTTTGATCGATAATTTCTTGCAACCCGCTTGAAATGGCGATCGCGGCTTCTGAAATTGCTCCCAGCGTACTTAAAATCGCCGTTGAGATTGCTAACTTTTCAAAGTTGATCCCAATCAAAAGGTTGAATGCTTCGATTTCATCCGACTGTTCCGTTGAAAAGCCTTTGATCTGAGCCCAGTGATCCATTGGAACGATCATGATGATCATGACGACCAGGACAATGATCGTTGCTTCAAACGCAATGTTGGTTGAGCGATCATCGCTGTTTCCCATATAAATGGTCGTCGCCAAAATACAGATCCCAGCAAACAACGAAACCAGCAGCGGGGGAAAGCCGCTTGAAATTAAAATAACGGTTACGAATAAAATTCCGAAGTTCAGCAAAACGCTAAAGAACGATGACGTTCCCTGCTTTCCGCCAAAAACCATCATTAAAACAGCTAATACGATCGTTAATGCTAAAATTGACGGCATTAGTCAGCCCTCCTTCCGCTTAAGAAACGCGAACAGAGGAAACTTGCAGTTGGAATCACTAATGTAATTCCAATCCCACTGATCAATGCTTGGGCCACCCCCAGGCCCATTGCCCATGCAAAGGTATATCCGTAAGTATTTCCTGTTCTGAAGTAAAGAACGGCAATTGCAAATGTTTCAGCAAAGAAGATCATTAACAAGACATTAATCAGTGGTCCCATGATTGCATGCCCAACACCTTGGCCTGATTTGAACAACTGCTTTGCCGAAATATCCGGCTGGGTTCGTTTAAGTTCAAACAATGTTGAAACAATATCGGTCGATGCATCCAAAACTGCCCCTAACAGTCCAATAATCGTCGCCGACAAGAAAAGCTGTTCTGGTTGCTGGGTCGCGTAATCAAGCGCTTCATAATGGATTCCATTATTCCCTGTCAAATTCAGAATTCCGATTCCGATTGCCATCGCCATTGTCGTTCCAATTACAATTGACAGGAATGAAACCAGCGTTTGCTTATTCCACCCGATAACAAGAATCAGTGATAATCCTGTAAATAACACCGCACTGATTGCAAACAACCAGAAGAAGTTCGTAAAGTCAAAATCAACGTCCATCTGAACGAAAATTAAGAAGATCACAAAGTTAATTACTACACTTAACAATGCCCTTAATCCTTTTGCATGCATTGTGAGGTAAAGTAATCCAACGACTAACCAAAGCATCATTACTAAGTATGTATCTCGCTTATAGTGCGAAATGACCGCGGTCAATTTACCGCCATCATGGTGCAGCTTCAAGAAGACCTGTTGCCCCTTGAAGTATTCCTGATCATAAGCACCTGACTTGGAGAATTGATTCTTCAAGTGGATGATTTCGCCTTTGCGCGAACCATTAATGATTTTAAGCGTTAATGATTGCTCGGTTGTTTCGTCTTTATTTTCGTATGCGTCTTCGGTTTGAACCGGCTTGGCATTTTCAACCTTAATGACCCGTCCAATATCTTGTTTGTACAAAAACGCATCATGCGAAGTGAAGAAGTAAAGTACTAATCCACTTAACAAAAGAACAATTACCTCAATCAATGTTCTTTTTTTACTCATAAATATCACCTCGATGACAACCTCTAAGATAGCATTCATTTAAATAAAATAAAAGTGATATTCATGTTAAATTTTGAACACAAAAAAGAAGAATCCGTGAACTGGATTCTTCTTCAAATCTTTAAAACCTTGTATTAGTTTAATTTACTCCGATCAAGCAAAGCTGCGGCTGCTTCATCAATGATTACCGTCACGTTTGGATGCTTTTGCAAAACGCTAGCCGGGACATCCGTTGTAACTGGTCCCTGGATCATCTTTTGAATTGCTTCAGCCTTCTTGTCACCGTATGCTTCAAGCAAAATATGTTTAGCTGTCATGATCGAACCGATTCCCATTGAATATGCTTCTTTCGGAACATCTTCTTCACGTTCAAAGAACCGTGAGTTGGCATCGATCGTTGATTGGGTCAACTTGATCTTGTGGGTTGTCGAGTCAAATGGCGTTCCGGGTTCATTAAAACCAATGTGGCCATTTCGTCCCAATCCTAAAAGTTGTAAATCAATTGGATTTTCTTCAATAATTTTATCATACCGCGCTGTTTCAGCTGCCGCATCCATGTTCGTCCCGTCCGGAACATATGAGTGTTTGAACTTCTTGTACTTGAAAAGGTGTTCATTCATAAAATAGTGGTAACTTTGATCATTATCTGGAGTTAAGCCAACATATTCATCCAAGTTTACTGAAACGCAATCAGAAAAATCTAAATCACTTGCAACGATATCTTCATAGGTTGTGATCGGTGTACTGCCAGTTGCTAAACCAAATACCTTGGCTCCGTTCTTCATTTCGTTTTCGTATAATTTGAGAGCTTCTTTTCCGCCTTCATTTTGATCCTTAACAATAATAACTTTCATCAAAATAACTCCCTTTCGTTCATCTATTTGGTATAGTCCAATTATACGATGGACTATACCTTTTTTCAACCCCTTTTCGAATTTATTCTGATTGATATATCAGCTTTGTTATCGTTTTCGCAGTATGGTATGATAAAGACAAAGGAATCCTGATTTATTTAATGAAGGGAGAAATCAACATGAGTGAAGATGTATTTTTTAACCCTGGGCAATCAATTTCAAGCGACTTTGATTATAATAAAGCCTATGTCGCTGCTCAGATTTACCATGAAAAAGTAAAAAAGCCCGTGCTCGTTGTTAAAGAAGAAGACAATAAGCCATTCATCGTTTTCAATGAAGAAGCGGCCATTGAAGAAGAACACAAAAAAGAACAAAACGCTAAGCAATACAAAGTTGTTAAACGAATTGACGATTAAAAGTCAACCCGGCGGTGATAAAAATCACGGCCGGGTTTTGTTTAATAATTAATTTCCCAGAAAAATTCTGAATTTGGATTTTGGGTCTGCTCAATAAATTTATCAAAAAGCGGTAATGTATAGCGGACTTTTCCATAGGTACTTGGTTGAACTAGCCCCCGATCAATCATCCGTTTCCGGTATTGCGAAACATAGCTTACACCTTTCCCCATTACTTGAGCTGAGGCTGAAAGTTGTGGATGGTCTAAAATTGCCACTAAATATTTACGATCGCCCTCTGAAACTTCTGCAAAAATTTTTTGATATGCGTTATTGAAGAGTGTAATTTCATATTGATTAAAAATTGCATTTAAATTATCCAGGCTTGGAGATAACTGTTGCCGTTTCAAGTAACGGAAATAAATATCTCCTAGAAGTTGAAATGCATATGAATATCCATTCGTTAGTCCTGCCATTTGATGAGCAACCTCAAAGTTCCCATCAAAGACATCCTGATAAGCATTTTCCATATCTAGATTATCTAACGGTTGCATTACAATTTTTCGCGATCGAAGTAAGAAAGTTAACCGTTCATTATTTTGAAGATCAAGTACAAGATCCGGAAGCCCCGTCATAATTGCATAAATCGGATAATTTTGACGTTTCAAGCTATTGTATTGTTGCGCAAATGAACGAATCGCTTTCGAATCGTTCACTTCATCGACGGTGATCACAACATATTTTCCCTGCTTTTGAATGCTTTGCATTAACTCTTCAAGCATTTCCTCAACATTTGGAATTTCAGTTTCCTTTGTTAAGGTTACTGCTCCAATTTTGATACTTTCAAACACGTTAAATATTTTGGAAAGTTTTGAACCATGATCACGATACAATTTCCGCGCTAAACTTGTAAGAATTCCTTCTTCATTGATCAAGTCAACACAATAACAATTAGGATCCTCATTCAAGATTTGAGAAATTCGAGTTAAAAAACTCGTCTTCCCCGAGCCGCGGACTCCCGTAACAAAAAACGGTTGTGGATAACCATTCTGAATTTCATCAATCAATTCATCAATTACCTTTTGCTTATCAAGAAAAATTGGTGGAACATTCCCAAAAGTCGGGTTAAACGGATTCCGTTCTTGCAATTCAATCCCTCTTTTCATTTTTTTAGAAGTTTTTAGAACTTTAATTTCATTTTAGAACTTTTTAGAACTTTTATCAAAAAATGAGCTTCCATCCAAAATGAAAGCTCATCATCATTTTTATTCCTTCAACGCATCCCGTTCATCTTCCGTTACCTGAACAAAATCATCGCGGAACTGATGCGAAATTGTCGCCAATTGCTCCTTAGCATTTTCAACCAGCTGTTTATCCTCATCCGATTCCACCACGTTGTCATCTAAATCCACAATCGCTTTGACTTTATCCACATAGTCTTTCAAATGTGAATACAAAAAGTCATTCATTTTCAACAACATCCGCGGCGAATCGATCAGTTCGTTAAAAATGGCGTGGATCATCGTCAAATCTTTATCATACGAATCAACTTTATGTTCCATCAAATCTTTAACTGATTGAAGATACTGATAACTTTTATAGTATTTCCGCATTTCACTCTTAAAGAAGGATAGCTCTTCATTTGAAAGTTTGGATTCACGCAGCTTCTCTTCATTAAAGTGCAATTTATCATCAGAAAGACTGTTGACGATTTCGGGGTATTTCTGCAATTGTCGAAGCATTACTCCTCGATGAATTCCTCCAATAATAACTCCAATAATGAATAGCATTACCATCAACATAAAAAATATTAAAAAAAATCCATCACTCATCAGCCGCCGACCAAAAATAATCAACGTACTGATAATTGTCAACCCTGGGCCAATCACCATATATGAATTAAAAATATCAAAAAAGAATAAACTTCCAAGAACTGCCGTCATATAAATCGGAAAAATTTCACCCTTCACCCCAAATACAATCGAAAGGACTAAAAGAATCAACGCAATTCCAATCCTCACAGGATGGAAGTTATCAATTGCCTGCCGCATTTAATTATCCTCCTGTTCGTAATTTGCAAGTGAATCTTGCGTATCCATTGTCACTCCATTTGAACTTTGAACTTGATGGATATCGATTTTAATTCCACTATCACCGTTATCCGGAGCAAATTGTAATTTAAGATCATCATATGGATAAACTACAAAACATTTATCAAATTCGTAAGTTTTACTTATTTTAACGTGATTTAACGAATTACGAACATGATCAAATGGCGGTTGTTCAAGTCTTTTTTTAGAAGCTAAATCAGTAATGCTTTGGGCTTCGCTCCCATTATCATAGACTTTTACGAAATCACTATCAACACTTGTATACTTTGCTTCATCTTGATCCAAATCATCAGTATTAACCTGACATTTTACCAACATATAACGTGCATTACTGTTTGCTGAAGGTCGCGGATCTTTAAGAATTTGGTACCCTAAAACCTTATATTCAACACTATTGCTATCAAAACCAGTTTTATTAACTGGGCAAAAAGCATAAAGATTGCTGCTATTCAATTGGCTTGAATTGGCAGCATTTACAACTTCACTATTAAAAAATATCATTAATAGTGTAATCAAAAAATAAACAACTTTTTTCATTACTGAAGAACCTCCAATTTCTGAGGATCAAACTTTAAAATATAAGCTGGTTGATTATTAAATTCATCCGGTTTACCTTGTAAATCAAAATCAGTGTAAATTAAGTAACCGGTCTTTTTTTCATTTGAAAGACTAAATACAACATTAAAAGTTAACTTTTTACCTGTGCCTTCAGTCATCGGATTACAATAATCATCCTCATCATCCAATTGATTGACAACTGGTGAGTTCTTTCCTCCCACTGAAAGAATCGTCGCATTTAACGGACTTTGAGCATATTCGTCCCCGTCGGAAAGGATATTCTTATCCGTTGTCATATAGAAATTTCCAACTTCTGAATCTGAACTTTTGGATAAAAGAGTTACATTGAAAATTACAACATTTTTCCCAGACTTCGTTTGTCCACGATATGCTTTATTAACCGTCAAGTTAATTTTTTTAGCGACGTATGCCTGATTATATTTCAAATCTTTCCATTTAAAGTATTGAGAGTTATCGGGTTCCGCGTTAAAATTATCTGACGATGTAGTCGAGTTTGTCTTTTGTCCGATAAATTGACTTACAAACGCATCGATTCCCGGATTAAACCCCAATGTACAAGCCAGTCCACAAAACAGTAATATTCCACCCAATAAAGATTCCCACTTAAAAGAGGAAACTTGCAGATCCTGTTCACTTAATTTAATTTCATTTGATTTCCGTGCTAATTGATTTAACCGAGTAACAAATTCTTGAAACTCATTCTTATCAACCGTCTTAATTCGGAATCGTTCTTTTCCTGAAGAAAGCATCCGTAATTTTCCTTTTGAAGTATAACAAAAGGCATTTTGATATTTAATTGTCAAAATACCTTGGTTGCATGTGATTTCTACCATGGAAAATGGAATATAAATCATCTGTAATTTCCGTCCAGAATTAATCCAAAGTCCTTGATCATTGCTATCAATTGCGAATGCAACTTGTCCGTAATTCTTATATGAATGAATTAAACCAAAAACTACCAAGCATCCAAGGATGATTGCGCTTGCGCTAATACAATGGCCAAACCAATTAAGGGAACCGCCTGCGGACTGATATTGTAATTCAAACGTTACCGATAATATTCCCAAAATAAAAACGAAAACTGCAGTTCCAAGGCACAAATCAGTCTTACTTTCCTTTTTAAAATGAACCGCACTTTGATACTCTCTTTTCATCGACTTATTACTCCGTCTTTGAATCAGAAGGAATCAAAGCCGTTTTCAGGTGGTCTTCCATCTGTGCTAATTCGCCTTCAATTGCTTGCCGCTTTTGGGTTCCTTCACTTTGAATCTGCATTACTTCTTGAATTGTTGAAATTAAGTTTTCTTGGGTTTCTTTCAACGTATCGACATCAACCAAGCCGCGTTGGGAAGCCTTGGCAACATCGACCGTTGATTCATGCAACATTTCGCTATTCTTCTTCAACAGCTCATTGGTAGTATTCGCAACTGCATCCTGCGCTTTGACAGCATCTTTTTGGCTTAACAATGACAACGCGATTGCAACCTGATTTTTCCACAATGGAATTGCTGTTGTAATTGATGACTGGATCTTTTCACTTAAAACGGAGTTGTTATTTTGAATCATCCGGATCTGTGGGGCTTGTTGGATCGTAATTTCCCGCGTCAGCATCAAATCTGATAACCGGTGATCTAAACGGTCGGCTTGGGCTTTCATGTCTTGAAGATTTTGAACATCCATTTGATCTGCCTTACCAGCATCCACATCTGCTTGAAGCGCAGCCATTTCCTTGTTTAATTCATCCCGCCGAATTTGGCCACCAACAATCAATGTATTTAATTGCTGGAAGTATTTTTGATTTGCGGTATACATTTCATCCAGCATATCGTTATTTTTCAGCAAATCATTTTCCTGATTTTCAAGTTTGGTTGCGATTTTGCCAATTTGCGCACTGACTTCCTGATACTTCGCCGTCATTTCAAAAACGGAATCCTTAATTTTCTTGAATAGCCGGAAAATTTTGGGTTTCTTGTCACCGGAAAGTTTTTCAGGGTCCGCATTGTTTAAACTGGTAACTAAACTTTGAAGGGTATCGCCAATTTCACCGACTTCCTTGCTTTTGACATTGCCAATCACCTCGTCAGTAAATTGCGACATTTGGTCTTGAACTTCCTTACCGTAATCGGTAATTGCATTTTGACGTGAATCTTTTAACGCCACGGCATAGTTTTGCGCTTGAACTAATTGTTCCGGCGTTAATTTCGCTTTGATTTTTAATAGACCTTCATCTTTAACCGCCACTTCGGTTGGCAAACTTTGACCGTTGGTGACCGTTAATGGTTCGTTTTCATTATTCATCTAAATATCTCCCTCTAGATTCTTCATTAAAAATTCATAAAGTTAACCAATAAAGATTATATCTTAACTCAAATCCGGATTTCAATATTAAGTTAAAGCTTATTGATCAATATTAACGGATAACAAAAAAGCCATGGATAAAATCCATGACTTTTGTTCGATAATATGAAGTAATATTAACGCTTTGAGAATTGTGAAGCTTTACGAGCTTTCTTAAGACCTGGTTTCCGCCGTTCCTTCATCCGAGCGTCACGTGTTAATAAACCGCTCTTCTTTAATGCAGGACGGAAGTCTGGGTCAACTTGAAGTAAAGCACGTGCAATTCCGTGACGAGTTGCACCAGCTTGACCTGAGAAACCACCACCATTAACGTTAACTAAAACATCGTATTGACCTTCTGTTTCAGTAACCTTAAATGGAGCGATCATAACTTCACGTAAGTTTGCAAATGGAATGTATTCTTCTGCTGGTTTACCGTTCATCGTGATTTTTCCTGAACCAGGAACTAAACGAACACGAGCAACGGAATTTTTACGACGGCCTGTGCCTTGATATTGTACTTGAGCCAATTTAAAATTCCTCCTACTAGATTAAGTTTGTGATGTCTAATACTTCTGGTTGTTGTGCTTCATGCTTGTGATCTGCACCACGGTATACATGCAACTTCTTAAGTTGTTGCTTACCTAAAGTACCCTTTGGAAGCATGCCGCGAACTGATAATTCGATTAATTTTTCTGGATCTTTTTCACGGTAATCACCAGCTGTGCGTGCCTTCAATCCACCTGGATGCAATGTGTGGTGGTAGTATACTTTCTTTTCGGCTTTCTTACCTGTTAATGCTACCTTATCAGCATTGATAACAATCACAAAGTCACCTGTATCAACGTTTGGTGTAAATTGTGGCTTGTTCTTACCACGTAAAACTGAAGCAACGACTGTAGATAAACGTCCTAAAGGAACATCTGTAGCATCTACGACATACCATTTACGTTCTACTTCACCTGGTTTTGCAATATATGTTGTACGCACGGTTAATTCCTCCATCTTTTATGCTTGTTTGACATACAATAGTTTTAACGGGGCTATTGTGGGGCAAACAATACCAAGTACTATATTACGATTAATCCCTATATTAGTCAATATTTCAAAGCAATTTTATCTTTTAGTCGTAATAAACTTCTTTTAAATATAATCCTGAAGCCGGAGCGGTTTCTCGCGCCTCATTCCTGTCTTTGACTTCGTATAACCTTAAAAAATCATGCACTGGTCGCTTGCCCCGCCCAATTTCAAGCAGCGTGGCAACCATAATTCGAACTTGATTATACAAAAAGCCACTTCCTGCAAATTCAAAAATCAATTCGTTTTGAGCTTCGTCCCGCCGAACAGTCGCATCATAAATCGTTCGGACATGACTTTTAACATTGCTGCCCGAGGCACAAAAGCTCGTAAAATCATGGGTCCCAATCACGTCCGGCAACGCAGCCTTGATCTTTTCAAGGTCGACCGGATATTTGTAATGCCCCGTATAATTTCGTTTAAACGGATCAACAAAATAGCTTTGACTAACCCGATACATATACCGTTTGCCATGGGTCGTGAACCGGGCATGAAAGTCGTCCGGCACAATTTCACAATCGACCACCACACAGTCCAACGGCAGCATACTATTCAACGCCTTCAGCATGCTATCAGCACTCATTTCATGCGGAAAATCAAAATGAACAACTTGCCCCAGCGCATGAACTCCTGAATCAGTTCGGCCAGAACCGAAAATCGGGATGAATTCGTCCTTTTTGCTCATCTTATTCACAGCCCGTTCAAGAACGGATTGCACCGTCCGTT
>ERZ1643246.5018-NODE-5018-length-9985-cov-19.467472_pt1 | contig 9985 bp, 8 predicted proteins | sample MGYA00579265_ERZ1643246 | MGnify/ENA primary metagenome ERZ1643246 (study PRJEB29033, sample SAMEA4952261) | chicken gut metagenome | biome: Broiler Chicken; feature: Gastrointestinal Tract; material: Caecum | place: Ireland | collected 2018 | study: Broiler...
TCCTTGACGGATCTGTATAGTGTGATAAAATGTTTCTTTAGAAACAGTTTCTAAAGAAACTATTTTAGATATAGAAAATCTGTTCAATGATCTTAAAGAAAGGGAGAGGATAATGGGAAGGACTACAGAATTATTTATAGGGCTGAGGAGCCTGTTCCGTCTGTATGATAAGATGCTCAAAAGGGTCTGTACAGAGCATGATCTCACCCTGGTGGAAGCGGATATTATCAGTTTTCTCCGGAATAACCCGGAAAAAGATACAGCGGCCGATATTGTGGAGTTGAGAATGCTTTCTAAAGGAGCAGTATCAAAAGGCGTTGAGGCGCTGATACAGAAATCATTGCTGGAACGGATCCCGGATATGGAAGACCGGAGAAGGATCCATCTGAAACTGAGGCCCCTGGCGGAACCGGTGACAGAAAGTATTGATGAAGTGAGAGAAGAGTTTCTGGAAACTATACTGGAAGGCTTTACAAAAGAAGAGCTGGAAATCTACAGCAGGTTTTTCCAGAGACTATTCAAAAACACGAAAAACGCAATGGAAGGAAGAGATAAATCATGAGACATAAAGAACAGAGTACAGAAATGAATACAGATAAAGAGTTCCTTCGGACGGAGCCATTGGGGCGGCTGCTCCTTAAGCTGGCTCTTCCTACAGTGGCGGCTCAGCTGATCAATATGCTGTATAACATCGTGGACAGGATCTACATCGGCCATATTCCGGATATCGGAGCAACAGCTCTGACTGGCGTAGGTGTGTGCATGCCTCTGATCATGATCGTTTCTGCTTTTGCGGCTCTGGTGGGATACGGGGGAGCGCCCAGAGCTTCCATCTTTATGGGTAAGCAGGATAAAGAATCTGCGGAAAAGACCCTGGGAAACTGTTTTGTGCTCCAGATACTTATTTCTGTAGTGCTGACTATTGTGCTGCTGATCTGGAACCGGGATTTTCTTATGGCATTCGGGGCCAGTGAAAATACCATTGAATACGGCGTTAATTATATGAACATCTATGCCCTGGGAACGATTTTTGTAGAGATCACCCTGGGAATGAACGCTTTTATCACTGCCCAGGGATTTGCCAAGACAGGTATGCTTTCTGTCCTCATCGGCGCAGTAGCAAACATTATCCTGGATCCGGTATTTATCTTTGGATTTCATATGGATGTGCGGGGAGCAGCGCTGGCTACCATTATTTCACAGGCTCTTTCCTGTATCTGGGTAGTCAGTTTCCTCTGCGGGAAAAAGACCTTCCTGAAGATCCGGAGAAAGAATCTCAGGCTTGTTCCAAAGATCATATTGCCCTGCCTGGCCCTGGGAGTCGCTACTTTTATCATGCAGGCCAGCGAAAGCGTGATCTCTGTATGCTTTAACAGTTCTCTTCAGAAATATGGAGGGGATATTGCGGTAGGGGCTATGACTATCCTTACCAGTGTTATGCAGTTTGCCATGCTTCCTCTTCAGGGACTGGGACAGGGAGCCCAGCCTATTATCAGCTACAGTTACGGTGCAGGAGATCAGGACAGGGTGAGATCGGCCTTTAAGCTTCTTCTGAAAGTCAGCCTGGGATACTCGGTGTTCCTCTGGATCCTGGTCATGGCACTTCCGGGAGGATTTGCGGCGATGTTCACTTCTGACACCCGGCTGATGGAATATACAAGGACAGCCCTGCGGATCTATATGGGATCCATGTTCCTGTTCGGGATCCAGATGGCCTGCCAGATGACCTTCAATGCCCTGGGAAAAGCGAAAGAATCCATTGTGGTGGCGGTTATGAGAAAATTTGTCCTTCTGATCCCCCTGATCTATATCATGCCTCAGATCCTCCGGTCAGATCAGACTATGGCAGTCTATATGGCGGAGCCAATTGCTGACCTGCTGGCCGTTACATTTACCGCAGTTCTCTTTGGGATCCAGTTTAAAAAGATCCTGGGGTCTATGAAGAAGAATACGGGAGAAAAAACAGCAAAATGACAGGAGGCGGTAAATATATATCAGCTGTATACCGGGAAAGCAAGGCTGGACAGAAAGATAACATCGATTATCTGTTCAGATACCTCCACAGGGTTGTACGGCTGATCCCCAGTTTTTTTGCTGCGGCAGTTCGGTTATTTCCACATAGTTTAACTGTCTGCTGGATGATCTGACGGTTTATATCATCCAGAGAATGATTCAGATCTATCTGCAAATGCAGCGAGGATTTATCCGGAGAATATTTTTCTGCCTGATTATCAGCACTGGCATATAAGTTTTCATATTCTTCCGGCAAGGAAAGTTTCGGATCCGGAAAGAGATGAGATTCCTCTATCAGGATATTTCGGATCGTATTTCCGGTGATATAAGCAGTATCTGTTTTTAATACGGCTTTTTTTAAGATCCTTTTCAGCTGCGTACGGTTATAGGGGAACTGGTATCCGCATAGAAGCTTGGCGGCTTCGTCATCCAGCCCTACTACCTGAGAGCCCAGGGACTGGTTTAAGGCATCAATATAAAGTGCGGCAGAGGATGCGATGTCTTTTTCCTGATAGCGGAGAGGAATGATAGGGATCAGAAGACAGCCAAGCGCATTGGTATATTCCTGAGCTATATGGGGAAGCGAGGTTCCCCAGGTATGGGTGCAGGAAAAGATCAGACGGTTGCGCACATGTAGGTTCGTATCCAGGATAATGGAAAGAAGCTGTTTCTGCCTGGATCTGCCAAGAGCATCCAGATTTGAAATATAAATGGTATTTCCATTATCTGTAAAAGGGGAGTTGTAATGGTTCACAAGAAAATTCCAGCTTTTATCATTGAGAAGTGAGCAGTTCACTTCATAAAGAGGATTGGACTGGAGACAGCTTTTAGCGTAGTAAATATGAGCTACCCGGTCCTTTCCGGTACCGATCTCCCCTGCGATCATAAGACTGGAAGTAGAATCGGATAAAGTTTCTGTATCAGCGATAATTTCTCTGGCAAGCTCGGTGCGGCTGTAGAAACTATCTGAAAAACTCTTCTGGGCGCTTTTTTCATTAAGGATAGAGATACCGTACTTTGAGTAGGATATAGGTATCTTAGACTGTTGGATGCTGAAGATCACATAATCTTCGACGCCGTCTTCGCAGAATTCTGATAGCACAGAGTACATAAGATCATTGACCGTAATAAAAAAAGAACGTTTTTTTTCATTCCTGGATCTGGGAAGCTCATCTAAAAGCTGCCGGGTGATCAGATCCTCGTTTTCCGGCAGAAGAGTAGAATACAGGCAGACGCCGTCTGTGCGTAATACCAGAAAACTGTTTGAACTGGTATTTAAAAGATGCTTCATCATAGTCAGAGAAGAAAAAAGCCTCTGATTACTTTTCCAGACATGTTTAGCATTTTTTACAGCAGCTTTCAGGCTTTCCACACTGGATGTCAGAAGGACCGGTGTAATGCCGATCTGCTTTGCGTAATTATATGGCACAGTGTCACATATAACGGTCTTATATCCCTGTTCTTTCAGCTGGTCCAGAAGCTGACAGCCTTCCTTTGCAGTAGATATAGAGAAAACTTCAATAGGCAGTTTCAGAAGTTCGCAGATATCGTCGGCAATTGAGGTAAGTGTGCGGAAACCTACGATAGCGAATTTTGTTTTGCTGCTTTCTACCATTTTTATACATCGGAGCACATCATAATAGCCCATCCCGATATCAATGACGGGAGTTGTAACTGCCCGGGAAATAAGCCGGGCAGTATTTGCCCGTGATATGATCACATCATAATCCTGATGATATTTCAGTGCAAGTTCTACACCTGCCTCCATGGCGCCGCACATAGCGGTTAATTCTATGTCCGTATAATGTCTTGCGTATTGATTCATCAGTCCTACCAGCCCCTGATAAGGGGCAATTCCTAAAATACGAATTTTATTTTTCATAGAGATTCCTTTCATTTCAACGGTATGTTCCAAACTTAAACATATTATATAGGAAAATTGCTGGAAAATAAAGAAGATTTGCTATAAAATATGGGAAAATGTACAAGTTTTTTTGAGATACATCGAAAGTGTTTCAAAAATGAACGGAAGGGGTGATAAATCGTGGAAGAACGCTATCTTATCATTGCGGATGATTTTACCGGTGCAAATGATACGGGGGTCCAGCTCCGTAAGCGGGGCTGTGCTACAGAAGTGCTCTTTCCAGGTAAAACAATCAGCTATAACGGATCTATAGTGATCGATACAGAATCCCGGTCGGCTTCGCCGGAACAGGCTGCAGAGATCGTTGCCCAGGCTGTAGAACAGGTGGACTTCTCTCAATATCGCTATGTGGTCAAAAAGGTAGATTCTACTCTTCGGGGGAATATAGGTCCAGAAGTAAAAGCTGTGGATGAAGCGTTTGATCCCGAGCAGATTATTTTTGCACCGGCTCTTCCGGGACTTGGACGTATAACGGTAGATGGGATCCAGCGTTTAAACGGTGTTGCAATCTGTAAAACAGAACTTGCTCTCGATCCGAAGAATCCGGTGATGGAAGATAACCTGATGGAAATATTATCCTGGTGTTATAATGAACCGATCATATTAAAGCGGCTTCCGGATGTCAGAAGCGCATCTTTTACTCTGGGCGGCGGAAGGATTTTTGTCTGTGACGCAGAAACTGATCAAGATCTGATGCGGATCGTACGTGCGGCAAAATCCTCAGGAAAGAAGACTTTGTATGTAGGAACTGCAGGGATCGCGGATAGTCTGATGGAAGAAGAACGGCCATCCCGCCCGGCATTTGGCATAGCAGCCAGTATCAGCTCTGTTACAAATCAGCAAATGCGCTGCTGTGAACAGGCAGGTATCACATTGGTCAAGATTCCGGTCCATGAACTGCTTCAGGGAAAGGCAGATCCCGGGTTTTACCGGGACCGGGGGATCGAAGCTCTCAGGAGAGGAGAGGATACGATCCTTCTGACCACTACTTCTTATGATCGCCTGGATCTTGGCCTGTCACAGGAGGCGGGAGCGCAGAAGAATATGACATTGAATGAGGTAGGCGACTATGTTCGTTCTCTGATAGGCAGACTTGCGGGAGAAATCCTGGATGCAGTGCCTGTTTCCGGTGTATTTGTGACAGGAGGCGATACAGCCCTCGGACTTTTAAGAGATATCCAGGCAGATGGATCAGAAATCCTGTCAGAATTAATGACAGGTATACCTTTGATCCGGATCAGAGGAGGAAGATTTGACGGGATGAAACTGATAACGAAAGCAGGAGCCTTTGGTGATGAATCTGCAGCTTTATTTGCCATGAGAAAGCTGAAAGAAGAAACTTGTTGAATCCTATTGAAAAAAAGCTCAGTAAGGCTTTAAAAAGATAAAAAAGAAGGGAGATTTATTTATGAAAACATTTTTACTGCCATACGGGAAAGAAAAACTGACTTTAAACGTTGAAGAAGAGCATCTGGCAGGTGTGCTGATGTCAGAGCTTCACAGCTACAAGGCGCCGAAAGACGGAGCGGAGCTGGTGCAGGAAGCTCTGGAACACCCTATTGGAACACCTCGTCTCAGTGAGATGGCTGTGGGAAAGAAAAACATAGTTGTAATTTCTTCTGATCATACACGTCCGGTGCCAAGCCATATTATCATGCCTCTTCTTCTGGCGGAGATACGTAAAGGTAATCCGGATGCAGATATTACGATCCTGATCTCTACCGGACTTCACCGTTCCACCACCCATGAAGAACTGGTGGATAAGTTTGGACCGGAAATTATGGAAAAAGAAAAGGTTATCGTACATGACTGTGATGACAAAGACAATCTGGTTTATGTGGGAAAACTGCCTTCAGGAGGAAACCTGATCCTGAATAAGATTGCAGTAGAAGCTGATCTTCTGGTAGCGGAAGGATTTATCGAACCGCACTTTTTCGCAGGCTTCTCCGGCGGAAGAAAGAGCGTACTTCCGGGAGTGGCAAGCAGGGAAACAGTAATGTACAATCATAATTCCGGATTTATAGCAGATCCTCATGCAAGAACAGGCGTGATCGAAGGAAATCCTATCCATAATGATATGCTGTATGCTGCAAGAGCAGCCCGTCTGGATTTTATTGTGAATGTTGTGATCGATGCAGCCCATGATCCTGTTTTTGCAGTAGCAGGAGATTGTGATCTTGCTCATAGAGCAGGAAGGGAATTCCTGGCATCCAAATGTCAGGTAGATGCTGTTCCGGCAGATATTGTTGTATCAACAAACGGCGGTTACCCTCTGGATCAGAACATTTATCAGTCTGTAAAGGGAATGACGGCAGCAGAATCAACAGTCAATGAGGGCGGTGTGATCATTATGCTGTCTAAAGCGTCTGATGGCCATGGCGGTAAATCATTCCACGAAACTTTTAGAGATGAGAAAGACCTGAACCGTATGATGAAGACATTTCTGGATAGAAAACCGGAGGAGACCATCATTGACCAGTGGCAGTCCCAGATCTTCGCACGTGTATTGCTGAAAGCAACAGTTATCTTTGTCTCCTCCTGTGATGACCAGCTGGTGGAGGATATGCATATGATCCCGGCTCACAGCATGGAAGAAGCCATGGAGAAAGCAAAAGCTATCGTAAAGAAAGACGATTATAAAGTAACTGTGATCCCGGATGGGGTTTCTGTGATCGTACGGGAAAAATAAAGGAGGAATGGAAGATGAAGCTGGTTCTGATACCGGATTCCTTTAAAGGAACTTTAAGTTCTGCAGAAATCTGTCAGCTCTTGGAAGAAAAAGCCAGAATTTATTTCCCGGACTGTGAAGCGGTAAGCGTTCCTGTAGCAGACGGAGGAGAAGGTTCTGTAGATGCGTTTATCACAGCTGTAGGCGGAGAAAAAGAATATGTAACAGTAAAAGGTCCTTTCTTTGAAGACATGGAGGCTTATTACGGACTGATCGACGGAGGAAATACAGCGGTGATCGAGATGGCAGCCTGTGCCGGCCTTCCATTGGTAGAGGAAAGGAAGGATCCGGAAAAAACTACTACATATGGTGTGGGACAGCTGATCCTTGCTGCGGCAGGTAAGGGCGTGAAAAAGATCATCGTAGGACTGGGCGGCTCCTGTACTAATGACGGCGGCTGCGGAGCGGCGGCTGCGGCAGGTATTAAATTTTATGATAAAAACGGAAATGAATTTGTACCTACAGGGGGAAATACCGCTGAGATAGAAAAGATCGATCTTTCCGGCAGGGATCCTGTCCTGGACGGAGTTGAGATCGTGACAATGTGTGACATTGATAATCCGATGTACGGGCCTTCTGGTGCAGCGCATATTTTCGGCCCCCAGAAAGGCGCGGATGAGAATATGGTCCTGGCACTGGATGAAGGCATTAAAAATCTGAGCAGAGTGATCACGGAGACCACAGGAAAAGATATCAGTCAGGTACCTGGATCCGGTGCGGCCGGAGCCATGGGTGCAGGAATGATCGCATTTTTCGGATCACGTCTTCAGATGGGAATCCAGACCGTGCTGGATACAGTAAAGTTTGATGAGATGATCGCAGATGCAGATTATATCATTACAGGAGAAGGTAAGCTGGATTCTCAGAGTCTGCGGGGAAAAGTTGTGATAGGAATTGCAGAGCGGGCCAAAAAACAGGGACGCAGGGTAATTGCTATTGTAGGAGGCGCGGAAGACAAAGAGATCGGAAGTGCCTATGAGATGGGAGTGACTGCAGTATTCCCTATTAACAGGCTGCCTCAGGACTTTTCCGTCAGCAGGCATCACAGCCGCGAAAACCTGTCCTGGACTGCGGATAATATTTTCCGGTTGATCGCAGCAAAATAATTGTAAAAAGAGGAGGAATATAGATGAAAATATTACAGACTGTTAAAAAGATACCGGGAGGATTGATGGTAGTACCCCTGCTTTTGGGAGCGATCCTTAATACTATCTGCGGTGACCAGATCTGGACGATGTTTGATGGAACTTTTACCACTTATCTGTGGAAATCCGGAGCAATGCCTATCCTGGCAGTGTTCATTTTCTGTAATGCAACAACTATTAATTTTAAAAAAGCCGGTGTAACTCTTTACAAAGGAGTTGTGATCACTGCTGTTAAAGTAGGTCTTGGTATCGCCATTGGTCTGATCTGCGGAGCTTTGTTTGGAGAAGCGGGATTTCTCGGACTTTCCACTCTTGCTATCGTAGGTGCGATCGCCAACTCTAATGGTGGTCTGTATGCAGCTCTTGCCGGAGAATATGGAGATGCAACAGACGTAGGCGCTGTTTCTATTTTGTCTATTAACGACGGACCGTTTTTTACTATGCTGGCGTTAGGTGCGGCTGGTGTGGCTAAGATTCCGATCACTATGCTGATCGGATGTATCATTCCGGTTATCGTAGGCTGTATTCTTGGAAACCTGGATGAAGATATCCGGAAATTCTGTGAACCCGGAGCAACAATGCTGATCCCTTTCTTTGCATTTCCTCTGGGCGCAGGACTGAATATCATGAACCTGATCACTGCCGGAGCACCGGGTATCATCTTAGGTGTGGCATGTACAGCAATTACCGGTATGGGCGGCTATCTGGTATATCGTCTTCTTAAGATGGATCATCCGGAAGTCGGAGCTGCTATCGGAACCACTGCAGGAAATGCAGCGGCAACTCCGGCAGCTGTGGCAGCAGTAGACGCAACACTTCTGGCTGTTTCAGAGGCAGCAACTGCACAGATCACAGCAGCCATTATCGTAACTGCTATTCTTTGTCCGATCCTGGTATCCTGGCTTCATAAAGTTGAGGTTAAGAGAAAGGCAAGGGCGTAAAACGGAAGAGATACGGAGGAGATCTGTAATATGGAGCAGAAGAAGATCATAGGAATTACTATGGGAGATCCGGCAAGCATAGGACCTGAAATAACAGCAAAGGCTTTTTCGAAAAAAGAGTTGTATAAGCTGTGCCGCCCTTTGGTGGTCGGAGATGCCTGTGTTATGGAAGTGGCTCTTGACCTGGTCGGTCATCCGGAATTGAAGATAAACCCTGTTCATGAAGTAAGTGAGGCAAAGTTTACTTTCGGGACTATTGATGTGCTGGATATGAATCTGGTTAAAATGGAAGATCTGAAGCGGGGAGAAGTGTCGGCTATGTGCGGTGACGCAGCTTTCCAATATGTGACAAAAGTGATCGATCTGGCTCTGAAAGGGCAGGTGGATGCAACTGTTACCAATGCCTTTAATAAGGAGGCGGTAAACCTTGCCGGTCATCACTATTCCGGCCATACAGAGATTTATGCGGAGTATACCGGTACAAAAAATTATACGATGATGCTGGCACATGAAAATCTTAGAGTTGTGCATGTATCCACTCACGTATCTTTAAGAGAGGCCTGTGACCGGGTGAAAAAGCAGAGAGTGCTGGATGTAATACGGATTGCAGATAAAGCCTGCCGGGGGCTGGGGATATCATCCCCAAAGATCGGTGTCGCAGGGTTGAATCCTCACAGCGGCGAGCATGGTCTTTTCGGAAGGGAGGAAATCGATGAGATCATCCCGGCTATAGAAGAGGCAAGAGCAGAGGGAATCCAGGCGGATGGCCCGGTACCTCCGGATACGGTTTTCTCAAAAGCCCGGGGCGGCTGGTATGATATTGTGGTGGCAATGTATCATGATCAGGGACATATTCCTTTGAAAGTGGTAGGATTTGTATATGATCAGGAGAAAAGGGAGTGGGATGCAGTGGCAGGTGTAAATATCACCCTGGGCCTTCCTATCATACGGACATCCGTAGATCATGGGACTGCCTTTGACCAGGCAGGAACGGGAAAAGCCAGTGATATCAGTCTGCTGAATGCCATAGAGTACGCAGTAATGTTCGCAGAAAACAAAAAGTGATGATTTAAAAATAACAGGCGGCTTCTTTAGAAAAAAGATAGGCTGCCTGTTATTTTTAAAAATATGCCAGTTATGATTCTCTGAAGATTTTGATATAAAAAGACCCTTTGGATCTTTACAGAAAGCTTCCGGTACGGCTCCGGGAGCATTTTTTTATGTCTTCCAAAGT
>ERZ1643246.5019-NODE-5019-length-9983-cov-5.175766_pt1 | contig 9983 bp, 8 predicted proteins | sample MGYA00579265_ERZ1643246 | MGnify/ENA primary metagenome ERZ1643246 (study PRJEB29033, sample SAMEA4952261) | chicken gut metagenome | biome: Broiler Chicken; feature: Gastrointestinal Tract; material: Caecum | place: Ireland | collected 2018 | study: Broiler Caecal...
CTTCGCTGGGAGAGAGCGGCAGTCGGGTGATCGGTGAGATCAATGCGATCTGCTACGAATATTTCAACGGTGTTTCATGGGAAGCACCGGCATGATGAAAGCGGTCGTCGAGCCGCTTTTTTCATATTGGTTCCATCTTTGTTTCATCTGCGGGAAAATCGTATATACAGATGAAGATTCTGTGAATATTCCGATCGGATCCGCTGTCCGGTTTGACAAAAAGAATCGGGCGATGTTATGATTAAAAAGATTTTTCTGATCGGCTGGTCAGGGAACGACATGAAGTCAGGAGGAACGAAGGATGAGTCAGAAGAGCAATACCACTGAATCAACGGTTTCAAGCAACACCATGACGGAAATGGAACAGCAGAAAGGTGCACTGGTCGAAGCACAGGGCACAGAGGATAAAGCGAAGGCAGCTGCAGAAACGGCTGCAGATGAGAAGAAGGCATCTTCAAAGACGCCGGTGTCCAAAGACACGCTTGCGCAGATGAAGACCAAGTGCCGCGCATGGGCGGAAAAATGCCGCGGCTGGGGCCGAAAGATCCGCCAGAGCGCGGCGAATGGAAAAACACGGGTGCAGGCGGCGTGGAACCGGGTGCTGACAGAGGAGCGCAAAGCGGCCGTCCGGGCAAAGGGCCAGGCGATCGCTGCGAAAGGAAAGGCGGCCGGAAATCGATGCAAGGCGTTTGTTTCGATGGTGGGCAGTAAGCTGCGTGCCGCATGGAACCGCGTGCTGACGGAGAAGCGCAAGGCAGCGATCAAGGCCGGATGGGCCTCTTTTGCGGACAAGTGCCGACGTGCCGGCGCTCGAGTGGAGGCATGGTGTCAGAAGCTGTGGCAGCAGGTCGTTCGTCTCTGGAACAAGGTGATGACCGAAAAACGTAAAGCGGCGATCAAGGCCAAATGGCAGCTGGTCGTTGAAAAGGTCCGTCCGATCTTTGACAAATGCAGAGCTGTGATCGCCCGACAGGCAGCCCGTGTGTCTGCGGCATGGAAGAAGCTTACCTGTGAGGAGAACAAGCAGGCGGTAAAAACGAAGGCAAATGCTTTCTGGCAGGCCATCGTTTCCCTGTTTCGCTGTATGGGAAATAAGCTGGTACGCATGGTGCATAATATAAAGGAGAGAGAGACAGAGGAAGGACTTCGTACCTATAAGCTGTTTTACATCTCCGATTATGAAAAGGAAGCGACCTATCTGCGCAACATGTCCCTCAAGGGCTATCACTTTGTGCGAAATGACGGCTTCAGCTTTGATTTCATCAAGGGAGAGCCGAAGAACTATTTCTACCTGCTGGACTATTATAAGGTAGATCCTTCTGAGGAAGAACTGAAACAGTGGCGGCAGGAAGGCTGGGAGGATATCTTCCATGCGCCGGTCAACTATGAAGGCAGCTGGCATTTCTTCCGCCGGGAGCTCAGCGAGGGCGATATGCTGGAATACAACGAGAACAATGATTCCCGTCTGGAGCTGTTTGAACGTCTGACCAGAAACTGGCAGGGGATCCTGTCGGTGGTCGCACTGTGTACGGTATTCAGCATCGTCGCCATCAGCATGCAGATCGCACTGCACGGTTTCCCGTGGATGATCGCTGTCTGCATCGTCCTTGCGGCGATCTGTCTGCTCGTTTTCCTCATCTACCTGAATATGTATTATCGGACCCGTCTGCGGATCGTGGATATCCACAATGCCCGCAAGCAGAAATCTGCGCAGGAGGATCCATCTGCACAGAAGCGTGTAAAATAATCAAAAAAATGAGGTCTGGCAATTTACAAACGAATCGAAAAATGTTAGAATGAGTGCCAATAAGGGAGTAGTCAGCACAATGTGCGAATCTGGTTCAACATACCCGAATTTCGATTCTGGCCGGGTTCATAAGTGACGAGACTTATAGGAAAGGTTTTTTCTGTGGTCTCGTTTTTTTGTGCGAGATCATCAGAAGAGCGGAAAGGAAAGTCGATATGGAAAAACAGTTTTACCAAAAAGAAACTGCGCAGGTGATGGAGGAACTGCAGACCTCCATGCAGGGCCTGGACGCACAGGAAGCGCAAAGGCGTCTGGAACGTGACGGGCGCAATGAGCTGGAGGAGAGCAAACCGCCGCATCCGTTGATGATCTTCCTGTCGCAGTTCCAGGATCTGCTGGTCATCATCCTGATCGCTGCGGCGATCATCAGCATGGTTTCCGGCGAGGTGGAAAGTACGGTCGTCATCCTGGCGGTCATCACGATGAATTCCATCCTGGGAACCGTACAGACGATCAAAGCGCAGAAATCGCTGGATGCCCTGCGTCAGCTGTCCACGCCGAGCGCGCGGGTGATCCGTGATGGCAGAAAGATGGAGATTCCCAGCCCGGAGCTGGTGGTCGGTGATCTGCTGCTGCTGGAGGCGGGCGATGTCGTCAGTGCGGATGCCCGCATCCTGGAATCGTATTCGTTGCAGGTCAATGAAAGCTCGCTTACCGGTGAATCGGAAAGCGTGGAGAAACAGATCGATGTGATCGACGATCAGAGTGCATTGGGCGATCAGAAGAACATGGTGTTCTCCAGCGGACTGGTTACGTATGGACGCGGTGTCGCCATCGTGTGTGCGACCGGAATGGATACGGAGATCGGAAAGATCGCTACATTGATGAATCAGACGAAGGAGCGCAAGACGCCGCTGCAGAAGACGTTGGATGACTTTGGCAAGAAGCTGAGCCTGGGCATCATCGTCATCTGTCTCTTCGTGTTCGCACTGAGCGTATTCCAGGGAAATGAAGTGCTGGATGCGCTGATGTTTGCCGTTGCGCTGGCAGTTGCAGCCATTCCGGAAGCGCTGTCCAGCATCGTGACGATCGTGCTGGCCATGGGAACGACCCAGATGGCAAGAGAGCATGCGATCATCAAGAACATCAATTCGGTGGAAAGCCTGGGCTGTGTGTCGGTCATCTGTTCGGATAAGACCGGAACGCTGACCCAGAATCGCATGAGCACTCAGCAGTTTTTCAGAAACAATGAGCAGATGGACGCAAAAGAACTGGGAACGTCCCGCATCGATCAGCTGCTGGAATTGGGCTTTGTATTGTGTAACGACTCGCAGAGTGCCGGCGGACAGCGCATCGGCGATCCGACGGAACTGGCGTTCGTCGATCTGGCCCACCACTTCGGCAAGGATGAGCTGGCCTTGCGTGCGCAGTATCCGCGCATTGCGGAGAACCCGTTTGATTCGGATCGCAAGATGATGTCGACGCTGCATCAGATGGACGGCCGTCAGGTGCTGATCGTCAAGGGTGCCTGCGATGAGCTGCTCAAGCGCTGTGAGCGCATCGAGAGGATGGATGGCGTGCGTGACATTCAGGAAGCAGACAAGCAGACGATCTTGGCCAAGAACGAACAATTTGCGGAAAACGGTCTGCGTGTTCTGGGATTGGCATATCGGGTCATGGACGGACATTCGACGATCTCTCTGGAAGATGAGGCGCATCTGACCTTTGTCGGACTGGCTTCGCTGATGGACCCGCCGCGGGAGGAAAGCGCTCAGGCGGTCGCAGACTGCCGTCAGGCCGGCATGATCCCGGTGATGATCACCGGTGACCACAAGGTCACTGCCTGCAGCATCGCACGTGCGATCGGAATCTATCACGACGGCGATCTCTGTCTGGATGGCATGGAGCTCAATGCGCTGAGCGATGAGCAGCTGGACGCCTGCCTGGAACAGGTGCGCGTCTATGCGCGTGTCGCTCCGGAGCATAAGATCCGCATCGTGGAAGCATGGCAGCGCAAGGGCAAGCTGGTTGCGATGACCGGCGACGGCGTCAATGATGCGCCGGCGCTGAAGCAGGCGGATATCGGTATCGCCATGGGCATCACCGGTACCGAGGTCAGCAAGGATGCCGCCAGCATGATCCTGACAGATGACAACTTTGCGACGATCATCAAAGCGGTTGCGACCGGGCGCAATGTGTATGCGAATATCCGCAATGCGATCATCTATCTGCTGGGCGGCAATCTGTCCGGTATCATCACCGTGCTGTGCGCCTCTCTGTTTGCGTTGCCGGTGCCGTTTCTGCCGGTCCATCTGCTGTTCATCAACCTGATCACTGATTCCTTGCCGGCGCTCGCCATCGGTATGGAGCGTTCTTCGCAGGATGTGCTCAAGCAGGCTCCGCGTGATCCGTCGCAGGGCATCCTGGACAAAGAAACGGTCAAGACGCTGGGCTTGCAGGGGATCCTGATCGCGATCGTAACGATCAGCGCTTATTTCATCGGCCTGTCCCATTCTTGGGCTGAGGCGACGACGATGGCCTTTGCGGTCCTTTGCCTGGCACGGCTCTTCCACGGCTTCAACTGCCGCAGCGCCTATTCGCTGCATCACATCGGTCTGTTCTCAAACCGCTATTCGATCGCGGCCTTTGTGGCCGGTGCAGCATTGCTGGCGATCATCCTGTTCGTACCAGGCCTGCATGGTCTCTTCTCGGTCACGACGCTGGCGATGCCGCAGATCGCCATGATCGTCGTGCTGGCCATCTTACCGACCATCTGCATTCAGATCATCAAGATGTGGCAGGAACGCAGATAACATTCGAAATTCAATACAGGAGAATCTGTTATTCGATAACAGGTTCTCCTATTCTTGTTTTGATGTGAAATCGTGTGGAAACACAAATCATGGTTGTTTTTGTGAAAACACGTGTTATAATGACAAAAAGGAAGGGGCGAGGATATGGGAAGTCTCCGACATACGACGAATGAGCTGCTAGTAGGAGTGTTCAATTACATCCTGTATATAGAAGAACGCAATCTGAAAAAGCGTGGGATCAAGCTTTCGATGAACGACGTTCACATCCTGGAAAGCATCCAGAAGGCGAGCGACAACAGCATGTCACACATCGCTGCCCGGATCATGGTAACACAGGGCACACTGACGACCAACGTGAACAAGCTGATCGCAAAAGGATATGTCGAGCGTTACCAGGATGAGAAGGACAAGCGGATCAAACGGCTGCGGATCACCGAGAAGGCATTGCCGATCCTGGCCATCCATGAACAGTTTCACGAAGAGATGATCGACAAGGCGATCGGAAAGCTGGGATTGGAAGAAAACGAGCTGCTCAACGAGACGCTGGAAAATGTGCTGGCGTATTTCCGGGAAGAATACCGGGAACAGGCAGGCATCTGAGTCAGATATGCACAAGCTGCATATCTTTTTTTTATGGCGAAAGGATCCTTTTGGGAACGAATCAGGACTCTATTTTTGAAAATTATTTACAAAACGTGCAGGATAGCGCTTTCTTCATCATCACATGAAAAAAACATAATCTTTTTATTATCAAAGTATTTACTTTGAGTTTCAAAAGGTGTATAGTCTTACCTGTAATCTTTGATACTCAAAGTTTTTAAGGAGGACAAACACATGTTGGAACAGATCAAAAAAGTGCTGGTAGACGCACTGAATATCGACGAAGAAACCGTTACGCCGCAGGCAAACCTGAAGGATGACCTGGGCATCGACTCACTGGCAGCCGTTGAGCTGGCACTGGAGCTGGAGACTGAGTTTGACATCCGCATCGAGGATGAGGAGCTCGCCAAGCTGGAAACTGTGCAGGATATCATCGATATCATCGAAGAAAAGCAGAAATAAGACAATGTGTGAGCTAAGAGATCTTAGCTCATTTTAAAAAGGGAGTGAAGAAACATGGATACCGGCAAGATCAAGGAGATCATTTCAATATTTGAACAGTCGACGCTGTCCACGATGGAACTGGAAGGCGATGATCTGAAAATCAAGCTGAGCAAGGATGGGGCGGGCAGTCCGCTGTCCGTCGAACACGTAGAACAGCCACAGCCCAAACCGGTGGAACATGCGGCAGAGATCGCAGAGGGCGATGCGGTGCGTTCCCCGCTGGTCGGTACGTTCTATGCGGCAGCCAGTGAAAACGCAAAGCCGTTTGTCGAGATCGGGCAGACGGTCAAACAGGGGGATATCCTGTGCATCATCGAAGCGATGAAGGTCATGAATGAGATTCATGCCCCGCGAAGCGGAGTGATCCGGGAGATCCTCGTTCAGGATGGCGCAATGGTTCAGTTTGACGAAGAACTGATGATCATCGGTGAGTAAATGATCCGGAAGATATTGATAGCCAACCGCGGAGAGATCGCGGTTCGGATCATCCGCACCTGCAAGGAGATGGGGATCCGAACGGTCGCTGTCTACTCTACGGCGGATCGGGATGCGCTGCACGTACAGCTGGCGCATGAGTCCGTCTGCATCGGAGGACCGCGTCCGGCAGACAGCTATCTCAACATGAATGCGATCCTGCAGGCAGCCTGCAGCACGGGATGTGACGCCATCCATCCCGGCTTTGGCTTTCTGAGCGAAAACCCGCAGTTCGCAGCACTGACACAGCAGTGCAATCTGATCTTTATCGGTCCCAGCCCGGACGTCATCGAAAAGCTCGGCAACAAGGCCCATGCCCGTCAGATGATGCAGGAGGCCGGTCTGCCGGTCATTCCCGGCAGCAAGCAGATCGTGCAAAGCGTCGAGGAAGCACGGTCGCTGGCAGAGACGATCACCTATCCGCTGATCATCAAGGCGGCCAACGGCGGCGGTGGCAGAGGCATGCGCATCGTGCGAAGCGAGGAGGAGCTCGAACATGCGTATCACAGTGCCAGAAGCGAAGCAAAGGCCTGTTTTGGAGATGAAGATGTCTATATGGAGAAATACATCGAGCATCCCAAGCACATCGAGGTCCAGGTGCTCTGTGATGAATACGGCAACTGCCTGCATCTCTATGAGCGGGACTGCAGCTTTCAGCGCCGCAATCAGAAGATGATCGAGGAAGCACCTTGCCATGTGCTGCGGGACGATGTGCGGGAACGCATGGCGGCAGATGCCGTCCGGGCCTGTCAGCATGTCGGTTATACGTCTGCGGGCACCATCGAGTTTCTGATGGCTGCCGATGGCAGCTACTACTTCATGGAAATGAATACGCGCATCCAGGTCGAACATCCGATCACGGAACAGATCTGCGGGATCGACATCGTCAAGCAGCAGATCCGTATTGCCGATCATCAGCGCCTGCAACTGCGACAGGAAGATATTCAGCCAAAGGGCTATGCGCTGGAGTGCCGCATCAACGCGGAGGACATCCACCGGGAATTTGCACCGTCACCGGGGAAGGTCACGTTCTTGAATCTGCCCTGCGGCAGAGGGGTGCGGGTGGAGACCGCGGTCTACAACGGCTACACGATCCCGCCGTACTATGACTCGATGATCGCCAAGATCATCACCTTTGCGCCGACGCGTCTGGAATGCATCAAAAAGATGCGCATCGCGCTGGAGGAACTGATTATCGACGGTGTGGAGACCAATGTGGAATTTCATTATCTCGTGCTGCATCAGCGCGCCTTTATCGAGGGAACCTATGATACCGGCTATGCGCAGCAATTTATCGAGGAGCTGAAGGAAAATGGAGAATTTATTTAAGAAACGGCAGGACCGTCTGCATCGCTTTGAGGATTTCCGCAATTCCAGAGATCTGGATGTCCGGCCAAAGGAGATCCCGGACTATGTGTTCAAAAACTGTGAGCACTGTGGGGAGAATATCCCGTATATGGAACTGCAGCGCACGTATTATGTGTGTCCGCGCTGTGGCTGCCATTTAAAGATCAGTGCCCGGGAACGCATCCGTCAGCTGATCGATGAAGGGACGTTTACCGAGTGTGATGCGCTGGTGGAAAGCGCCAATGAGGATCACTTCATCGGCTATGAGGAAAAGCTGGACAAGGCGAAACAGGCGACCGGCATGCATGAAGCGGTCATCTGCGGATATGGCCTGGTCCGGGGATACCCGCTGGCCATTGCGGTGATGGACTCCCGTTTCATGATGGGCAGCATGGGACATGTGGTCGGTGACAAGATCACCCGTCTCATCGAACTGGCAGACCGTCATCACCTGCCGCTGCTCATCAGCTGTACCAGCGGCGGAGCCCGCATGCAGGAGGGAATCGTCTCGCTCATGCAGATGGCGAAGACGGCGGCGGCGCTCAAGCGTTTCAGCGATCATGGCGGCTTTTATATCAGCCTGCTGACCCATCCGACGACCGGCGGTGTATCGGCGAGCTTTGCGATGCTGGGGGATGTGATCCTGGCGGAACCGGATGCCCTGGTGGGGTTCGCCGGGCGCCGGGTCATCGAAAAAACGGTCAATGAAGTGCTGCCGCCGCAGTTTCAGCATGCGGAGTTCGTCATGGAAAAAGGCTTTATCGACCGTATCGTCGAACGAAAGGATCTGCGGCGGACCGTTGCCGACCTGATCCTGCTGCATGGAGGAAAACGCGTATGAGTCTGATGGAAAAAGAAGCACAGCTGGCGGCGCTGCAAACGCAGGCACAGGCCTGTGAGGATCCGCTGCAGCAGATGCAGCTGGAAGCGCAGATCCAGGCGCTCAGCCGGGAGATGTACACGGCGCTGGATGCGTGGGATCGGGTCTATCTGGCCCGCCATCCGCATCGTCCCAAGGCGCAGGACTATCTCAAAAAGCTGTTTCACACCTTTTATGAGCTGCACGGCGACCGCTGTTATGGAGATGACCGTTCGATCATCGGCGGCATCGCCATGTTTGAACAGACGCCGGTCACCGTGATCGCACAGGCGAAGGGGAAGGATCTGCAGGAGAATCTGAAGCGAAACTTCGGCATGCCCAATCCGGAAGGTTATCGCAAGGCGCTTCGGCTGGCCAAAGAGGCAGAGAAGTTTCATCGTCCGATCATCACGTTCGTGGATACCTCCGGCGCCTATCCCGGCAAAGGGGCAGAGGAGCGCGGACAGGCAGAGGCGATCGCACAGTGCCTGTTCACTTTCTCCAATCTGCAGACACCGGTGATCTGTATCGTCCTCAGCGAAGGCGGCAGCGGCGGTGCGCTGGCGCTCAGCGTCGGCGATCAGCTGATCATGCTGGAGAATGCGATCTATTCCATCCTTTCCCCGGAGGGCTTTGCGAGCATCCTGTGGAAAGATGGCAGCCGGGCCAAAGAGGCGGCCGAAGTGATGAAGCTGACTGCACAGGACCTGTATGAAAAAGAGATCGTCGATCAGATCATCCGGGAACCGCTGGGCGGGGCGCAGAATGATCTTGATACGGTCTGTGACCGTCTGCACGACAGTATCCAGGATGCGCTGACGCGGCTGATGAAGACGAAGACGAACACCCTGTTAAAAAACCGTTATGAAAAATACAGAAAGATCGGAGTGATCTGATCATGGGACAGATACAGTTATTGGGCTGCGGTCATGCGTGTCCTGCACACGCCATCGACAATCAGCAGCTGGAGAAGATCATCGATACGAGCGATGAATGGATCGTTCAGCGGACGGGGATCCACAGCCGTTATGTGGCGAGCGCAGAAGAGACGACCAGCGTGCTGGCGGCACGGGCCGCCCGGCAGGCGATCACGGCCGCCGGTATCGATAAAAAAGAGATCCGATTACTGATCGTAGCGACGCTCAGCGGCGATCAGCCGATGCCCAGCACGGCCTGTCTGGTACAGGAGCGCCTGGGGATGATGGATCAGCCCATCATGGCATTTGACCTCAATGCGGCGTGCAGTGGATTCCTCTATGCGCTGCAGTGTGCCTGTGCCATGCTGGAGGAGGGCGCATGCGCGCTGGTGATCGGTGCGGAAAACCTGTCGAAGATCATCGACTGGAGCGATCGCGGCACGTGCATCCTGTTTGGAGATGGCGCCGGGGCAGCGCTCATCCGGCGCAGTGAGCAGGGAAAGCACATCTGGCATTTTGCCCAAAGCAAGGGCGATCCCAAGCGGGTGCTCGACATTCCCGGCAAGACGCTGAGCGATGTGCCCTGCGTCAATGTCGAGGAACAGTATCGTTATCTGCACATGGATGGCCGAGAGGTCTTTCGCTTTGCGGTGGGTGCGATGGAAGAATCCATCCATCGAGTACTGGAAAAAAGTCCGTATGCGCTGGAAGATGACGACCTC
>ERZ1643246.5022-NODE-5022-length-9981-cov-9.877695_pt1 | contig 9981 bp, 10 predicted proteins | sample MGYA00579265_ERZ1643246 | MGnify/ENA primary metagenome ERZ1643246 (study PRJEB29033, sample SAMEA4952261) | chicken gut metagenome | biome: Broiler Chicken; feature: Gastrointestinal Tract; material: Caecum | place: Ireland | collected 2018 | study: Broiler...
TTCATATGGATACATCCTTGCCCCTTCCCGGTCCAGCTTTTTGTCCGCAGGGCCCCTCTGGCGGCCGGAGCAGGTTTCTTATGCGTGTACATGGATCGTGCGCTCCTCTTTTATGGGTTTCTTTTCCGGAAGATCACCAGCGTCTGGACGGAAAAGCTGACTGCAAACAGGGTCATCTCGGTGATCAGCTTGGCGGCCGGCGCCGCCAGGCCCAGGGCGGTCAGTCCGTGAAGCAGGACGCTGTTGGCGGTCAGAATCCCGGCGGCCAGCAGGACATACTGGGGCAGATCCTGGGAGACCTGTCCGCCCCCGTGAAAGACCAGATATTTGTTGAGCGAGTAGTTGAAGCAGGCGCTGACCAGCCGGGCGGCGATGTTGCTGCCCACAAGCCCCCAGGCCAGGGAGCGGGTGCCCCATGCAAACAGCAGGAACAGCAGGTAGTCCAGCAGAAAGCTGGCCAGAGAGCTGGATGCGAATTTCAGCGCTGTTTTACAGTGGGCCAATGCCTTTTCCATAAAAATCCCTCCTTTTGTTCCCAGTATACCGGCCCTCCATGAGATGAAAGTGAGAGAAAAATGAGTTTTTCTCATCATCCAGGACATAGAAGGCCGGCCCGGAGTCCTGAGTGGGCTCCGGGCCGGCGGGTCTGGCATTGTTCAGAAACAGGTGGGCGTCAGATATCCGGAATCCGCATTCCGGGGCCGAAGGAAGCGCTCCAGGCCAAAGGCGCACAGGCGCTCCGCCAGGACGGCGCCGGCAGACGCCAGCAGGACCACAGGGACTGTTCCGGGGAGAAGAGACGGCAGGGATAGGACAGCGTGAAACAGCAGGACGGCGCAGAAAAATCCAACGGAGGCGGTGAGGAACAGGAAGCCCCGCAGAGAGGTCAGCGGGAGGCTGGATTTCAGAAGTGCATCCACCTCCACCGCGCCGATGACCAGGTAGAGGGCCAGGGGGATCTGGCCGGCGGGGAGTCCCAGGGCTCCGCCGCCCAGCAGCAGAACCGCCGATGCCAGCAGAATCGCCACAGCATTGGGCAGGGAGCGGCGCAGCACACAGGGAAGGAACCGCCCTGTGAGCGCTCTCCCATCGGGGACAAAGGACTGGAAGAAGGCGGGATACCCCTCGATAAACAGGTCGATCAGGGTTACCTGGATGGGGATGAGAGGGAAGGGGAGATCGGCCAGCACACAGAACAGGGAGAGCAGGATGGAGTAGATGGTCTTGACGAAGAACACCCCCGCCACCCGGGTCATGTTGTTGACCACCCGGCGGCCCTCCAGCAGGATGTTGGGCAGGACGGTGAAATCGGAGTCCAGCAGCACCACCTGGGCCGCCTGCCGGGCCGCCTGGCTGCCGTGGGCCATGGCGATGGAGCAGTCGGCCTTCCGCATGGCCAGGATGTCGTTCACTCCGTCCCCGGTCATGGCCGCCCGATGGCCCTGGTCCTGAAAGGCCTGGACCAGCTGGCGCTTCTGCTCCGGGGAGACCCGGCCGAACACGGTGTATTGCTGGGCGGCCCGGAGCAGCTCGTCCTCGGTGTTCACCTGGCTCATGTCCACCCAGGAGGCGTCCTCCAGTCCGGCCTGGGCCGCCACGGCGGCGGCCGCCGCCGGGTGGTCGCCGGAGATGACCTTGATGCGGACCCCCTCCCGCCGGAAGTAGTCCAGGGTGTGGGCGGCCCCGGGGCGGATGGGGTCGGAGAGGACCAGGGCGGCGGCGATGAGGACATTGAACAGGTTGAACAGGGTGCAAACGTGCTCCCGGACGATCTGACCCGCGGACTTGGTGATGGAGACGGGAGAGGCATTGCCGCCGCCTGCCTCCAGCCGCCGCCGGGCCTCCGCTTCCGACAGTCCGTGAAGAGGTGTATTGGATCCCATATCGTGACGCCTCCCATCAGCTTTTACAGGAGAAGCATACCGTCATTCCTTAAACAGCACATAAACCCGGCGTAACAATTCCGGAAAACAGCGGCGGAAAAGGCGGCGGCCCCCGGGCGTCCGGGAGCCGCCTGATCTATTTCAAAACAGGTACTCGTCGCACCTCGGCAAGCGCCTGGGAAAACGAAATACGGTCCTGGAGCCGGGAGAAGCAGGGAAACAGGACACAGTCCAGCACGGCCTTTGCCGGCAGCAGCGGGACGGCCGGAAACACAGTGTCCAGAAAACTGAGAAGAAGACCGCTGAGGATACACTGCAGAGCCGCTACTGCGCTGTAGCGCGAGGACTCCCGCTGCATGTCGACCCCGGACTGGGAGGCGTCCGTGTGGTGGGAGGAAAAGCCGATGAGGCCGGAGACGAAATAGGAGGAGATCAGACCCATCCAAATCCAGGGAAGCGGAGGGAAGGGCACGTAGGACACGCACAGGGTAAAGTACCAAAAGACCGCCAGACCGGCCAGGAGCCCGGCCGCCGATGTGAGAAGGCAGCGGCAGAGGATCAGGCCGATGCGCAGAGAGTCCCGCATGGGATGATAGTGGGAGCCGGCGTTGTCCTCGATGTAAATGGTGGAGATCGGGACTTCCGCCATCGGGATGTGGTGGCGCTTGCAGTACAGGAGCATGTTGGTCTCGTACTCGTACCGGCTGCCGGAGATCCCGGAAAATGCGGGCAGGCAGGAGGCGGGAATGGCCCGCAGCCCGGTCTGGGTATCCCGGAGCGGGATGCCGCAGAGCCGATTCAGCAGAGCGGCCATGGCCCGGTTGCCGCGCCTGCTTCTGGCCGGCACCTGAGAGCCGGAAAAATCCCGCCCGCCCAGGATCAGCGCATGGGGATGCCGCAGGAGCGCTCGGGCACAGCGCAGCGCATCCTGCCCGCTGTGCTGGCCGTCTCCGTCCACAGTGACGACTCCGGCGTCTGCCCAGCCCTGGGTGAGGAAGGTGAGGAACCCCATTTTCAGCGCCTCGCCTTTTCCGCTGTTCTGCGGCAGGTGGACCACCAGACAGGCCAGCGGTTTAAGCGCGTCAAAATACGGCTGGCAGTCCGGCCGGCTTCCGTCATCCACCACGATGATGTGGCGGAATCCCGCGGACTGCAGGTCCTTCACAGTGGAGACCAGACGCTCGTCCGGGTCATAGGAGGGGATCAGCGCACAAACGTTCATTTTTTTCACTCCATTTCCTGGCTGCTCGCCTTGGATGCTTTCAGCATATTCCCCGGAAATGAGAGAGCAGTGAGAGCAAAATGAGTTTTTTTTATCTGTTTCTCATTTTGGGCCGCTAAGATGGGCGCATCTGAACAAGGAGAGTGATGGAAGATGAAGTCTCACATCAGAACCTGGGGCATCGCCGCGCTCCTGGGAGCGGCCCTGAGCCTGTTCTGCATCCTCCCGTGTCTGGCGGCCGGCAGCGTGGGGCAGGTGACGCTGCACATCGGCCAGACGTCGGACACTGCTTATCTGACGTATTCCGCGCCGGACGCGGTCCATGGGGCGGTCACCGTCACCGGGCCGGCGGGGACAGCTGTCTATACCGCCGCACCCACCTGGTCGGATCCGGCTGGAAAATACCTTTACACCGCAGAGCTGACAGGTCTTTTCCCCGGCTGCACGTATACCTATGAGATCTCCGGCACCTGTGCGGGCACATTTCAGACAGCGGCGGACGACGGTGCGTTTACCTTTGCCTTCCTGACGGATCCGCAGATCGGTTCCATGACCGACGCCAGGGCCACAGGCGCCATGTTCTCTCTGCTGAACAGCCGGGACGATCTGGCCTTTGCCTACATCGCAGGCGACCTGACAGATTCTGCCCGCAGTGAGCGGCAGTGGGAGCTGCTGTTCCGAAGCGGCGGTGTCCATGACGGGGCGGGACAGGCCTTCCTGAGCAGCCATCTTCTGGCTGCCGCCCAGGGAAACCACGACAACAGCAGCTTCAGCGGCCACATCACGGCGCCCTCCGCCGGCGGCGATGCGGGTCCGGCGGTCTATTCCTTCGATTACAGCAACATGAAGTTCGTGGTCCTGAACCTGAACAGCCCGGACACCTGGACAGCGCAGGCGGACTTCCTGCGCCGGGAGGCAGCCGAGGCCAAGGCCAATGACCAGTGGCTGGTGGCGGGTTTCCACCAGTCTCTCTACTCCGGTGCCGCGCATATCGTGGACTCCGGCATCATCTCCGCCCGCAGGTTCTGGTCCCCGCTGCTGGCGGAGGCGGGTGTGGATGTGGTCCTGCAGGGGCACGACCACGTCTATTCCCGGGGATTTGTCACCGGGGCGGGGGTCAACGCCGGCCTGCCGGTGGTGCGCAACGGCTATCATGCCGGCTCCGGGGCGCCGCTTTACATGACCGGCGGAGAGTCCGGCGCAGTCAAGTGGTACGCGGCCCGGGACTACCGGGTCTCCGCCGGAGATCTTCTGGCGCCCTGCTACAGCTTTCTGGATGTCAATTCCGCGGTCCCGGCGCAGAACCCGTGGGGGACGGATTCCAGCCGGACCCATGAGCAGACCTTCACCCTGATCCGTGTGGACGGAGACACCATGACCTTCTCCACCTATATGTTCCGGTATGACGGGCGGTCCGACCGGATGATCACGGCCCCCTATCTCTACGACAGCCTGATCCTGCGGCGTGGCGATGCCGCCCGTGCGGACGCCGCTGTGACGGCGGATCCGGCGCCGGACGCCTTTCCTGCCGCAGGGTATGCGGACGTGCCGTCAGATGCCTGGTACGCGGGGGCAGTCGACACCATAACGGCCCGCGGCCTGCTGGACGGCCGCCCCGGGGACCGATTCGCTCCGGACAGCTGCCTGACCCGGGGCGAGCTGGTCACGGCGCTTCACCGCCTGGCCGGGATGCCCGCGGCAGAGGCAGGCGCGGCCTTTTCCGATGTCTCCCGCTCCTCGGACTGCTATGCTGCGGTCTCCTGGGCGGCCGGGACAGGGCTGGTGTCTGGCATGGCGGCCGGGCGGTTCGCACCGGATGCCGGGATCACCCGCGCCCAGCTGGCAGCGGTGCTGCACCGCTGCGCCGCGCTTTCCGGGGCGGACCTGCCGGCCGGAAGCGGAATCGGGACCTATGCCGACTGGAGCCAGGTGGGGACATGGTGCCGGGATGCCGTCAGCTGGGCTGTGGAGACCGGGCTGCTGCGCGGGAAGAGCGGGAACCGTCTGGCGCCCAACGACGTGGTGTCCCGGGCGGAGGGAGCGGTCTTTCTCCGGCGGCTGCTGTGAGGGCGGACACATGACGGGTCTGCGAGGAAAAAGCGGTATGGAGCCGGAAAAGCGCCCGTTCCCCCGGCCGGGGCGGAACCGCAGGCAGCAGAAGCCTCCGAAGGCCTTTCAGGACTGGAGGAGCCTTTTGTGGGAGATGGAGCACGGCCCGGAGCTGCTTCTGCTGACCCGCAGGATGGAACAGGAATATCAGGACCGCACCGCCGGGGGGCCCCGGCTGGACCCGGAGAGGACGCTTCTGTTCCACTCCAGACATAGCTGGGTCTGTAATTTTCTGACGGCGCCCTATTTCCGGCGGGCGGTACGGCGCGCCTTCCAATGGGCTTCAGAGCGCGGCTTTACAACATTTCTGGCGGACTACGGAACGCCCTTCGGCCTGCTGGCTCTGGAGGAGCTCTCGGATCTCCGCCGGTCCGGCTTCAGATTCTCCCTGTATGCTGTGCGGAGCGTGCATATGACGCAGCGGAAGAGCTATCGCCTGCGCCGGGAGCGCGACGCGGCGCTGATCCCGCTGCTGGCGCAGTGCGATCCCGGCTACACACATCTTTCACCTGCCCGGACCATCTTCCAGGTCTATCTGGAGCTGGACTGCTTCTGTACGGAGATCGGCGTGGAGCGGGCAAAGCGCAGGCGGCTGGAGGGCGCGGCTGCGGCAGCCTCTGAGCGGATGGACGAAGGTCGGCAGGGAAGCGGCCCGGGATGAGAAAAACTCATTTTGCTCTCATAGTGTTCTCATGCAGCGGGCGTAACCTGACAATTGAAAAGAGCGATGCGTTCTTTCCGAAAAAGCAAAGGAGGAATCACGATGTACGATGAGGAATTTATGCAAAGGGAAGAGCTGCTGCAGCCCGCGCCGGAGAAGGTCCCGGTCCCCGTCCCGGCCGTGTCCGCCGGAGAGGATGCCGTACGTCCCCTGTCCAGGGCGGACCGCCGGGTCCGGGCGGCGTTCTTTCTGCTGTGCTGCTTCCTGCTGGGGGCTGCCGGAGCGGGGATTGCCTGGCAGCTGGGCCCGGGCGATACTGCTGCGGGGCAGACGGCTGCGATCACCCAGCCGATCCTCCACGGCACGGCAAGCGGCGCCGTTTCCAGTGATGCCGCAGTCTATGCGGCCGCGGTGAACAGTGTTGTGTCCATCAACACCATCAACACCGCGTCCCGGGCAGGCGTCAATATTTTCGGGCAGCCGGTCCAGTCGGCCTCCAGCGGCTCCGGGTTCATCCTGAACAGCGACGGCTATATCCTCACCAACTACCACGTGGTGCAGGATGCCTCTGCTGTAGAGGTGACCACTTACAGCGGCGAGGTGCTGCAGGCCCGGGTGGTCGGCGGGGACGCGGACTACGACATCGCCGTTTTAAAGGTGGATGCCTCAGGCCTGCAGAGCGCCGCACTGGGCGACAGCGACACACTGAATGTGGGGGACCGGGTGCTGGCCATCGGCAATCCGTTGGGAGAGCTGACCTTCTCCATGAGCGGCGGCATGGTGTCCAGCGTGAACCGGGCCATCAACGTCTCCGGCACGCCCTTCCACATGATCCAGACGGATACCTCCATCAACCCCGGCAACTCCGGCGGACCGCTGCTCAACACCGCCGGCGAGGTGGTGGGGATCGTCTCCGCCAAGTATTCCAGCAGCAACGGGAAGGCCGTGGAGGGCATCGGCTTCGCCATCCCCATCAACGATGTGCGGGCCATAGTCCAGGACATCATCGACAACGGATATGTGACCAACAAGGCCTATCTGGGCGTGACCGCCGGGACCGTCAACGCGCAGATGGCCCAGCAGGGCGGCCTGGCCCAGGGAGTCTATCTCTACGCCGTGGACCCCGGCGGAGCCGCCGCGGCGGCGGGGCTCCAGGTGGGGGATGTCATCACCCGGATCGATGGGACGGAGATCCGGACCATGACAGACCTGTCTGCGGCAAAGAAGTCTTACACCGCAGGGGATACCGCCCGGTTCACAGTCGTCCGCGGGGGACAGAGCCTGCCGATCACCGTGACATGGGGGGCGGAGCCGGATCCCGCCGCATCCGCTTCCCAAAACGCACAGGGACAGGCGCCCGGCGGCTACGGCCCATATGGGGGCCTGTTCGGCCTGACGCCGTACTACGGCGGGTGAGCGGGCATAGACATGCGGCCGGGGACAAGTCCCCGGCCGTATGTTTTACGGACAGTTTAACCGCCGTTTCCGGTCTGTTTAATCCCCCAATTTACACTGAGCACAGGAAGACGCGGATCAGACCGGCTGAAAGAGGGATCGCCATCTTATGAAAATGCAGCAGACAGAGGGGCGTCGCTCTGCCGTCCGAAGGGCGCCGCCGGAACAGGCGGAGGTGCCTGGGAGAGAGGCGCGTGCAGGCGGAATCCTGCGATATGTCTCCCTGCTCGGCCTGATCCTCTGTGCCGTTTTGGCCGTTCTGGCCTGGAACAGCGGACTGCTGACTTCCCGGCAGGCCATGTCCGCCTTCATCCGGAGAGCGGGGTTCTGGGGGCCGCTGCTGTTTCTGCTGCTGCAGACGGTGCAGGTGGTGATCCCGATCCTGCCCGGCGGGGTCAGCTGCCTGGCCGGGGTGCTGATCTTCGGCCCCTGGTGCGGATTTTTGTATAACTACCTCGGGATCTGCGCCGGCTCCATGCTGGCGTTCCTGATCGCCCGCCACTTCGGACGCCCTCTGCTGGGGCGGATCTTCCGCCCCGAGCAGCTGGAGAGATACGACCGGTGGATGCGGTCCCGCAGGCACCTGTCCCGCCGGCTGGAGGCGGTGGGACAGCGTTTGGCGGCGATTTATCAAAAGGAATTTCCGGTTTCCAGAAGCGAAACCGACTGCGAAAATGAGGAGGTCATCTCATGAAACACTGGAAAGAGCGGATCCTGCAAATGAAGTTCGGAAGGGTGGTCAGGCGATTGGCCATTTTCTCTGTCTGCGCAGTCCTGCTGGGAGGGATCCTTTCCGTGGTCCTGCTCCAGCCGCAGATTTCCCAAATCACTTCAGCTGCACAGCAGGAGGAGCAGATCGATGCATTCCGGGGAGAGTGGTCCCCTGACTGGGAGGGCTGGGACGACGCGCATGGCATCACAGAGCCTGCCCCGCCGGTGAAGGCCGCTCTGCTTGCGCTGGGAGCGGTGTTCTGCGCACTGGCAGCGGCGTGGTGGCTTCTGGTGCCTGCCTGGCTCTTCCAGGCATCAGTGCGCGCACGGATGAACACGCTGGTGTGGCCGCTTTTGGGACTCCTGTGGAGCCTGTGGGGACTGATCCTGTTCCTGGTTATCCGCAGTCTCCTGCGCCAGCGGTGCGCTGCCTGCGGCACCTGGCAGAGAAAGGCGTCCTTCTGCACCGCCTGCGGCAGGAGCTTCCATGTGACATGTCCTGCAGTCCGGACGACCGACACTGCGGCCGCTGCGGCGCTTCCCTGCAGCCCGCTGCGGAGGCAGCCTCTGGCAGAGAGGACAGGTGACAGTGATGCGCTCCTTTGAATTTGCGCTCCTGGATTGGATCCAGGGGAATCTGCGGAACCCCGTCATGGATCTGCTGATGCCGGCTGTCACGACCCTGGGAAACGGCGGCCTCATCTGGATTGCGCTTGCCGGGATCCTCCTGCTCATTCCGAGGTACCGGAAGGCCGGAGCGGCGGTCCTGGCCGGGCTCGCACTGGAGGTCATCTGCTGCAATCTGGTGCTGAAACCGCCGATCGCCCGGGTCCGTCCATGCGATGTGAATACGGCGGTTCAGCTACTGGTCGCCCGGCCGGACGATTTCTCGTTCCCCTCCGGCCATACCGGTGCCTCGTTCGCTGCGGTCACGGCGCTCTATGCCGGCGGGAACAGACTGTGGATCCCGGCTCTGCTTCTGGCGGCGCTGATCTCGTTTTCCAGGCTATACCTGTATGTCCACTATCCGACAGACGTTCTGGCGGGGATCCTGCTGGGAGCTGCCGCAGGGTGGCTTGGGAGCCAGGGCATCGCTTGCGTTGGAGGGAAGCTGCACCATGGACTGTAGATCATTTTACCTGCAGATCGCCGGCCGCATCACGGCGGAGATCCTGTCCTGTCAGCTGTGCCCGGGTCAGCAGATGCAGTCCATCCGACGGCTGAGCGTACAGTATCGGGTCAATCCCCATACGGTCCAACGGGCGATGGATAAGCTGAAGCGGGAACATCTGCTGGAAAAGTGCGGGCAGAGGCTCTTCATCACGTCAGACCGAGAACTGCTCCGCCGAAGCAGGCAGCAGGAGGGCGCCAGGCTGGTGGGGGCGTTCCTGGAGGACATGGAGTCGCTCGGCTATACAAGGACTGAGGCGCGGCAGATGGCGCAGCAGGCTGTTCCGCCGTCCCGGCGATGAGCGGGGGCAGCAGCACAGGAGCCGGAAGGGGGCGGAAAGCTCCCGGGACCACTGCGGTCCCGGGAGCTTTTGTGAGGATGGAGGCGATCTGCTGCTGTTCAGCAAGCCGGCTGCGGATCCAACGGAGCGGTCCGCAGCCGGGAAGGCGGAGCAGGGAAGGGACGGATGACGTCTTTTTTGCCTCAGGCACAAAAAGCCGTCGGAGCAAAGCGGACTTTGCTCCGACGTGGAAGGGACGGTCAAAATTGATATTTTTCAGGGGCTGACAAAAGCGCCGCGCAGCGGCGGCCCCAAACCGAAGCCCAGCGACAGCGGGTCCGGTTTGGAAGCGAGGAGCAGCAGAATGAGCGCACGATGAGCTTTGCAATGAAGTGAAAAAGCTCGGCGCAAGCGATATGTCGCTTGCGCCGAGCTGGCGCAGAAGGAGGGATTTGAACCCTCGCGGCGTTTTTTAGACACCCTACTCCC
>ERZ1643246.5023-NODE-5023-length-9981-cov-5.438948_pt1 | contig 9981 bp, 7 predicted proteins | sample MGYA00579265_ERZ1643246 | MGnify/ENA primary metagenome ERZ1643246 (study PRJEB29033, sample SAMEA4952261) | chicken gut metagenome | biome: Broiler Chicken; feature: Gastrointestinal Tract; material: Caecum | place: Ireland | collected 2018 | study: Broiler Caecal...
ATGGCGCATCAGGTCAACGAGGTCGTGGTGTATGGCTCCAGCGGCGTGTTCCGCGTGGAGGACATCACGGTGAAGAAGATCGGCGGGCAGGAGATGGAATATTACGTCCTCAAGCCGATCTACGAGCACGGCGGGTCTACCATCTACGTGCCGATCCACAACGGCAAGCTGGCCGGAAAACTGCGCCGCCCGCTCTCGCGCGGCGAGATCCTCGAGCTGCTCGACGCCCTGCCGGAGGATGCCCCGGCCTGGATCGAGAACCAGAACGAGCGGCGCGACAAGTACCGCGAGATTCTCGGCGCAGCGGCGCCGTGTACCATGGTGGAGGCTGTGCGTGCGCTGTACCGCCACCGCCGCGAGCAGGAGGCGCGCGGCAAGCGGCTTTACATTGCGGACGAGCGCTTTCTCAAGGAGGCGGAACGGCTCATTGAAGATGAATTCGCCGTTTCGCTCGAGATTGAGCCGAAGGAGGTCCGCTCCTTCATCGAGCACCGCCTCCAGACGGCGTGATCGGGCGGAACAGAAAAGTCATTCCGGCAGTTTGAGAGCCTCGGGGAGGGGCGGCGGCAACATGGCCGCCGCCCCTCCCCCCTTTTCTTCCGGTTGAAATTCCCCTGCGAGTATGTCATAATAGCCTCACGGGTCCGGCGGAGTGAAAACGCGCCGCGCCCCGCGTGGACGGAAAAATTTCGGGCCACAAGGCCCGTTTGATGTGTTATGTGTTATAATAAAAAGAATGGCCTCGCTGCTCGTTCGGAACGCGGCGGGGTTTTCTAAAAAACAGCCCGGTTTTTCAACCGTGCATCATAGATTCAGAAAAATCCACGATAAAGGCAGGATGTAGAATGGTATGACATTTAAAGAGCTTCGCATTATTCCCCCGATTCTGAAAGCGCTCGAGGCGGCCGGTTATGAGGCCCCCACCCCCATCCAGGAGGCGGCCATCCCGCCCGTGCTGCAGGGCCGCGATCTGCTCGGCTGTGCGCAGACGGGCACGGGCAAAACGGCCGCCTTCGCTGTGCCGGTGCTGCAGCGGCTGGCCGCCGAGGATCTGCCCCACGGCAGACGTCCGGTGCGCGCGCTGGTGCTCACCCCCACGCGGGAGCTGGCGCTGCAGATCCTCGAAAGCTTCGAACAGTACGGAAGCTGCCTGCCGCTCCAATATGCCGTCGTGTTCGGCGGCGTGGGCCAGGCCCCGCAGGTGGCCACGCTGCAGAGCGGCGTGGACGTGCTCGTCGCCACGCCGGGCCGGCTCAATGACCTCATCGGCCAGGGGCTGGCCGATCTCTCCCGGGTGGAGATCTTCGTGCTCGACGAGGCGGACCGCATGCTCGACATGGGCTTTCTGCACGATGTCCGCCGCGTGATCGACCGCCTGCCCGAGAAGAAGCAGACGCTGCTCTTTTCCGCCACGATGCCGGCCGAGATCCAGGAGATCGCGGACCGGCTCCTGCACGACATGGCCGTGGTGCAGGTGGACCCGCCCGCCAGCACGGTGGAGGCGATCCGCCAGTTCGTCTGCTTCGTCGATCAGCCGGACAAGCGCCGCCTGCTCGCCTGGCTTCTCCAGCAGTGGGACGCGCCCTCCGTGCTCGTGTTCACCCGCACGAAGCACGGCGCGGACCGCGTCGCCCGCGACCTGAACCGCGGCGGCTTCACGGCCCAGGCGATCCACGGCAACAAGTCGCAGAGCGCGCGCCAGGCGGCGCTCACCGCCTTCAAGCAGGGGCAGTGCCGTGTCCTCGTGGCCACGGACATCGCCGCCCGCGGCATCGACATTGAGGAGCTGGCGCTCGTCGTGAACTATGACATCCCGAATGTGCCCGAAACGTATGTGCACCGCATCGGCCGCACGGGCCGCGCCGGGCTGGGCGGCACGGCCGTGGCCTTCTGTGCTGCCGCCGAGCGCGAGGATTACGCGCACATTCTGCGGCTCACCGGCGGACGCATCGAGGAGATCGGCGGCCACCCCTTCCCGCCGCACGAGGACGCGCAGGAAGCACAGCCTGCCGCCGTGCAGCACGGGACTTCCGAGGGCGGCCGCCGCTCCCGCAGCCGCCACGGCCGCCGCGGTTCGTCCGCATCGGGCGCGCAGGCCGGTGCGCAGGGCAAGGCTTCCCCTGCCGCACAGCAGGCGGGAGCCGCAGCTGACGCCCCCCGCGCCGCCGGACACACCGCCGGTCACGGCGCCGGACACGGCGCGGAACAGGCGTCCGGCGCAAAGACCGGCGAGGGCCGGAACGCGTCCCGCCACGGCCGCGGGCAGAAAGCGGCGCAAAAAACAGCGCAAAAAGAAGCGCAGCAGGGCGCGCAGAAATCCGCCTCCGGCGAATCGCAGAAGGCCGGGAAAACAGGCGGCCGCGGCGCGCATGACGGGCAGAAGGCGTCTCGCGCGGCGCAGGGTGAACCGAACCGCGCCCCGCACAATGCGCCGCACAGCGCCCCGGCGGCAAAGCATCTGCCGAAGCCGCAGGACGGGCCCGCGCCGCGCCGCTATTCCGAGCAGATGCACGAAAAGCAGCCGCGCCGCCCGAAGAGGTATGAGTACCACGACACGACGCGGCTCAAGGACGATATCGTCACCTACACGCCGGATTGGGGCGCTCCCGCGCGGGAGACAAAGCACTTCCAGCCCTCCGCGTCCGCGCGGAAGAAGCCGCAGGATCAGCCGCTCTCCCGCAAGCCGTATCGCCGGTAAATTTTCCGGCGATAAATCTGGCGACAAAAACCGGCGATAAAACGCGAATGGTGCGGAATGAGACAGAATAAACACGAAGGGAGGCACGGCCATGGAGCGCGAAGCGTTTTTGCAGAAGGCGGTGGAGCCGCTGCTCCGGTGGTATGACAAAAACGCGCGCGATCTGCCCTGGCGCAGGACGCGCGACCCGTACCGCGTGTGGGTTTCGGAGATCATGCTGCAGCAGACGCGCGTGGAGGCCGCCATCCCCTATTACGAGCGGTTTCTGGAGTTGTTCCCCACGCTGCAGGCGCTGGCGGACGCGCCGGAGGAGCGGCTGCTCAAGCTGTGGGAGGGCCTCGGCTACTACAGCCGCGCGCGCAACCTGCAGAAGGCGGCGCGCCAGGCGCTGGAGCGGTTTGGCGCGCTGCCGGGTACGGCATCGGAGCTCGCCTCCCTGGCGGGCATCGGCCCGTACACGGCCGGGGCCGTGGCGTCGATTGCATTCGGCGAGGCCGTGCCTGCGGTGGACGGCAACGTCCTGCGCGTGCTCGCCCGGTTCACGGACGACAGCCGCGACACCTCCTCCCCCGCCGCCCGGCGGGAGGCGGAGCGCGCGCTCGCCCCGGTGATCCCGCGCGATGCGGCGGGGCGGTTCAACCAGGCGCTCATGGAGCTGGGCGCGGTGGTGTGCCTGCCGAACGGCGCGCCGCGCTGCGGGGACTGCCCGCTCTCCGCGCTCTGCCTGGGCCGCGCGCACGGCACGGCGGAGTCTCTGCCGGTGCGCAGCACGCGGCGGGAGCGCCGCACGGAGCTGTGGACGGTGCTGATCCTCACGGACCATGAAGGCCGCGCGGCGATCGAGCGGCGGCCGCGCCGCGGCCTGCTGGCGGGGCTGTGGCAGTTTCCGCTCCTGCCGGGCCACGCCGCCGCGCGGGAGGCGGCGGACCTGCTGCCGGCGCTCGGCCTGCGCGCCCTGGGCGAGCCGGAACCGCTCGGCCCGGCGCGCCACGTGTTCACGCACGTGGAGTGGCACATGCAGGGCTTTCACATCCCCGTTTCCGGGGACGGCGCGTTCACCTGGGCCGGCCCGCGCGAGCTCGGCGAGCGCTACGCCCTGCCCTCGGCCTTCCGGGTGTACCGGGAGAAGTATTTACAGTTTTGAAACTGGTCAAGGCGTGCAGAAAATGATATGATAAACACGTACGCCGGCAAGCCCGGCGGCGGAACTTGCGGCAAAGGGGGAAAGACGATGGGCCTTGGAAAGCGTGCGGCGGCGCTGCTGTGCGCCGCGTGGATTGCCGTGTGCTGCACCGGCTGCGATTCGCTCATTCTGGGCGACACGGACGCCCTCATGCGCCCGCCGCGCCCCACGGGCGACAAGGCGGGCATTCACGAGCTGCTCGAGCAGACGGCCGGCGCGAATTTCACCTTCAAATACCCGGCCGGCGGCGACAACCGCTCGGCCATCATCATGCAGGATCTCACGGGCGACGGCACGCAGGAGGCCATCGCCCTCTATGAAAAGGAGGAAACCTCCTCCACGGGCGTCAACATCATGTTCATCCACAAGCAGGACGGCGTGTGGACGAGCATGGGCTCGTTTGCTTCGGCCGCCACGCAGGTGGACCGCGTCCTCTTCGGCGACGTGAACGGCGATTTCCTGCAGGAGGCGGTTGTGGGCTGGGGCAGCGGCCAGAGCGGCGTGAGCAGCGTGAGCATCTTTTCGCTCACGCAGGGGGAGGACGGCTCGCCCCGCATGGCGGAGACGAAGCTGGAGCAGAGCTATTCGCGATTGCTCGTCATGGATTTTGACGGGGACGGCGCCGACGAGATCTTCACCGCCGCCGTTACCATGGGCGAGCAGCCGGCGCAGGCCAGGCTGCTGCGCATGCGCGGCGGGGCGATCGAGCTGCTCGGCTCGTGTGCGATCGACAGCGCCGTCACGAGCCTCACCTCGGCCTCCGGCGGCCTTCTGGGCCCGGAGCAGCCCGGCGTGCTGCTCGACGGCGCGAAGGCCACCAACACGTTTGTCACGGAGGTTGTGTACTGGGATCAGAAGAGAGGCACGCTCGTCTCGCCCTTCCTGAACCGGGAAACGCAGACGGTGGAGACGACGCAGCGCAGCCTGAACATCACGAGCCGCGACATCAACGGCGACAAGATCCTCGAGATCCCCATGGTGAACCTGCTGCCGGGCACGCCCACGCAGAACGCCTCCGACACGGCGTATCTCACCGACTGGCATCAGTATGACGCGGAGACGAACACGCTCGTGCGCGTGATGAGCACCGTGACGAACAGCACGGACGGCTACTGGTTCCTGATTCCCGACATGTGGAAGGACCAGATCACGACGGAGCAGGACGTGTCCGACCGCTCGCTGTGCTTCAAGCGGTGGATCGCGCCGGAGGAAAACCGCGCGGAGGGCAGCTCCGGCGTCACGCTGCTGGAGATCTGTGTGTTCACCGCGGATCAATGGAGCAAAGAGCAGGAGACGGACGGCTATTTCCAGATCCTCACGAACAACAACCTCATCTACGCCGGGCGCATCCCATTCCCGGACAACAGCCTGGCCATGAGTGAGAACGACGTGCGCAACAGCTTCAAGCTGATCACGCAGGAATAACGGCAGCGCCGCAAGGCGGGAAAGCGGGGCGTCCGGCCCCGGACGGGAGAGTGGAGTATGAAAAAAATTCTTGTCGCGGAGGACGAGCAGGCCATCCGCGAATTTGTCGTCATCAACCTCAAGCGCGCCGGCTACGACACGCTCGAGGCCGGTTCGGGGGACGAAGCGCTCCGGATTTATGAGCGCGAGAACGGCAACATCGACGTGGCGCTGCTCGACATCATGATGCCCGGCGAGCTCGACGGCCTGGCCGTGTGCCGCAGGCTGCGCGAAAAGAGCGGATCGATCGGCATCATCCTGCTCACGGCGCGCACGCAGGAGATGGACAAGGTGAGCGGCCTCATGATGGGAGCGGACGATTACGTGACGAAGCCCTTCAGCCCGAGCGAGCTTGTGGCCCGCGTGGACGCCGTGTACCGCCGCGTGGCGCTCGAGCAGACGCGCAGCGAAAACAATTTCAAGGAAGAGATCCGCTCCGGCGAGTTTGTGCTGAACCTGCGCAACCGCTCGCTCACGAAGAGCGGCAAGCCGATCGAGCTCACGCAGGTGGAATTCCAGCTCATGGAATATTTCTTCTGCAACCCCACGGCCGCGCTCGACCGCAGCGACATCCTCAAGCACGTGTGGGGCGACGCCTACTACGGCGAGGAAAAGATTGTGGACGTGAACATCCGCCGCCTGCGCATGAAGGTGGAGGACGAACCGAGCAACCCGAAGCACATCATCACGGTGTGGGGCCTCGGCTATAAGTGGGAAGCCTGAGCGGTCCGGGCGGCCCGGGGAAAGGAGGGGGAACGATGGCGGCCGGAATGCGGAACGTGAAAAAGCGCACGAACATGAAGGGCATTGCGCGCAAGTGGATGATCAGCAGCGTGGGCGTGATCATCCTCATTCTTGTGGCGCTCATCGCCATCCTCTCGTTCACGGTGCGCGGTTCGATCTACAGCGGCATCCAGGCCACGCTCGACGGCCGCTCCAGCGAGCTGACGAACGTCTTTTCCGATTACGGACGCAGCTCCTCGAGCGATTTCAGCGCGGCGGCGCGCAGCTATGTGGAAAATTTCCCGGAAAAAGAGAGCATGGAGCTCATGGTGTTCAATTCCGTGGGCCGTATTCTCATCACCTCGGTGGGCTTTGCGCCGGATGAAACGCAGCCCATGCCGGATTACCAGCAGGCTGTGAGCAGCCGGGAAGGCTACGGCACGTGGACGGGCCACCTCACGAGCGGCGAAAAGGTGATGGCCGTCACGCGCGTGATCCGCAACAGCTCCGGCAGCCTCGTGGGCGCCATCCGCTATGTCGTCTCGCTTGAGGATGCAGACCGGCGCGTGCTGGCCGTGTGCGGCATGCTCACCGGCGCGGGGCTGCTCGTCATCCTGTGCGTCACCGTCATCAGCTACATGTTCCTCAAGAGCGTGCTCACCCCGATCCGCCAGATCGGCACGGCGGCGCGGCGCATCGCGCAGGGCGATTTTGCGGCGCGCATCCGCAAGGGCAGCGACGATGAGCTCGGCGAGCTGTGCGACACGATCAACGAGATGGCGGAGGAGCTGGGTACGGCGGAAAAGCTGAAAAACGACTTCATCTCCTCCGTTTCGCACGAGCTGCGCACGCCGCTCACGGCCATCAAGGGCTGGGCCGAAACGATCATGGACGTCGGCGCCACGGATCAGGCCACCTTTTCCCGCGGCATGGGCATCATCGTGCGCGAGAGCGAGCGCCTTTCCGGCATTGTGGAGGAGCTGCTCGACTTTTCGCGCATGCAGAGCGGGCGCATCACGCTCACGATGGAGAAGATCGACATTCTCGCGGAGCTGGGCGAGGCCGTGTACATGTTCAGCGACCGCGCGCGCTCCGAGCACAAATTCCTGCTCTATGACGAGCCGGCCCTGCTCTCGCCCGTGCTGGGCGACATCAACCGCCTGCGCCAGGTGTTTGTGAACGTCATCGACAACGCGCTCAAATACACGGCGGAGGGCGGCACCATCAGCGTTTCGGCCGGGGAAGCTGACGGCTTCATCCGCGTCGTCATCACAGACAACGGCTGCGGCATTCCGGCCGAGCATCTGCCGAACGTCAAGAAGAAATTTTACAAGGCCAACCAGACGGTGCGTGGCTCCGGCATCGGCCTGGCGCTTGCGGACGAGATCATGCGCCTGCACGCCGGGTCCCTCGAGATCGAGAGCCACGAGAACGTCGGCACGGCCGTCACCATCACGATCCCTGTTCTCACCGAGGACAGGGAGGAAAGGAACCAGGAACCCAATGGCTAAGGAACACGTCAAGCGCATCACGAGTATCGGCGGGCAGGCCCTGATCGAGGGCGTGATGATGCGCGGCCCCAAGAAGACGAGCATGGCTGTGCGCCTGCCCGACGGCTCCATCGATCTCACGGAGCTCTCCACCCCCTCGCTGCGGCAGAAATACGCCTTCTGGCGCGTGCCGGTTCTGCGCGGCATCGCCACGTTTGTGGATTCGCTGCGCGCCGGTTTCCAGGCGCTGAGCCTTTCGGCGGAAAAATCCGGCATCGACGAGGAGGAGGGCGAGCCGAGCAAATTCGACCTCTGGCTCGAAAAGAAATTCGGCGACAAAATCATGAACGCCATCATGGCGGCCGGAACGGTGCTGGGCGTGCTGCTGGCCGTGGTGCTCTTCTTCTTCCTGCCCACGCTGCTCTACAACGGCGTGGAGCTTCTGGCGGGCAGCACCATCGAGCCGTTCCGCTCGCTGGCAGAGGGCATCATGCGCATCCTCATCTTCCTCGGCTACATTCTCTTCTGCTCGCGCCTGCCGCTCATCCGGCGGCTGTTCCAGTACCACGGCGCGGAGCACAAGACGATCTTCTGTTATGAGAGCGGCGAGGATCTCACGGTGGAGAACGTGCGCCGCCACATCCGCTTTCACCCGCGCTGCGGCACGAGCTTCATGGTGCTCATGCTGCTCATCGGCATCGTGGTGGGTTTCTTCATCCCCTTCACGAACCCATTCCTGCGCACGCTCGTGAAGCTGTTGTGCATCCCTCTTGTCATGGGCCTGGGCTATGAGCTGATCCGCGTGTGCGGCCGCTATGACAACCTGGCCACGCGCATTGTGGCCGCGCCGGGGCTGTGGATGCAGCGCCTCACGACGAAGGAGCCGGACGACTCGATGATCGAGGTGGCCATCGCGGCCATGAAGGAGGTCATTCCCGAAAACGGGGAAGACATCGTGGGCGGTGTGAAGCCGTGACGCTCGAAGCGCTTTACCGATGCGGCCGCCGGGAACTGGCGGAGGCCGGCGTGGACAGCCCCGCCTTTGACGCGATGACGCTGTTCACGCGCCGTTTCGGTCTCGATCGGCAGGCGCTCCTGCTGCACGGCGAGCAGGAGGCGGAGAGAGAGAGAACGGAAGCGTATCTTGCGGATGTGCGGGAGCGTGCGGCAGGCCGGCCGCTGCAGTACATTCTGGGCGAATGGCCTTTTCTCGACATGACGCTGGCCGTGGGCGAGGGCGTGTTGGCCCCGCGCGAGGAGACGGAGCTGCTCGTGCGCGAGGGCGCGGCGCGCTGGCGCAGGGAACACGGAGATTGTGCGCCCGCGCGGGCGGCGGATCTCTGCTCCGGCAGCGGAGCGGTGGCGCTGGGGTTGGCGGGCGCGTTTCCCGCAGCCGAAGTATATGCGGTGGAAAACTTCCCCGCGGCGTTCCGCTATCTGAAGACGAACATTGCGCGCACGGGCCGCCATGTGACGCCGCTCCGTCTGGACGTGCTTCGCCCGGAAAGCGCTGCGCAGCTCGCGCCGGTGGAGCTGCTGGCGGCAAACCCGCCGTATGTGCGGTGCGGGGAGATCCCGGGGTTGCAGCGGGAGCTGCAGCGGGAGCCGCGCGCGGCGCTGGACGGCGGCGGCGACGGGCTTGTATTTTACCGGGCGATCGCATCGCTGTGGGTGCCGCGGCTTGTGCCGGGCGGCGTGTGCGCGGTGGAGATCGGGGAAGATCAGGCTGCGCCGGTGCGCGCGCTGTTTGAAGCGGCGGGGCTGGAAGCGGTGGAGACGACGAAGGATTTCAACGGGTTTGACCGTGTCGTTACGGCGCGGCGGCCGTGCACCTGACCCGAACGATAAAGTTTTTGGTCAAGCTTTTTTCAAAAAAGCTTGCAGGGGATAAAAGGGGGCGGCGCCCCCTTTTGTGCAGCGCTGCGCGCGGCAAACGCAGAAGTGCGCAGCAAAAAAAGACCGTGCCAGCCAAAAACAGCGAAGCGAATTTTTGGCGGCCCCGGTTCACAAGGCCCCTCCGGGCAGGTGAAAGAGCGAATGCGAATTTTGCCTGTTCGGAGGGGTTTTTCTGTGCCCGGCGTGCCGCGCCATTTGCCGGAGCAGCCGCTTTTTCGAAGCCTGCCGCTTGTTTGTCCGTCCTGGGCCGGTTGCGCAGCTTTTCTCTCTTATTTTTTCGCCTTTTTCTGCCTGACTTTTGCCTCTCAAAATTCTTTTCACTTGTCGCTCAGGCCGCGACGGGCCTCTACTTTCTTCCGAAAAGAAAGTAGACAAAGATTCGCAAAAGGGCTTCGCCCCTTTGAACCCCATTCCTGCGCCCTGCGGCCAGTCACCCCCTTTTTCTCGCTGCTGGCCGGCTTAGCGGCCCTTCGGCCGCAAACCGCCGGCTGACAGGGAAACGCTTGAAAAGCCAAGGAGCAGAGCTC
>ERZ1643246.5024-NODE-5024-length-9980-cov-46.638086_pt1 | contig 9980 bp, 10 predicted proteins | sample MGYA00579265_ERZ1643246 | MGnify/ENA primary metagenome ERZ1643246 (study PRJEB29033, sample SAMEA4952261) | chicken gut metagenome | biome: Broiler Chicken; feature: Gastrointestinal Tract; material: Caecum | place: Ireland | collected 2018 | study: Broiler...
TTTATTTCTAATGATAACTGGATATTATATATTAGACAGGGCTTTAAAAGATAAACAAGTTTTAGTTGACTATACAAAGAAAATACTAAAAATTTATCTTCTTTGCATATTACTTTATTTACCAATAAATATCTATATGGGTAGTTTTAAAAACATTGATATTATTACAATATTAAAAGATGTTTTTATAAATGGAACATTATATCATTTATGGTATTTTCCAGCACTTATTGTTGGAGTGTGGATTACATATTATTTAGTTAAAAAATTAGGACGAAAAAAGGCTTTAATTGCAACGATATTATTATACATAATAGGTGTGTTTGGAGATAGTTATTATGGCATAACTATTATGAATCAGATTACAAAAAATATATATGAATTTATGTTTAATATTTTTGATTATACGAGAAATGGCTTATTCTATGTACCAATATTTATATGTTTAGGACATATTATAAAGGCAGACACAAGAAAAAACACAAAGTTTGATTTATTGTATGCTTTATTATTCTTTATTCTTATGAGTGTGGAAGGAAGTATTTTACATTATTATAATTTACAAAGACACGATAGTATGTATTTATTTTTAATTCCACTTATGTACTTCTTGTTTTGCTATTTAATGGATCATAGTAAAACATCAAATAAGAAAATAAGAAATATTGCAACATATATTTATATTTTCCACCCACTTTTTATTGTAGGAATTAGGTTTGTTTCTGGCATTATTGGAATGGATAAAATATTTGTTGAAAATAATTTAATACTTTATCTGTTGGTTTGTATATCAACAACAATATTTGCCTTTTTAATAAAAAAAATAAAGGAAGTAGTAAAAAATGAAAGAAAATAATTTGTTAAAAGACAGAGCGTGGATTGAAATTGATTTAGACAATTTAGTAAATAATATAAGTGAAATAAAAAAAATAATTTCTCCAAAGACAAAGATAATGGCAGTTGTAAAAGCAAATGCTTATGGACACGGGGCATTATTAATAGCAAGAAAATTATCAGAAATTGGTATAACTGATTTTGCAGTGGCTACATTAGAAGAAGGTATATATTTAAGAAAAAATAATATACAAGGTAATATTTTAATATTTGGTTTTACTAATTTTGATGATTTAAAATATGTTATAAAATATGATTTAATTCAAACTATTATAGATTATGATTATTCTGAAAGGATAAAAGAGTTAAATCTTAATGAAAAGTTAAAATGCCATATAAAAATAAATACTGGTATGAATAGATTAGGAGAAAAATATAATCATTTAGATAAATTATATAAGATTTACGAAAATGAAAAATTAAATATTTTAGGAACATTTAGTCATTTATGCGTTGCAGATTCTAACACAAAAGAAGATATTGATTTTACTAACCGACAAATAGAATTATTTAATGAAACTATAAAAAGAATTAAAACAAAAGGATATGATACTGGAAAAGTGCATTTACAGAGTAGTTATGGTGTAATAAATTATACTGGATTAGACTATGATTATGTGCGAGTTGGTATTCTTATGTATGGAATAAATAGTTCATACGAGTCATATCAATTAACACAATTGAACTTAAAACCTGTTTTGTCATTGAAAGCCAGAATTACAAGTGTAAAAGAAATAAATAAAAACGATTCTGTTAGTTATGGAAGAACATATATTGCAACAGAAAATAGAAAAATTGCCTCTGTATCAATAGGATATGCAGATGGAATACCGAGAAATTTATCTAACAAAAATATGCAAGTCAAAATAAATGAAAGTTATGGTACTGTAATAGGTAGAATTTGTATGGATCAATTACTAATTGATATTTCTGATATATCAAATGTAAAAGTTGGAGATATTATAACAATTATAGGAGAAGATAAGAATATTACTGCTGAACAAGTCGCTGATAAAGCAGATACTATTACAAATGAATTGCTATGCAGACTTGGAGATAGACTAGCAAGAATTATTGTCTGATTTTTTGAAAAGAATTTATAATTATTGTATAATAATAGAGAGGAGGGGTATGTTATGCACAGAATAGAAGCATATATAAGATTAGGTTTAATTTTTGTTGTTATCATAAGTATTTTATATTTACCAATATTATTTAAGTTGAAGAAAAAAGGGATAAGTCCAACAAGACAAGTGAGTTATATAGGTCTAGTTTGTTCTATATTTCTCATAGTATTTGCAACAATGTTATTTATGCCGATTTCATTTAATTCGACACATACATTAAATATTATTCCTTTTAATTGGAATGAAATTGGAATATATCAGTTTGTTGTTGAGAAAATTCCAAATATCCTATTATTTATTCCGTTTGGCTTTTTTATTCCGGCAGTTTATAAAAGTAAAAGAAATATATGGAAAACTATGCTAATTGTATTTTTAACAACTTTTGGAATAGAGTTTTTACAGTATTTTATGGGTAGATCAGCAGACATTGATGATGTTATTACTAACTTTCTAGGAGGTCTTATAGGATATGCAATATTTTATGGATGTAATAGACTTTTTGTAAAAAAGAAGTTTTGGAAGAAATTTACTAAAAGTGAAACATTGTAATTTGACAAATTGGCAGAAAGATACTATAATATCATAATCAAAGTGCCGAAAGCACAAAAGAACATCCCCTTTTATTTTCGATAGAGAATCATTAGAAATAGTGATTCTCTTTTAGATTTTTAAATTTTTTTATATAACTCCACCAAAACTACACAATTAAGATATATAATACATCTGGAGGAAAAATGAATGAAAAAAATATTAGTGATAGAAGATGAAAAAGATATACAAAATATAATAAAAGCATTTTTAGAAAACGCCGACTATAAAGTAGAAACAGCAGATGATGGGTTAGAAGGAATAAACCTTATTCAAAAAAATAGTTATGATCTGGTCTTATTAGATATAATGATGCCCCAAATTGACGGATTTGTAGTTTGTGAAATGATAAGAAAAAATAATAATGTACCAATTATCATCTTAACAGCTTTGACAGATGAAGAAAGTCAATTAAAAGGATTTGATAAACTTGCAGATGATTATATAACAAAACCTTTCTCAATGCCTGTTGTTTTAAAACATATAGAAGCTATTTTTAGAAGAACAGATAACAACAATGAAACTTCAAATATTTTAAAATATAAAAATATGATATTAAATATAGAAAATTATGAAGTATATGTAGATAATCAAAAAGTAACACTAACATATAGAGAATTTGAAATACTAAAGTTATTTTTAGAAAATCAAGGCAAAGTTTTTACAAGAGATAATATTTTAAATTCTATATGGGGTTATGATTATTTTGGAGATGATAAAATAGTAAATACTCACATAAAAAATATTCGTAAAAAATTAGGATATGACTATATAGAAACAGTAAGAGGGGTGGGATATAAAATTGATAAAGAAGATAAAAAGTAGTTTATGGCTAAAAATATTTTTAATGCTAACTTGTGTTTTAATTCTTGTAGGGCTTATCATATATGGTATAGTCATAAAAGTAATGCCTAGTAATTATAGAAGTATATCCCTATCAAATTATACAGAAGAAATAAAAATTCTTGTATCCGAATTAGAAACCACTACATTAGATGAGGGAATAAATAAAATATATGATTTTTGTATAGAACATAGTGCAAATGCTCAATTAGAAAGTACAAACACAAATACTAAGTATAGTTTTGGAGAAGAAAGTCCAGAAGATACAACAATTCAAACTATTTCAAGTGATGTCATTTTTATAGATTCAAATGAAAGATATATATTAACTTTATCAGTAGCAGAAAGTACGGTAAATCAAATAATGGTTGTATTTTTACAGATAACTCCTGTAATATTAGTAATAATACTTTTAATATCTATAGTTGCAGCACAAATAATCTCAAGAGTAATTACTAAACCTGTAATTGATATAAGTAATATATCTAAAAAATTAGCAAAACTAGATATGACTTGGAGATGTAATACAGCAAGAACGGATGAAATAGGGGTACTTGCAAATAATTTAGATAAAATGGCAGAACAACTAAACGAAACAATTAATGAACTTACTGTTGCTAATAAGCAATTACAAAAAGATATAGAAGAAGAAAAAGAAAGAGAAAAAATACAAACTCAATTTTTCAGAGCAGTATCACACGAATTAAAAACTCCTCTTACTATCATAAAAGGCGAATTAGAAGGAATGATTTATGAAGTAGGAGAGTATAAAGATAGGACAAAATACCTAAAACATTCTCTAAAAGTTGCAAATGAAATGGAAAATTTAATAAAAGAAATATTATCTGTTGCTATGATCAAAGATGAAAGTTTTAAATTAAATGAGAATAACTTTGACATAGCAAATACAATAAAGAAAATATATAAAAAATATCAAGGAATAGCTGAAGATAAAGAAATAGAAATAATTACAAATATTCAAGATACTTATGAATTTAATGGAGATGAAAGATTACTTGAAAATGCAATATCAAATGTTGTAGGAAATGCAGTAATGTATTCTCCAAAAAAAGCAAAAGTATTTATTGATTTTAAAGATAAAGTTATGAAAATAGAAAATACAGGAATACATATAGAAAATGAAGATTTAAAACAGTTATTTAATCCATTTTTTAGAGTGGACAAAGCTAGAGGTAGGAACACAGGTGGAAGTGGACTAGGACTATACATAGCAAAAACAATTTTTGATTATCACAATATTTCATACAAAGTAGAGAATACAGCAAGAGGAGTGCTGTTTACAATAGAATTACCATAAATAGATAGAGTAAAATCTATCTATTTTTTTAGCTTTATCAAAACTACATCTTAACTACACCTTAACTCCATTTTTAGGATGTAAAAATAGAGCGAAGGAGGAAAGAAAGATGAATTTATTAAAAAGAAGTATTTTATATTTATTTAGAAAGTGGAAAGTAAGTATTTTGCTGTTACTTATTCTATTTATGGTTATAACATTAACATTGTCAGGAATAGCAGTTTTAAATGCAGAAGAACAAAAAAAAGAAGAATTTAAAGAAGCAACAGGAACAAGTTTTTCAGTAGAGAGAAATTACGAATCTGGAGGAATGGAAACAGACGAAAAAGGAAATACTTATTTGACATCTGATGCCATTACAGATGATATGATAGAAAAAATTGCAAGTGTTGAAGGAATAAAAGCCTACAATGCAACAGTTGATTCTATAACTTGTATTTTAAAAGATGGAGAATTTTTACCACATACAGGCAGAATTGTTAATGCAGAAGATGTGGACTCTGGCACTTATAGTGTTACAAATATAAATACAGAATATAGCAATTTTTTTACATCAAATTTATTTGAGCTAGTAGAAGGAAAACATATTACTAAAGATACAGAAAATGCTATTATAATAAGCGAAGCCTATGCAGAAAAAAATAATTTAAAGATAGGAGATACATTAACTATAGTGAATGATCCTTTCAATGATGATCCGTTTATTGATGTAGAAATTGTGGGATTATTTAGAGTTGTAACAGATGCTGTAGATGATACGGATGATAAAAAAGTTTATGATGCCTCTGCTTATTTTGTTTATAATGACTATATCTTTTTAAGTGGCGACTTAGCAAATAAACTATATGTTAATTATGATGATGTAGGAAGTGGGAAATTTAATGTTGTAGATTTCTATGTTGAAAATCCAGAAAATTTAGATAGTATCATTCAAGAAGTACAAAATATTAAAGATATAAATTGGAACAACTTTTATATTTATGCAAATGACGAAATTTATCAAAACACACAAGAATCAGTAGATAATTCAAGCACATTAATTATTAGTTTAATTGTTATAGCAATAATTGTAAGTATTAGTGTAATAAGTATAATTGTTTTTATGAGTATTAAAGGAAGAAGAAGAGAAATTGGAATATTACTTTCGATTGGTAAATCAAAAGCAACAATAATGATTCAATTTATTATAGAAATGTTAATAATATCTGCGATTTCATTCACAGGTTCATATTTCTTTAGCAAATTAATTGCTGGAAATTTAGGACAAGCCTTTGGAAAAGTAGCAGAAAGTGTAATTATTCAAAATAGTCAATTTGCATTAATTACAGGAATAGGAATAGTTATATTACTTGCAATAGTTATTATTTCTTGTATTCCTATAATGAATAAAAAACCAAGACAAATTTTATCTCAAATGAATTGAGGTGGTTGATAGTGAATTTTGTAAAAAGAGCATATTTATATACTACAAGAAAAAAATTAAGAACTATATTATTATTTTCAATCATTCTTGTAATGGCGACTTTACTTATAGTGTGTTTTTCAATAAATTCTTCGTCTGATATGGCAAACTCAAATGTTAGGAAGGCTTTAAAATGTGGTTTTACAGTAAATGCAAAAACATTAGAAAAAGGATTAGATGAAAATATAGTAAATCAAATATTAAATATAGATGGTATTACAGATAGTTATAATTTGAGAAGTTACACAGTTGCAGAGTATAGTGATGTAAGCAATAATAAGCTAAAAACAAGAGATGATGTAGGACTAAAAGTTTATGAAAATGCAGGTAGAGTAGTTGGAGATAGATATTCCGAAAAAGATAATTACTTTACAGAAGAAGGTTTCAAACTGATTAATGGAGAACATATCACTCCAGATAAAAAACAGGTAGCATTAGTTCACGAAGATTTTGCAAATAACAATAACTTAAAGATAGGAGATTATATTGTATTAAATAATATTGAAGGAAATGAAATAGGGGTAAAAGTTCAAATAATTGGAGTATTTACAAGTACAAGAAAAAGCGACACAGAAGAATATATGGATACAACAAATTTATTTGAAAATATAATTTTTACAGACTTAAATACAATTTCAAAACTTATTTATGAAACAGATGGTGAAAATAGTCAATATGGAGATTTTGAAGTGGAAGATCCAGGAGAACTAGATAATTTAATTTCAGAAATGAAGAAAATAGAAAATGTAAGTTGGGATAATTGCAAGATTACAAAAAATGATAGTAATTTTAAAAATACAAAAGAAGCATTAGAAGGAATACAAAAAATTGTATCAACAGCAATTATAGTAATATTTATAATTAGTATAATTTTGATAGTTTTAATATTAAATCTTTGGACTAAACATAGAATAAACGAAATAGCAATATTACTTTCTGTTGGAATTAGTAAAAAAGATATTATATGGCAACAAATAATAGAATTTCTTATGGTATCAGTACCAGCATTTATATTATCTTATTTTACAAGTTCTATTGCAACAAAAATAGTAGGTAGTAAATTGATTAGTAGCATTACAAATAGTATAGAAATAAGTGTAAATATATTTGACTGGTTATTAGTAAGTGGAATTGGATTGTTAATTATATTAGTATCAACAATAATATCAATTTATCAAATTACTAAAATAAAACCAAGAGATATTTTTAGTAGAATAGATTAAGGAGGAATGAAAATGTCTATATTAGAAATAAAGAATTTAAAATATGCTTATTCAAGAGATAGCATAGTGTTTAAAAATATAAATGTAAATTTAGAAGAAGGCAAGATTTACTCAATTTTAGGTCATTCTGGAAGTGGAAAAACAACATTCTTGTCTTTACTAGGTGGACTAGATACACCTACAGAAGGAGAAATATTATTTAGAGGAGAGAATATTGAGAAATACGGACTTGCAAAGCATAGGAAAGATAATGTATCATTTGTTTTTCAAAGTTATAACTTGATAGATTATTTAACTCCAATGGAAAATGTATCAATAGCTTCAAAATTACCACCAAAGCCGATTTTGGAAAAAGTAGGTCTTACAGATAAGGAAATGAAAAGAAATGTTTTAAGGCTATCTGGAGGTCAACAACAGAGAGTGGCAATAGCAAGAGCATTAGCTTCGGAAGCACCGATATTACTGGCTGATGAGCCAACAGGAAACTTAGACGAAGAAACTGCTAATAGTATTATGGAAATCCTTAAAGATTGCTCACATAAAATGAATAAATGTGTGGTTATTGTAACTCATTCAAAAGATCTTGCAAAACAAACTGATGTAATTCTTAGATTAAGAAGGGGAGAATTGGAAGTAGAAAATAGAAAATAATTTAATCCATATAGAGGACTGCAATTATGAAGTTCTCTTTAAATTTAGAGAAATTTCAAGTACATTCAGTCGAATTGTAGAATATTTTTACTATATATGTTATAATTTTAAGAGTTTCCGTTGCTATTTCGGTAAAAATAGCTGTATCAAAATAACCTTTGCAAAATAATTATTAAGGAGGAAATGCAGATGAAGGAAGTAACACCAAAAAAAGTAATATCGAGAATACGGAATCAAAAAAAGAAACAGATTTATATTCTTTGGGAAACCTGGTGGATGTTACAAAGTAACCTTGAATCTGAAGAAATGAAAGAGTTTAAATTACTGACAACTTCAGCAACAATAACCTATAAAGGGAAGGTATGTAATGTGCTAAAACTAAACCAAGTCTATTCATTTAAGACTGATGAAACAGTTTATATGAGTCCGAAAAAACCGATTGGTATATCAGTAATTTAAGAAACGAAGAAAGCATAATTAAGGCGAGTGTTTGACCGTCTTAACTATGCTTTTTTTAATTACAAAATTAGTAATTTAAAGAAAATTTTAAAAAACTATTGACATATAATTGTAAAGTGTTATAATAAATATATAACAGATATAACACATATAACAGTAAGGAGGGAAAATATGAATATAATTTTAAGTAATAGTAATGGAATTCCAATTTTTGAACAAATAGAAAACGCTATAAAAGAAGCTATATTTTCCAACGAATTGAAAGAAGAAGAGATGTTACCATCTGTAAGAAATTTAGCAAATGATTTAAAGATTAGTTTTTTAACAGTAAAAAGAGCTTATGATGAATTAGAACAGGCAGGATTTATAAAAACAGTTCAAGGAAAAGGAAGTTTCGTTGCTCCTAAAAATTTAGAACTGATCAAAGAAGAAAAGCTAAAAGAAATTCAAGATTATATAGAGAAAGTTTACAATATTTCAAAAATAGCCAATATTTCGGAAGATGAAGTGAAAGAATTATTTAAAATGATATTTAAGGGGGATTTTTAATATGGAAAATAATATTGAATTGCAAAATGTTTCAAAAAAATATAAAGATTTTGAATTAAAAAATATTAGTTTTAATGTACCAGAAGGATGTATCGTTGGACTAATTGGAGAAAATGGAGCAGGTAAAACTACAACAATTAAATCAATATTAAATATTACTAAATCAGAAGGAACTATAAAAATATTTGAAAAAGATAGTGTAAAAAATGAAAAAGAAATAAAAGAAGAAACAGGAGTTGTATTAGATGATAGCTTTTTATCAGATTATCTAACTGCAAAACAAGTTAATTCTATTATGAAAGAATTTTATAAAACTTGGGATGAAAATAAGTATATAAATCTTTTAAAACAATTTAACTTGCCAACAGATAAATTGATAAAAGACTTTTCTAGTGGTATGAGAATGAAATTAAAAATTGCAACAGCAATATCTCATAACCCTAAACTTTTAATATTAGATGAGCCTACAAGTGGTCTTGATCCAGTTGTAAGAAATGAAATACTAGATATTTTTAGAAAATATATTGAAGAAGATGAAACAAGATCAATATTATTATCAACACATATTACAACAGATTTAGAGCATATATCAGATTACATTGTTTTTATTGAAAAGGGAAAAATTATTTTTGACTTACCAACGGATGAATTACTTGAAAACTATGGAATAATCAAATGTAGTAAAGAAGATTTTATTAGATTAGATGAAAAAGATTATATTGCTTACCAAAAAGGAAAATATCAATATGAAGTATTAACAAATGATAAAAGTCTAATCAGAAGTAAGTATAATATTACAACTATTGATAAGCCATCTATTGAAGATATAATGTTATTTTATATTAAGGGGGAAAAATAATTATGAT
>ERZ1643246.5025-NODE-5025-length-9974-cov-8.929932_pt1 | contig 9974 bp, 12 predicted proteins | sample MGYA00579265_ERZ1643246 | MGnify/ENA primary metagenome ERZ1643246 (study PRJEB29033, sample SAMEA4952261) | chicken gut metagenome | biome: Broiler Chicken; feature: Gastrointestinal Tract; material: Caecum | place: Ireland | collected 2018 | study: Broiler...
TTCTCTGTTTGCTCCTGCCTCTGACGCATGGGCGTATAAGTCCAGCGTTATCGTTATGCTTGCGTGTCCCATGATATACTGTAAATTCTTCGGGTTCATGTTCTTCTGTGCAAGCTGTGTGCAGAACGTATGTCTTAGGCTGTGGGGCGTTATCCTCGGCAACGGCGTTTTCTCATGGCTCTTGTTGTACTTCTTTATAACGCCATTCAGCACCGATTTATAATTGCCCTCCTGCATAGGCTTTCCACTAGGGCTGATGAACAGAAAATTGCGGTAGCCGTCTATCTCTTTGAATGTCGGCTTCTGCTTCCTTTTCATCACTCTTTGAAAGGCTTTCTCTGTTTCCTCGCTCATAGGCACGTTGCGGAAACCGCTCTTTGTCTTTGGCTCTGCTATGTAGAAGCCGTCCTTGTCCTTAAGTAGCTGATGATTGACACGGATTGCATGGTTTTTGAAATCAATATCGCTCCTTGTCAGTCCGCATAGTTCCGAGATACGCAAGCCCGTTTTCAGCAGGATAAGCACATCATCATGGTACTTCTGATAGGTTCTATCCTGCTCCATGAAGTCAAGTAGCCTTGCTTCCTGTTCTTCGCTCAATGCGACTTTCGGCTTGCTGTCGTCCTCTATGACCTCGCTTAGCTGGAAATGAAAAGGGTTCTTCCTTACATAATCGTCCTCTATCGCCATATGGAATGACGCTTTCAGGGAACGCTTGTAGTTGTTGATTGTCTTGTAGGAAAAACCGTTCTCTTTCATTCTGACCGCCCATTCCTTAGCGTCTGACGGCTTTATGCTGTCTATGCTCCTTGCCCCCAGTTTGTCCTGTTCCAGCACTTCCATGAGGTATTTACGCCCCTGTTGTGTGCTTTTCTTCACGTTCGGTCTTTGGGCGTTCTTTTTGGCGTATAGCTGGCACAAGGTCATTTTGCTTCCCTTTGTGTCGATACCGTCAAATAAATCACGCTGTATGATACGCTCTTTTTCCCTTAGCGACAAATCCTCTCGTTTCCCTGCTGGTGTCTTGTCCGTAGGCAACAGCTTCCATGCGTAGACATACTTTGTTTCTCCCAGTGCGTCCACATATTTATAGGTGTACCTGCCGTCCTTTCTCTGGCTCTCTCCCCTGTATAAGATACGGTTTCTGTTATCCCGTCTTTTTGCTGATGACATCTTTCTTAACTCCTTTCCAAGTAAGAAAGAGCCTTGCTGTAACGACTTATACACATCTTACCACACACAAGGCTCTTTTTCACTAGATTTGTTCCAATCGGTCAATGACTTTTTCAAATTTCTTTTTCTTGATAAGCATACGGTTTCCGTTCATCACGACACATTCCTCTTTGTATTCGTTGGCAAGCTGGCGAAGCTTGTTTTCCCCGATACGGAAATAGCTGGACGCTTCCTCTATCGTCATGAGGTATCTTTCCCATAACGGCATACTTAAATCGTGCATAGATATGACACCTCCTTTCCTCGTTGTCTGGAAGCGGTCAGACGGCTTGTGTCAAAGCCCACAGGGATTGCACCTCTGCATGGTTCTCATGTAGCCGTACCCATTGCGTGCGACGCTCTTAATGCTCAAGCTGTGGCTGTACGGGAGTATCATTATCAAACGGGACAGGTCATGGCTGGAAAAGGGGACAAGCCTTTCCCATGGACACAGACGTTGTTCGCTCTCTTGCATGGCAGGCTGTAAGGTCATGGCGTATCTGCTCCAACGGCTCGCTGTCCGTCTAACGTATCTGACCGCTTTATTCAGTTGTCAAAGAACGATTGAAAGAAGAAATTTCCCTACACCATTCGTACAAATAGAAAGGTGCGTTTTGGCAAAAAACGCTTTGCTTTCTTCCTTTCACACCATATAAGGACAGGAAAGTGCCGTTTGCTAAGCTGGTTGATGAAAAAATTTCACTTTTTTCCTCTTTCACTCCATATCAGTCCACCGAAAGACGATTTGTTGCAAAAACACTTTGCTTTTTTCCCTTTCACACCATATAAGGACAGGAAACGGCGTTTTGCTTCCATTTTTGAAAAGAAATTTCTCTTTCTACTCCATATAGGGACAGCAACAGTCGATTTCATGACTAAATCCAGAAATTTTTTTATCTTTCTTCTTCCATACCATATCAGTCCAGCAAAGTGCTGTTTGTTAAGCTGGAAGCGAAAAAAATTCATTTTTTCTTCTTTCGCTCCATATAGGGACAGCAAAGTGCCTTTTGTTAAGCTGGCTAGTGAAAAAAATCAAGATTTCCTCTTTCTATCTCATATCTGTCCACTAAATGCCCGATTGCTTCCAAAATCGGAAACTTTTTGAAATTTCTTCTTTCGCTCCATATCAGTCCGCTGAATGTCCATATAATGACTTTTCGGGGAAATTTCTTGAAAATATTTTCCAATCAAAAAATACCGCCATTCCTTAGAAACAGCGGTATCAGCCTATAATCACATCGGATATGTCGGTTGTCATTTGCTTGATTTTCAATTCCTGTTTGTCTGTCAATCTCGTCTGCCTGTCGATTGTTTCCAAGTAGTTCGCCCCCGTTTCCTTTTCAATCTCCTTTATCATCAGCAGAGAGGGCATGACCTGTCTTTCCAGCCAGCGTATCGTCTTATCCATGTTGACGGCAACAGGTGTCATGATGAACGGGAGGGAAGCAGTCATGTTCTCGATAAATATATCCCACAGGATATAGTCGGGAAAGTCCACTTGCATGAGGATAAGGCTTGCAACGGTCTGTTCTGGATTTCTTGAAAAAACAAGTTCTTCCACCGCCCGTCCTGCCTTTTCGTTTTTCAGACGGATTTCAAGACGGTTCTTGATGTCGGTCTGTATGCCCTTGTTCCTTTGTTCCTTTTCTTTCTCGTACAGGCAGAAGTAGATAGGGCTGTTCTTTGAACCGATATAAAAGGTCTTTGCGGTATCTCCCTTTGCCCCCGACAGTTTTCCACTGTCCACGCCCTCATATTTCCTTGAGCGTTTCCATACCTTATCAGCGTAATAGCGTTCTCTTAGGATTTCTATATCCAGCAGTCCGCCCATATCATTGATTGCCAAGTCCAGACGCTTAAAGATACCCTCATAGTCCATGCAACGGCTCAAAAAGTGATACCAGCCTGTTTTCCTTGCCTGTAAGACGTGTTCCAAATGCCGACAGCCCATGCCCTTTAATTCCAGCAAAACGCCCATAGAAGCGTCTTTAGAAGCGGTAACGATAATATCGCCATAGCGGTATAGTTCTTCATAGCCAAACAGCCCGTAATCTTCATGGATAAAGTATTCAGCTTTCATAGCCAGCACGTTTTTGATAATCTCCAATGCGTCCGTAGTAGGAAAGCGGACACGCAGATAATCAATGTTCAGCGTAAAAGGCTGTGTGCATTTGCAGTAGTCCAGATAATGCAGGAGCGTATGCTTCATTTCCTTGCTGGCTCTTGTTTTCCCGTTCTCAATCTCATTCAGGTTTTGCCTGCTGATATGCAGTTCCTTTGCCAGTCTGCTTTGGGAATAACCGCAGGCGTTCCGTTTTGTTTTCAATGCTTCGATAAATTCCATGTCGTTCATGTTCATTCCTCCAATCAAAAAAGGCATACGCCCATGGGAGCATACACCTTGTAGTTTGTGCTTCCGATATGCTGTTTTCGACCTGTCGGGTAGAAGAAGCAATGTCGCAAGTGCAGTAAGTTCTTATAACTTCGTACATCGTTTCATATCGGGATTTTTGTAATTGTTTTGTGCCTTGTTTCTTGTAATAGTACCCCCCTGTTAGATAACGGGGGCTTATAAGGCTCGCTACGCTCGCCAAACCGCCGAAGCGAACCAGCCCCTTGCAAGCATGGCGGAAAAATCTTTGGGAGATTTTCCCGCCAACGTGGCTGGATCGCTCCGTCGGTTGCTGTTTGCGTCCTTGAAAGCACGTTTCTAAAACAGGGCAGAAGAAAAGGACAGAAACCTTTGTCCCTGTCCTTTTTAAACGTTTACTGATACTTAAATATTACAATGTCATTGCAAAAGGATATAATTCTGGTATCAATAATTTTGCATAGGCTTTTATAAAGCCTATCACAACAATTTCCGAAAAATCATTTGCTTCTGGAACAATTTTTATCATTGCTTTTTTAAATAAATCCACTTCTAAATCATAAAATTCATATTGTCTAAGCAAAGAATTAAATTCTATAAATATTTTTCCCTTTTGCTCAAAAGAAATTCCATGAATAAGACACAATAAACTTAAAGATAACGGATTTTGATAACTATGTCCTAATGCCTCTGAAAGTTCGGTTAAACTGTCAAGATATAATCTTTCTTTATCATCCATCTTAAATAAACCAACTCAACCCTTCTTTAATTGCTAAGGCAATATTAGCAGCTACCGAACTTGAAACACCTGCATTTTTTAATGCTCTATAAACAGCATCATAAACAGCTTGAGTTGGTATTTCTGTCCACTCCAAAAGTGGCTTTAACGCATCACAAACTTTATCAAAATGTTTTAAAAAGTTCTTTGCGACTGTTTTTCCAGCAACCTTTTCAATTACCTTTGCGGCTTCATCACCATGCTTGATAATAAATTCAATAGCTTCCTTTATAACTTTAGTTGCAAGATTTCTTTCAGTCGGAACATTTGCATAATCACTTTCTTTAGGCATAGGCAGTTGTTGAATAATATTTACTGCAACCTCAGTTTCCGCCGCATGAACAGTACTTGCTCCTGTTGCAAATGTGGAAAAACACATAACTCCAGCCATTAAAGCGGCTATAAATCTTTTTTCATCTCTTAATCCTCCTAAATATATATATCTTACCTTTTATAGTACCACTCAATTTCTTAATAATCAATACTAAATATAAATAAAATCTTTTTAATATTATTCATAATATTTATGAAAATATCCTTTCTGCCTTTGAAAGAATACTTATCAACTTATGTTTTGTAAAGAGTGCTAAAGCATTGCTACGCAACAAGCTCTTGACAAACCATAACTCGATAAGTTCAAAGCAATCAAGCAGAAATGAAATAGTATGCTACTTCACGACATAGAAAAGGATGCTCTGTTTCAAGCGTCGATTTCTTATAACTCTGTATTTCTCTTTATAAGTCGTTACATAAGGCTCTTTCATTTGTTGTAATTTCGTTGTAAATTTCCTTATTTTTCTTTTGCTATTTTGCTGATAGATAGTGTATTTATGCTGGTTTTCTTAATTTAGTATCTGTTTTTGAAATAAAAAGGAAGTTCCAATTGATGTATTAAGAGAAATGCTAAAGCAAAATGTTATTACGAAAGTTCAATATAATAAATTTATAAAAAATGAAAGGTGATAAAATGCATATCTTTGGAGATAAAAAATATTTTGGATTTGGGTTAAAGTTTTTAGATAATGATGCAGGTGAACTTAGACTTTTTATTCAAAATGAGGATATTTTACAATATAAATGGAAAGGAAAACTATATCATTATGTTTGTTGGGATTTAAAAGAAATTGTAGAGTGGTGGGAAAATAATCTTGATATTATTCTTACAGAAAAAGAATTTCCTATAGAAATTACTGGAATGACAGGAGTTGAGAAGTATACAAATAGTCTTGAAGGAGATTTAGATATGTTTGAAGAATTGTTTGAGAAAATTCAAGATTGGGGTTTTCAACATTCGTGGTTTTCAGCACGCGTTGGTTCTTGCTTAGCAGATGTTTATTTTAGGAAGGTAGAAAATGATATAGAAATTTCATGGGATAATTATGATTTATTCCCTAGCGTTACATTTATACATGAAAAAGGCGTATATTATGTAAGTCTTGAGGACTTTAAAGAGTGTATTCTCCAATTTATTGAATGTTATAGAAATAGATAGAATGAGCATAAGGTTGGTTACTAATTTATTTGGATAATTAACCTTATTTTATAACTACAATTCTCACCCATAGGTAAAATTAAATGAGAATTACAAGTAATCATTCATTTGCTAAGGATAATTGAAATGAAAAAACAAGGTTAGCTATCCGTAATTTACGGACAGTAATCTTGTTTTTTTATTTTTCTTACGAAATAAAGAAAGGAGGGAAAACTATGCAAAAGGAATTTCAAGAACGAGAAGATATGATTCAATTATTACAAGAAAACATCGAAAAGCTAGATACGCTTATCTATTTTTTAGGTGGCGATTTTTTTACAATTCACCCCAAAAAAGAAAATGCTGGACGAATTATATTTCAATATCCAACAGCACAAATTTTATTTTATATCATATGTGATTATGTCAAAGAGATAAAAGAAATCAGTACAAAATTAAATAAAGCTATGAAGGTAAATTGAATCATCAGACTTGATAAATGATTTATTTATCCTTTTTTTCAATAATTATAGCTGAGGAAAAAGGGTCTTCTTTAATGATTATAGGATTCATTTCTACTTCAGATTCTTTATAATCTATCCATTCATTTATAAATTTCTGTTGATGTTTTTTAATTTTTGAATCTAGTAATGCACTGTACATTTCAATTAATTCCTGATTGGTTCGACTTGAAATATCAATTTTTTCATAGAGAAGTCTTCTTAATTCATTTTGATGTTCTTCAGTTCCACGTCCTAAATGGTCTTCTAAAAATTTAAGTTCAAAAACAAAATTTGATTTCTCCTTGATTTTTTCTAACAATTGAATTTCTGAAATCATTTGTATTTCTTTTTCTCCTAACAAATGTTCAGGTTCAATATTCAGGATTTCAATTAGTTTGGCAAGTCGTTTTCCTGTAGGAAAATTTTCTCCGCTTTCATATTTTGAAATAGATTGTGGTTTTACTTGTAACTTTTCTGCTAATTCAGTTTGTGTTATCCCTTGTAAAGTGCGAATCGCTTTTAAATTTCTGGCAAAGGTCTTTTCAATACTCATAAAATGTTACAACTTTACATGACGGGAAAAGGTTGCAGAGATTTTGAAAGGATTTTAACCATGCAAAACCGAACATGGTCTGATTTTTTCAAAAAACTATCAAACTATCCGATTAATTACCCATGAATTGATATTGCGATTGATGATAGAAAAACATATTTCTCCATCGAAGAAATCATTGAATTAACCGAGAAACAATGTTGTAAAACAAGATTAAAAATCGGAAAGAAACATGGAACATTTGATTTACAAAGCGGAGAAAACAAAGGAAATACAATTGATTTTGGTTCACGTAGTAGTGAATTTTGGATTACATTTTATGAAAAAGATAAGGAACAAGCTTTAAAAAATCCAAATACAAAAATTACAGAAAATTGGAATCGATATGAGTTGAAGTTTCGACAAAATAAGGCAAGACAGATGATACAATATTTCATTCAATCACAGGACATTAAGAAAATTGTTATGGAAGTTTTAAATGATTCTTTGCGGTTTGTAGAACCAACAGAAAATCTAGCTAAAGAACGAGTAATCTTTAAAAAGTGGGCAGAGTTTATGAAAGGGATAGGTAAACTTCATTTGATTACCCCAAAGCCAGAAACAAGTTTAGCTATCATGTTAAATTGGTTAAAAACAAGCGTTGCCCCATCATTAAAGATTCTTCAAAAATTAGACGAAACCTTTCATACAAATATGATAGAGGAGGTGATTGATTCCGCAAAACTAAATGACCGTCATTATAAACAATTTTTACAGTATAAAACAGAATATGAGATTCAAAAACAGCTTTTAACAAAATAAAAAGTGTTCATAATGAAAAGAAATTTCTTAGGGTTGAGCATTTCTTTCACTATGAACACTTATAGGCAAATCAAGTATAACACATGGTTGAAAGAAATTCTCTATAAATTTGTATAAAAAGTGGTAAGGCTGATTCCCCCTTGCGCAGATTCCTATGGAATTTGAACGCTTCAAACTAAGGTTGCCATCACTTTTTATCCTAGATAAGGAGAATGAAATGAAAGAAAGATTGAATTATGTGTATGTTGGAATAAATATTCATAAAGAAACACATACAGCCGTTTTAATGACATTTTTAGAAGAAGTATTAGGTAAAATCAAAATCAACAACAATAGGACAGGATTTAAGAAACTATTTGCGTTTGTGGAAGAAAAGAAGGGAGATTTCATCCCAATCTACGGACTAGAAGATGTTTCTCATTTTGGAAGAAATCTAGCAATCTTTCTAATTGAAAAAGATTGCGTTGTAAAAGAGGTTAATTCTGCGCTTTCCTATATGGAGAGAAAAAGCTATCCAACCACAAAGAAAAATGATGAATGGGACGCACAATGTGTGAGTGCCGTTCTTATGCGTAGATTTCACCTATTACCAGACGCAAATCCACAGGATTACCATTGGACAATGAGTCACCTTGTCAAGCGTAGAAATGCGTTGGTAAAGGCAACAACAGCGTTAGCCCATCAATTTCATGACCAACTACAAAATTATTATCCAAGCTATAAACAATTTTTTAAAGAAATTGATTGTTCGACAGCACTTGCGTTTTTTGAACAGTATCCATCTCCCAAACATCTAAAAGGTGTTACAGCAGAAGAACTAGGCGAATTTTTGCGTATCAAGAGTCATAATCGTTGTTCAACCAAGCGAGCAGAACGTATATTATCTCTTGTAGAAGATGATGATATAAACGAACGGAAATACCAGTTTGTGAGAGATTATGTCGTGCAGAGTATTGCACGTCAAATTCGTCTCAATCAAGAGGAAGTCAAACGCTTAGAGTCTGTCCAACGAAAATTTTTAAAAAAGCTAGATTACCAGTTAGAAACGATTTCAGGTGTAAGTACGGTTACAGCGTGTGCTTTAATTGGACATATTGATGATATTCAGCGCTTTTCAAATGCCAATAAACTGGCAAATTATGCAGGAATTGCGCCTATCAATCATAGTTCAGGCGGAAAAGGAAAAGACGAACAGAACAAAAGTCAAGGCAATCGGGATTTATATACGGTCGTTTATTTCCTTGCGATTCAACAAATTTGTGTAGATTTAAAAGGAAAGCCAGTGCGAAAGATAGAAGTCGCATGAAACCATCTACAAAAGAAGCACAAAATAAGCAAGGCGGTGAAATGTCACAGTATTCAAAGGAGATGAAGAAAAAAATATGGATTACAATGAAATAATAATGAAACATTATAAGGAATTTTGGGGCGAATTTACAGAACATAAATTCAACAAAGGACCTATTAATGAATTGCCTATGGATTTTAAAATTTTAAGATTTGCTCCAAATAGTAAACGCAATATGTGGACATATGCGACTTATGGTATGTCAACAAATAAAGTAGGTGTAAATCCAATTGAAATTCATATATTTGCCCCTAGTAAAAATGACTTTTTGATAGAATTGCTTACAATAATTGTACATTATCATGTTACTGGAGGAAATTTAGGGGTAGGCCACACGATTAATTTTGGTTGTTCATGGTATGGTAATTCAAAGTCTGAGTATGGGTTAATTTCATTACCTTATTTGGATGGGCCACTGTTTGAAATTCTTCAAGTTGAGGTAGAGAGAATACAGTTTTTATGGCTTATTCCTATAACTGAAACGGAAGTGGAGTATAAAAAGAAAAATGGATTGGAGGCATTAGAAGAAAAATTTGAAGAAAATCATTTTAACTACTTAGATCCCTATAGGGAAGGAGTTGTTTAGCAGTTTGCCTAGCTTTTTTGGGAGATGCCCTATGGTTCGAGTAGCGCCAAGCTACTCAAAAAGAAAGAAGTTGGTACTGCTGACAGGAGTATGAAACTAAAATGCAGGAGAAAAAGACTTGACCTATCGTTCTATTCCATAATAAGGCGGGTATATCAGTGGTATGAGAAGGAGAAACATTCTTTCAAAAGTCGACTGATAGAATCTGTTTTTTCAAGTTCTGGCAGTTTCTTTTTGTAATCATCTACCAAAATCCGCCCTGCTTTTACACCACAGTTCATGAATCGTATAAAAATTGTTTGGAATAACTTGCAATTCCCACCGCAAAAGTGGCCAAACTTCCAAGGTCGT
>ERZ1643246.5026-NODE-5026-length-9972-cov-4.610568_pt1 | contig 9972 bp, 6 predicted proteins | sample MGYA00579265_ERZ1643246 | MGnify/ENA primary metagenome ERZ1643246 (study PRJEB29033, sample SAMEA4952261) | chicken gut metagenome | biome: Broiler Chicken; feature: Gastrointestinal Tract; material: Caecum | place: Ireland | collected 2018 | study: Broiler Caecal...
GTGAGAGATGTTCTACATTTAAAATACTCATTGATACCTCGCAAATTTTAAGTCTTATAGTAATACAGAATGTTTATATCATATTAAGTTGCTGTTTACAAGTGACACTTGAAAAACAGAAAGTGCATTGCTGCTCTATTTATCGGTTATACCGCCGCCATCGTAAACAGACGGCTTTATTGTGAGTGTGCTGAAATCAGCAGCGCTCTGCCTTGTCCTTTCGTTTACAATCTGACGGTATCTTGACATCCATTTCGTTGTAATTCCCGCGTATCCGGCAACGGCTGCTTCATCAGCGCCTCCCAGAAGCATATATTTAAAGGCAGCATGACGCATATCCTGAAGTGTAAAACCGGAAGAAACTCTGTTCTCCGATATTCCCATATTAACATATTTTTTTAAAAGCCGTTCAGCGTCACGCATCTTTAGCGGTGTGCCGCGCTTATTATAAAAAATGATGCCGGCGCTTATACTGTGCGCGCTGAGATATTTCAGCAGCAGATGTGTTATATCCGAAGGCAGTTTGATTATCCGCGAAATCTTTTTTTTCTCGGGAAAATGTATGCATAGACATTCGTCAGTATCATACAGCAGATATTCTGTTTTCAGACTGCAAACTTCGCTTGATGTCAAGCCGCACTTTAATACCAGTGAAAAAATAAGATATGCTGTGTCGTCATTGTATTTAGCTGCAAGCTCTAAAACTGCCGCAAGCTCTGCTTCTTTCGGCAGTTTTTCTTCTGTTATGGTTTTGTCGGTATCAGGAAGAATGTAATCTTTAAAGTAGTTTGTGTAGCTTTTTCCCTCTCTGTTATTTTTAAGTTTTATGTAGTCACACAGACCACGCATAACCGACATACGCATAAGAGCGGTTGAATACGACAAACGTCCGGAATTTAATCGGTTAGTTAAATCGTTAAAATACGTTTCAGCATCCTTTTCAGAAAGCTTCATGGGCGTATGCCCTACTGTTTTTATATAGTTCTTTACTACATTATAATAGTTTTTTCTTGTACGTTCTGAAAGATTTGCTGCAAAAAAATTCCAAACTGAATACAGAAATTCATCATTTTCATCAATCTCACTGTCTATCTGTCCGCCGATAGTCTTGTTCTGATTTCTAATATTGCTCATTTTTGATTATCCTTACTTTTAGCTGACTTTAATCTGACTTAATTTTAGATGATGACGTTATTATATTCTTTTTGACGACATATGTCTATATTCCAACCAAAAACCTCTCCTCCACACTTCTCCAAATCTACTTAAAATAATTAAGAATGGCTTCCTGTATGCAACTTCCGTTTGCATTTACTTTCTATTTTTACTATAATATTTTCCATAGGTTTTGTTACTTACAGAAGTGAGGTAGATATGGAACAATATTCAAGACAATTTATAGAAGAATTGGCAAGGCACATTGACCCTGCTATCGCCGATTTTTTTAAAATGAAACACGAACTGTTCAAGTTTCCTGCTAGGACATTTACAGAGCTTATAGATGAAACGCTAATGGACTATCTGGAGGGAAAGACAAGCCGTGAAGATTTAATTCCTATTATAAATAAAATCAAGAAATCACGCTTGCAGAAACGCGCGCGCTGGTATAAATCTTACATAAATGACGTGGAAACTATCAGCATAGATGACCCGAAACATCCTTTGTCCCACATAATCACTATGGCTCGCTCTCTTCCGCTTGAACAATATGTAAACATGTTTGGAAATATGGAGCTTGAGGAAATAATCCAGGATTATAAAGACAAGGCAACTGCCTGGAAGGAAGACTCTAACAGTCTTCTTATTTCATTCCCGGGCCTGTCTTCATTTACAAACAATTCTATATTTAACTCGCTGAAAAACGATTTAATAATCAGCGCATGGAAATACATTGAAACTGACCTTGCCGGAAATATAGACTCCTATATGAGAATGTTTCCGGAACAGCTTCTCAATAAGCCGCTTTTTTCTCCGTCCTCATTTACTCTTATGATGGATACGGCGTCAAACAATCTTCTGAAAGAAATCATTACAGATGAGAACGGTCAGGAACTTCTTGAGGTCACTGTAAATAATGGAAAGCTCACTCCTCCAAAGTCAATGGATTCCAGTGATTTGAAGCTGATTAACGCATTTATCTCAAATATCAATATGCAGGAATTTTCCCGTGAAAAGTCTGTTGTCGTGGATCTGAATACTCTCGGCAAGGAAGTTGTAGACTATCATGTCGGCAAAAATGTTATAAACAAAATTTCCAACTCCTGCCGAAAGCTGGTTGAATACAACTTTTCTTACGAGGAAGAAGGCAGCAAAATGTATTTCAACCTCTTTGATAATATTGCTATTAAGGAGGATGCAGAACGTCCCTATGCCATTGCCCAGTTCGGAGAAATTCTCAGCAATGCAATTATTCAGAAGAAGCTGATTTCAATTACATCTTCTTCCTACGACGTTTTGCAGAACAATCTTTCCAAAATTATTTGTTATGCTCTGAAACGCGAGCAGATTGCCAACCAGGAAAGCCTCACAGGTGAATACAGCTATACATATTTTCAGAAAATTGTTCGTTTTAAACTTAAAAATAAAAAGAAAAACCTGCAGCTTATTCAGGAAAGCTTACAGGAATTTGTAGACAATAAAATTGCTATTGAAAGCTTTGAACTGAGAAACGGAGTATTTGTTATCAATTTTCTGCCTCTCTCTTCCGCCGAGATTGAAGACTTGAATTTTGACAACGTAAAAACAATTCCTTCAAAAGAAAAGCTCGATTAATTTATTACTTCTGCTCACATTTGGCTATTAATCTATCTATGTCTACATTTTTTATTAAACCATAATCTGACTACAAAAAAGAGATACTTTAGTAAATGAAGTATCTCTTTTTTATTTTTCCTCTTTTTTCAGGCTTTTTCGTCTTTTTTGTCGTTATTTTATTAAAATTACACGTCAAAAAAGCCTATAAATACTATAAATACCTGCTTTTTTGCGTAATATATTTGAATTATATCTCTCACTCTGTTTCTTTAGCGAAAAAGTGCTATAAAAAATGTAGATAAATTCGGAGTAAAACATAGCAAATATTTGGCGTTGCAAAATAAAAAGTAGAGCATTTTAGAGTAAAAAAATAATATGTAGATAATTTTAGAGTAAGAATGTCTGTTTTTTATGCAAATATTTGTCACAAATTATTCTTTTAGTTTAAAATGCATTCTTTTTATAGCCATTTTCTACATTTTTATTACTGAAAAAAAATGGCAATGTCTACATTTTTGGCTTAAATAGGGCATTTTATAGAAAAAATTGCCCTCCTTTAAATGATACTGTAACAAGATGTAGATATTTTAGGAGTAAAAAATACAAAATCTAAGATTTTCGTCTACATAAAAAAAATCAGAGAAATTATGTAGATAAATTTAGAGTAAAACTATTCACCCTTCTAAAAAATGTAGACAAAAAAGTTAAAAAAAATCAAAATTAAATTAAATTGTGGACAAATTTCTAGTAAAATCCTTGATTTGATTTTTTCCCGCAAAAATTGTTAAATATTGCATGAAGGGTGGTGGAAACATTGGAGCTTTTTGCTAATATAGGCAAGGCAGTTTTGATACAATCTCTTGGCCTGCAGAAAAATTACACCGAGGTTGCATCAGATACAATCAATGTCATTGACTATGATACTCCGTCATGCAGAGAATGTAAATGCTGTGCAATTATAAAGAGTTTTGAGCCTGATTCTCAGGCTTATATTTCTGCGTCCGAAATCTGCGAAAGCTGTCCGAAAAAAACTCTCACCCAACAGACCGTGTATAAAAAAGTATATCACAATGAAAAAAACAAGTATGGATACAAACCTCGGCTCAAATCAAATGCAATTAAACTTCTGCTTCTGCTCCACTTTTATCATCCGGATAAATTTGGGATTATCTGTGATGCAAATACAGAAAAACTTGCATCTGAATTAAACTGTGATATTAAAACTGTTTATAATAATTTTGATGTGCTTGACAGTTATGGCTATATTAATTATTCACGCACCGGTACCAGAACTGTAAATATATGTCTTAATGACTACGAAAAATATTACCTCCCTGCCAATAAAGGCGGCAGAGGTTTTATTGTCATGTCAAAGGAGCTGCTTCTGAAAATCCTTCAGCTTGAAAATCTTATGACTCTCCGTATTCATCTAAGGGAGCTTCTTGAGATCGATAATCTCAATGCTAAGGGACCTTTTACTGCAATCTCGAAGACATATAAAGAGATTAAGCTCTCTCTTCCTGACTACTGTAAACCATGTTTAATACGAAGCGCTGTAGAAAACAGCAAGGACATTTTTAATATCTCATTTAAAGATAATATAGTCCGCTTTGAAATTCATGAACGCTTTAATTGCCGAAGGCAAAAAGAAGAATGCTTTAATCAGTACATAACTGCTTTTAATGAGTTTATCAGTAATTTTAATGAAACCGTTATTGCTGTAAACAGTACAAATATCTTACCTGAGACTTGCTCAGACTTTTTCTCGGATAAGGATTTACAGCCTGATATAATCTTTAAATTTATAAAAATCAGGGATTATGAATATGAAGATATGGCTCAGCTTGCAATGCAGTATTCCTTTAACAGTGTTATTGACGCACTCTGCCAGATATACCGCAGTTATATATTAAAGGAACGGGAAATATCTAATCTTGGCGGTTTACTAAGAACAATAATAACTTCAAATCAAAATCAATTAACACAACCTTCCGTTAATTCTACCAAATCTTCGGCTGCTTAATCCAAACAGCCTTCTTTTTGTGCTTATTTTTCACTTTACAACCCGATTTTATTATTTTACATAAGACAGTATTTCATAAATAACTTTACTGAACATTAATAATTAAATAAGGTATAAATCTATTTTACTGAAATTTAACTTTTATAATTATTTATAGAGTAAATTTAGAAAGTTTTCAACCATTTTAATAAAAAAAACAACTAAATAAATAAATAAATAAACCTTATATGGAAAATAAAAATCCTATTTTGGATAAAAATTTACATAATTAGAAAAAAAATTATCGTTATACGAAAAAATTAAACTTTGCATTTCCAGAAAATTTACACATAAAAAAACATGAAAGCCGCATGTAATGTGGACTTTCATGTTTTTGACTTAACAATATCTGTTTATAATATAATCTGTATTATATGTTTTGCTTATAAATATGCAGTAAATCTTTCATTATATATATTTAATGAATTATATCATTCAAAAATATCGCCCTCATAAAAAGCCCGTTTAAAGGTTTTTATGAACTATTTAAGGAAAACATCGAATATAGATAAAATGTCAAATTTGGGCGAATTACAGCGTATTTTGACAATATAAAGTATTATTGTATGATTTTATAGATTTGATAACAAATCATCTATTCTGCTTTTTAAAATTTCTACACGCACCTTTAAATCATAGTCAGTTTTGATGACATTTTTATTGTTTTTCAGTACATCGAAATTATTTTCTAACAGGGAAAGGGCCTGTTCAGTTTTGGCGATGGAATTTATACGTTTTAATTCAGCGTCGGAAATCTGAGTTTTTCTCATCTCCTTCTCTTTTTGCTGCTGTTTGATTTTTTCAATATTTGTCTCCAGTTTTGCTCGTTCCCGCTCTGCTCTGTTTTTGGCCTCTGTAATAAATCTGATTTCCTCTTCTAAATCTTCCTTAGTTTTTGAAACAACAGGATTTTTTTCAAGCTGAAGAATACGCTGCTCCAGATGCTTTACTGTCTGCTCCCGCTCTTTGATCTGATTGGCAGCTTCTTCTAGCTCCTGCTTATATTTCTTTGCCTCCTGAGCGCGCTCTTCGGAAAGCTTTTTTATTGATTGAAATTCTGCGTTGTCAATATTGCCGTTCTTTTTCAGAATTTCAAGTATGCTTTTCTGCGCGTCTTCATCTAGTCTTCCAAACTTGTCAGCCTGATTTAAGTCTATTCCGTTTGCGTTGAGCAGCTCGCTGAGCTCCGGAATAAGTTTTTCTGCCGTTGTGTATTTTCTTGCCTGGCGCTCCGATATATTGAGCTGCTTGGCAATTTCTGCATTGATATTTTTAATTTCACCTTTTAGTTTCTTTGCCTCATAAAGCTCTTTGAGACGCGACACTTCCCAGCGTTTTACTTCCATAGAGGTCTCTCTGACATCGTGATTGGCAGAAATGAGCATGATTTCTTCATCAATTTCCGTTAAATTTGACTTTTCAACCTTACATGGTATTCCGGTCGGAAACAGCGTATTGTATTCCTTGTCGCTCATTTTGCATATAGCGTGATATCTTCGCTCACCTGAGACAAGCCGGTATGTGTCATTGTCTGCATCATATATAACCGAAAGATTATGGCGCAGGCCGTTTATGAGAATACTTTCCATAAGAGCATCTATGCCGTCCTGGCTGTACTTTTCATTTTTGGGATTTGAAATGATTTTTTCTTTTGGTATGTATTGAAAATTATACTCTGCTTTTGCCTGCATTTCTTTGAGCTTTTCTCCGCCCATATTGTTAAGAACGCCGGTTTTTGTCATGCCGGCACTGAATGATTTTTTTGCCATTACTTCTCTCCTTTCAGATATTTTGCAAGCTCACGGAAATGTTTATTATCCATTAGTCCAAGATAATTTACGAGCTCTATATAATCTTGGGCAGCGCTGCATCGTTTGTCATATGTAAGCAGCGGCTCAAAGGTTGTGTTGGATTCACTCACTGCGATGCAGTTGCGAATGGAAACAGGAAGAAAACGGTCACCAAACATGTTTTCATAGCTTTCAAACATTTGTTTAAAGAGGGTTGTCCTGCCTGAGACTCTTGTCATAAAAATGCCTGCAAATTCAATAGACAGAGAGTATTTCGCATTGAGCTCCTCTATCGTATCTAAAAGCGACATCAGACCATCATAAGAAAAATTGTCAACACAAATAGGCGTAATGACTTTATCACTTGCGCATATAGCGCAGCTTGTAAGATATGATTTAAAAGGTGAGTTGTCTATAATAATATAATCAAAGCTGTTTTTCAGAAAGCTAAGGTTGTGCTTCAGGTAAAGTTCAACATTCACTTCCTTGCTTTTGTCATATATTTTGTAAATTAAGGTATTGAGTTCTCTTGATGCGGAAAGTATAGAGATATTTTTGTAATCTGTTTCCGAAACAAATTCCATAACAGAAGACTCTCTTAACTGCTTCTCGCAAAACAAATGTTCGTAATTTATATCGGGTATACTATCCCCTTTTCCAAACATTTTTGTTGTATTCATCTGTGGGTCTAAATCTATTATTAGTACTTTATAACCCGAAATTGCCAATATTTGTGCAATAGTAATTGCAGAGGTGGATTTTCCGACACCCCCCTTTTCGTTAATCAAACTGATTACTTCTGACATTCTGGTACTTCCTTTGCGTATTTTTCTTTGAACTGAGTTCAAAAAGTTTTTATTTATTTTATTATACATTTTATTCTCCTAAAATCAAGCAATTAAAATAAAAAGTTATATATAAATTATAATTATATGTATATTTTTAAAGCGCAAATTTGTATTTAATATTAATATATAAGAAATATAGATTTTTATGACGGAAAAATATTATTGAAGAATATTTAAAGAATATTTTAAAGGGCTCAGACTTGTAACTGTAAACAATAATTTTGAACTCAGTTCACTTTTATAAATAATTATAATTTTATATATAACTTATATTTTTGTGTTATAGATAGAGAAAAAATATTAAATGCTAATATAGTGATATTTAGTTGATTGATAATATTAGATTTTTTAAAGCGTAAATATTACATTTTAGTATTATGAAAAAATATCGTTAAAATGAGACTGCGTAAAATAAAATGATATTAATTTATAATTATAAAGAATAAAGCATTTAATAAGAAGAAGGCAGCGATGAATTATATTTAATAAAATTATTTTTGAACTGAGTTCAATTTTGTTTATAAAATTCAAATTGGTTTATGTAGGAGCTTTGATTTTTTTATTAAAATTGACTGACAAAAGTAAAAATTATAATACATATTAAGATTGATTATAGTATCTATATCTTTATGGGAGAGGGGGTAAATATTTTTCTGATAGCAGTATTTTTAACAAATTATGCAAATAAGATGTTATATAATTATAGAGGTTTATGATAACAGTAATAAATCAAAATATCAGAGTGAACTGAGTTCAAAAGGAAGTAAATAATATAAAGAACATATATTCTTTTGTTTCACGTGTAACAATATGTTACAGACAATATAAATATAGTATTAATATGACATATAACGACTAAATCAGACGATTTTTATGGTATTTACATGCAATCTCGTTTAGAATAAAATAGAGATAAATTAACGAATAAGCTGTAAGCAATCATATAAGAGTTTTAAATATAATTGTAACGTAATTATCGTGGTATAAGATTATTAATGTGAAAATGGAGCGCGGAGCGAATGTCAGAAGGTTACACAGAAAACAGAGAATATAATAATAAAAACACTTCTAAAAAAGATATAATTATTGCAGCTGGGATACAGCTGGATTGCAGTTATAATAAAAAAAATATCCCTGACAGAGCTGAAAGTTATCTTAAACAGGCATTTGAACACTATCCAGATATTGACCTGGTTATTCTTCCGGAGCAGTTTTATAAGCCTTCAGAAACCTCTGATATGTTATCTGAAAAAGAGGTAAAAGAATGGCTTAAATCGCTTGCGAGGAAATATCATGTAAATGTTGTCGGAGGATCATTTGCATGCAGGTCAGAGCAGGACTGCGTATGTAAAGACGGCAATAGTAATAAAGATAGCCGACATGACGCTCAAAGTAATTCAGTAGTTTCAGGCAACAAAAATACAAATACAAACCCTTTTAATATATGCTATGTGATGGACAGGGAAGGCAGAATTGTTGGAAGCTATAAAAAAATACACCTTTTTGATGCGTTTAATATAAAAGAATCCGATGAATTCAGTCCGGGAGATACCCTTGGGATATTTGATCTGGATATAGGAAGGATAGGCGTCTGGATTTGCTACGATTCGCGTTTTCCGGAGGTTGCCAGAGCGCTGTCACGCAGCGGGGCTGATCTTTTCTGTGTGCCGGCTGCATTTTATAAACCTCATTCGGAACAATGGGAAATTCTTTTAAAGGCTGCATCTGTTATGAATGTAACTCCGTTGATTGCAGTAAATCAGATTGGTGATTTGCCTGACGGCAAAGGCTTTTTCGGAAGGAGTATGGCAATAGACGCAAAAGGAGTAATTACGGCAGGGATTTCTGACAAAGAAGGTTATTTTGTGGGTGAGATTGACAAAGCATACACAAGAAGCTGCCGCGAGGCAAATCCTGAGCTTAGGAACAGAAGAATTGACCTTTACAGAAATTGGTTATAAAATAATAAACAATAAGAATACAGGAGGAACAAAGATGTTTGTATCAGAGAGCATGTATGAATTGGGCAGCAAAAGGTCTGCTATAAGAGAATTGTTTGAGTACGGAAAGATGAGAGCAGCGGTTGTGGGACCGGAAAATGTATATGATTTCAGTCTTGGCAATCCGACCGTACCTGCGCCGGAATGTGTAAATGAGACAATAAGAGAGCTCACACAGAAGCTTGATTCTATATCACTTCATGGATATACCTCCGCTCAGGGAGATCTGGAAACCAGAAAGGCAATATCGGATTATTTGAATAATACATATGAAACACATTTTAATCCTGATAATTTTTATATGACAATGGGAGCTGCGGCATCTCTTTCTATTGCATTTAAGGCGCTTACAACATGCGGCGAGGACGAGATTATTGCGGTTGCTCCGTTTTTTCCGGAATACAGAGTATTTGTAGAAGCTGCCGGGGCTAAATTCGGAGTAGTTGCTCCGGATACCGAGCATTTTCAGATTGACTTTGGTAAGTTGGAAAATATGCTTAACAAAAACACAAAAGCAG